>Ga0256871_1000119_pt1 | contig 26223 bp, 24 predicted proteins | sample RumenRJG_07RNA_FD_185439 | JGI IMG/M metagenome (GOLD analysis project Ga0256871, IMG submission 185439) | Metatranscriptome of bovine rumen microbial communities from Lethbridge, Alberta, Canada - Rumen RJG_07 (Metagenome Metatranscriptome) | ecosystem: Host-associated > Mammals > Digestive...
CAAGTTAGGATAAACCTTTGCTGCTTGCTGGACAATCTTTGCCAATGTTTTTTCTGAGCTTCCCATGAACATAGCCGTTCCGCCCTTGCTGTTTAGCTTATTCATTTCAAACTCAAACAAGTCTGCACCAGCAATACGCTCTTTCGGTTGGGATTTGGCATGCAACCACTTGCAAGCCTTTACTACACTCATACCGTCAGGGATAAGGTAATCGCCTTTTGTCAAAGCTTCGGCAAACAACTTGTCTTTCCTCGCTACATTATAAGAATGTGCATTGATTGTGTTGATGAGCACTTTTCCTTCCGGTATCTCTGCAAGTTCATCCTTGCTGCCCACCAATTTTATAGTCTTTAATCGTATCATTGTCTTAATTCAAAAATGTCTTTATATCATTCATTAAATTTGCTAAATATCTTTCCGTTTCCGGCTTTGTGCATTCTGACAAAGTCTTTTCGGGCTTATTAGGCCCTTGATATTTGTCTATCCCACTTTCATGTAAAAAAGCTGTTGGGCCTACAAATACAGGTATTATCTTAACATCATTCTCTTTTGCCTTATCTAATAAAGGTTGTAGCTCATTGTTCTGTATATAGTCTGATGCTATGAAATCTGCGGATACGAGTAATATTGCAATGTTTGATGCCTGCAATGCTTTTTCAATTTCCTTATGCCATTCCTGACTGCTCCTTATTCGCCTATCGTCCCAAGCATCAATTTCATTATAATATTTGGATAGGCCTTTTAAATGAACTTCTAACCGATCTAGCCATTCTGCATCCTGATGAGAATAGCTGATAAAAATATTTAATTTCTTCATTTTCTTACGTTTGTTTCCATGATCATCTATAGGTGTTTGCTCTATCAATCCATGATGCATTGGATTGTCAACAATGTCTACTTTATCAATATTTTTTATGAGTGCTTCATTTATCTCATTGAATAGATTCTTACTCAAAATCAGAATATCAAGTTTGCTTTGTGCTATTTGTTTAGGAATACTCTTTAGTCTATTTCCATGTAAGTTTAAGGTTCTTAGCTTTGGTAGTTTAAATAAGGCACTCTGAAGAACTGTCAAATCGTTAAAGGATAAGTCCAAAGAACGTAATTTCCTCAGTTTTACTATTTCTTTAGGGATTACTTTGATCTTATTATGGCTCAAGTCCAATTTCTCTACATTGACATATTCATAGACGTTTTCTGGAATTTCTTCCAGTCCTTTACCCGAAAGATTGATTTTTGTTACCTGAGCTTTAGTTTTTCCTTTAATTTTTATTGGATATATCATATTTTTGTGTACCTTTGCTGTCGAAGACGGACTATGGGGGTAGCGTCTATAAATAAGTGAATGTTCAGAGTGAACCTGATTTAGGGGCAATCTGATTAATATCTGCTATAGAGTGGACTGACGTGTAAAGTAGACACGAGCGACGGGGAGAAGAACTCAACGTCTTCAGGACAATCTGCAAGCATTCATTCATAGCTTCGGCTTCCCACTATTTCAATCACGCCGTGATTTCGTGTTCTATCCAATCGTAGAACACGTCTATAACCTGCCGCCCTTCGGGGCGGCTTTTTTACTTAACGTGATTCTTAAATAATCTATTCTCTTATTTGCTTAGCTATTTTACTAAGTGCAGAAGCTGCATTTTTTGTAGTTAACTTCTTCTCTCTTTGAGCTAACCTCTCATCTAAAATAAGACTTATGCAATCATAAAGGACAGGATAGTAATCCAAACATTCACCTTCGTCTAATTCATGTACACCTTTGCTCAGTATGCCATAGAGTTCTGTGTGATGTTCGTACAAAAAGGATGGCAGTCTATCTTTAAGAGCTACTATTCTTCATCCATGTGCATTTTCTTAAAATCTTCTTCTGAAAGTTTCCCCTCTTTAATGGAATTCTCTCCTTCTTCGAAAACAATACTCTCAAAGATTCTTCGTAAGTATACGTAAGAACCTATGCCTACCCCGTTATTATATATATTTATTGCAGTAAGCAATTCATTCCTTTGCGTATCATTTAAGACCTTCTCATACTTCTTGATGTCATCCTTGTGAAAATCTTTTAGTGAAGGATAAGAGCCTATCTTAATGATAAACTCATCTTTGCGATTAAAGTAAATTAATAATGTTAGAGTATCATTGAACCTACCACAATTAAAAGACATAACTCTAACATGTTCATCAACTGGCTCAAATCCAAAATTCTGATATGGTCCTGGACTTTGTATAATTGGTGCTGAACTTAAATGATATGTAGTTTCAGCATGCCGTAACGGATTATATCCATTAACAGACAATTCTTCGTCAGATAGATCTTTAAACAACTCCTCATAATCTTGTCCAACTATTTTCTTATAAGGAGATGATTTAAATATAAAGTCTTGTGCTGTCATACTGTACCTCTTTAATTAATATGTTATTCATACTTTCTTCAAAACTTTCAATCGTGAAACAATTTCGGCACTTTTTTGTTCCGTTTTCTCCCATGACTTTTCTCTCTTTAGGATGCTCAATCATCCAAGCAATTTTATCAGCGAGGTCGTTAGCATTCTGTCGTTGAACTAGCAACCCTGTCTTTTCATTTTCAATGATTGCAGGAACACCTCCTTCGGCTGTAGATATACAAGGCAATCCGTGCTGCATCGCCTCAAGCAGTACCAGCGGAAAACATTCATTGGGGTAATACGTAGGGAAAACAAATATATCAGCGTTTCTAAAGAAAGCATCCTTATCTTGGCCGTATTTCTTACCCCAATAAAACACTAAATTAGCTATTGCCCCCCCCCGTAAAATGGCATCAGAAATTGTTTTCCTGAACTTATTTTCAAACGCTTGAAGAGTAAAATGTTCCGTGAACTTCTTATACCCGTCCTTGCCCATCTTCTCACGGAGACGTTTATCACCAAGCAACATCTCTAAGCATTCTGCAAGTGATGCGGCATCACCGACTTTTGATATTAATCCATTCTCTCCATCTTTAACCTCATCGGTAACACCGCCTACATTAGTAGCTACAATTGGAAGGGCAAATTGCATAGCTTCTATGTCCACAAGAGGGAATGCTTCATTGAAAGATGGCGCAACGAAAATATCTGCATTTTGATAGAATCTAACCTTATCAATGCCATACTTCTTGCCATAATAATAAACGAAATTAATCAATACCCCCCCCATTGCAACCGCATCAGAAATAGTATCTTTGAACTTGCCTTCAAAGGCTTGAAGCGTAAAATGCTCTTTAAACTTCTTATACCCGTCTTCTCCCATCTTCTCACGGAGTTGTTTATCATCAAGCAATTCGGCAATGCAGTTAGCTAAAGAATTAGAATTACCTTTTTTTGCTATTAGACCGTTCAGACCATTCTTAACAACATCGGGTATTCCTCCTTCGTTGGTAGCAACAACCGGAACTTTATGTTCCATAGCTTCCAGACTTACTAATCCAAATGCTTCATTGGTAGAAGGGAAAGTAAAAATGTCAGCTTTGTCGAAGTATTCATCTTTATCTTTACCATACTTTTTCCCGGCATAAACAACGAGCTGGTTTAGTCCACGCTTCTCAACTTCCTCCTTGAATCTCGCTGCATCTATCTCAGCCGTCTCGCCACCAACAAAGTCACAGACAAACGAGTAGCCACGGTCTTTTAATATCTTCAATGCGTCAAGCAGGACGATAACCCCCTTGCTGACAAGTAGATTAGACAGGAAGAGCAAATGAGGAATCTTGTTATGTCGCTCGGCAGTGGGTTCCTTGCCTCCAGTGGTGTCTGGAATACCATTCGGACAGATATAGACATCCTCACGCTTCACATATTTCTGCACATCAGGATAGAGTGCCTCTGCAAGAAGTATTACCTTTATGCCCTTAAAGAACTTCCTGTAGAGTTTGTCGTCGAGCCAACGGTCTTGCCTTGTCGCAACACCCTTGTTATGGTAATGCACAATGACTTTGCATCCCATCGACTTTATCATCTCTACAACTACAAAGTCCTTGTAGAACGCTCCGCCCTTGGCATTCGGCGTAACATAAACCAAATCCGGGTGCAACTCTCTTATGGTTTTCCTTATTCTATACAACAGTTTGGCGAACTCAACAATCTTTCCCAATCGGAAGTGTCCTATATCCTCTAAGTTCTTCGCTGTTGTCAAATTGATGTAATGGCAGTCGAACGACTCATTTATCAGTTTGCTGTCATGAATGTATTTTCCCATCATTGCCGCCCCGTGAACCGGAGGGGGAAGATGCAAAATAAACAATATGGTTGGTTTCATTCTATTTTCTATAATAGCTTCTTGCAGTATAATTTGTATATTGTTTCATTTCATCGAGAAAATTCTTTGAAAAATCTCCTTGTCCACGAACTACTTCAACCATATGGAATTGAATGTCGGGAACGTTCATCTCACAGATGTTAAGTGCCACTCTTTCGCCCCCCCAGATCAAAATAGATAGCAACAAATGGAATCCCCCACCTGAATGCCTCCTCCATGAGTAAGATTAGAGGCATTGATAAGAATGGTCAGTTTATTCATTTGAACCTCCTTTCGTTTCTATTCCAGAAATTGCTCTTAGGATCTTATTGATTTTTGGGGTGATCTCTTTAATAATAACTTCCTTAGATGGAATAATTTTAGCCCAGTCTAGCAGAGTCCACACCGCAAAACAGGATGTAATGAAAATCGAGACTACTTTGAACCAAAAATTTTTGTTAATGAATCCAAGAATAATCCCTAACACCATCAAACAAAGGAGAAATACCCAAATAGTCCAGAATACGCAATTGGCATACTTGGCTGCTTGAGCAAATATTCTTTCGTTCATTTCATTTCTCTCTTGTTTAAGATGATTGATGGTTTCTTGATCTTTTTTCCTTTCTTCATTATGTTGAAATTCAATATCTTCCAGAATCTCTGAGGGTGTCTTGTCGGTAAACAAATTAACATCATTCAAAGTTTTCTCTTCTAATAGCGAATATGCTAGCTTAGAGGATTCAAGCATAACAGCCTGTTCGTTGGTGATTGCTCCAGTCTTTGTCATTTCTAGAACCTTATTATAATATAGACTTAAGATGCTATCATTTAAAACTATATTATCAGAACACTGGTTCATGAGTAGATTTAAATTAAGATTCTTATTCTTCTGAGGAAAACGAATCCACAAAATGGTTGAAAGAAAAACATCAGTTACACAAGCTGGTATTTTATGTCTTACCTTACTCACTTGACTATTCTTTGAAGCATAAGAAATTGCGACATTGTTGGTCAAAAGTAATGCCTTGCAATCTTTAAGTGAGGCTGTGGCCACATTCCCTCTTAATCTAAATATATAGGAAATGGTATCAACATCAGTCTCTATCATATCATCAATGTGGTAGCGAAATTTGCTATAGGTATTTTTATTATCATAGATGGTCTTAATATTGTCGGTTAAGTATCTCATATCAATTTCATCATAATGAGAAGGACTGTCAGGAGGGTCTAACAAAGTGATATTCCATTGCTTAATAAACTCATCTAATTGACTAATTTTTGTATTGATGAAGTTCGCATTTTTCCCCGCTCTGACGGCATAGCGTAAAACCCTTGAACTTTGAGATAAATCGAAATTGTGAGTTCTTAGTCTATTCTCAGCATCAGTTAATGTTGAAATAACTTCACTATAGTTATTTTGGAAAATGACAAAATCGGCTGATTGCTCCTTCAACAATTTCAGAAGTTCTCCATCCAATTCGTAAGCTGCGTCGCCGTTTAAACCTAACAAATTGAAGACGATAGGTGCATCAAGAGCTACTTTTACGGACTTCATATTACCTGTGTAAGAGCTTAAATTATCAAGGGAAATAATTTGTGCAAGTAAGTGACCTTTGGAAAGCTGTACTATAGTATTAATCTTTGAGGGCTCAGTTTCAGTTCTATCTAAGATATATCTTGATATGATGTAATTTAAACTTTTGATTTTTTCTTTTTTTCGTTTTGTCGTACGATTTAGATGTTGTAGATTGAGTATTATATCAGAATCATGTTGGTTTAAGAAATCTGTAAATCCCTGTGAGACTTCTTCTTTAGAGAATTCTTTGTCAAACGTTGTTCTAGCGTATTCTATGATATCGGCTACTATTATTTCAAACGATTCAGACAAATTCACTTGGGGGATTTCTGATGCCAAGGCCGCAATTTGTTCATTATTGGGAATGTATACTCCATTTATTCTATTTAAATAATGTTTCTTAGTCATTCGAGTTAGGATACTCTCAATCGCACCAATAGTAATATTTTCTATGCCATAAAAACTACGAAACGTTTTATGAAAGTTATTGCTTTCAATGGTATCCATCTTGTCCTCTATTATGACTTTGGCCACCAATGGGATGTACAAGTCAATGATGTCTTTACCCTTCTCACTTAGGGCATCAAGGATTGCATATGTTACTAAACTATTATCTATCATATAAAAGAATGTTGAATACTTATTAGAGCCTTGGAGCCTGATTTCTATGTCAATGCTTTGCTATTCCATTATGAATATCAAGCAAATCCATTAACTTATCGCTTTTCCCCGTTTCAAGTTTCCTCGCAAAAGGTTTTCTGCAATTAATCAATTCCTCATAATCATCTTCAGTATATATTTTTATAGATTTACCATAGTCGAATTGCTCCAAATTAGATACACGAATTAAACCACGTTTCCATGAAGGTAACAAAGTTGCTTTTTTTGACAACTTGGTATTGAAGACGATTGTTGGAATGACTGTTTCTTCGGGAGTATTGGAAAACCTAAAATATCTATACAAAGCTTTATTATTGCAAAGCTCATCATAAATCAAAGTAGCAGCTTCATTTGATAAATCCATATAAGACGATGCATAATACACATCCCAGCGTTTACCTCTAACCATGAACCATTTTCCTTTCCTTATGGGCAACAATCTCATTATCTTTCTTGCGCTATACGAAAAGAACTGCTTCAGTTTTACATTTCTTACGTGAATGTCCCTTAAAAAATGATAAAGGGTAATACGTTCCATATATTTTTCATCGTGACAGTCCTTAGTTAAGTTTTCTCCTATCATAAACTTTCGATTAGGATCAGAGAAGAGCTTGCAAAGATCCAAATTACTCATTAAAGGATAGTCTTGACCAGTCATAATAACGAATCTGTCAAACTTAAAGTCTCCAGTTTGGAAGGCTAATGCACAACGCAGCATCTCCTTTTGGTACAGAACTTGATTCGCCCCCCCCCAATTAGACCAATAGCGATTAGCTACATAATGAATGTTACTTCCCTTAACCAAGTTCACAAAAGGGGTAATATCCACTTTCTTATCGATGTGAATAAAAAAGTGGACCTTACTCATATTGTAGCTTAAAACTTCGCATAGGCGTTTAAGATGTAGCGGATCTTTGTAAGCGCTTATAAGATATGCAATTCTATAACTGTTTTCCATCATCAGGACACCCTTTTCAATTATGTTTTGGATTAAAAATTATCCTACTAAAATATACATGATTCTGCTCCAAATCCTCAAAGGAATAGAATGATAATGCATAGCTTGCCGATACAAAGTATGATTTAGCTCAACCTGATCGGGATAAGTAAATACTTTGCTTTGAGTGGTGTCTATATCAAATTTCATGCGAGAATACTTTCTACTATTTGTTCCTCGCCCATCGTTACCCCCGTAGCTTACCAATGATTTAATAGGAAATAGAGATAATTTATTTTGGAGAAATTGAGCAAAGCAAAACCTGATAGCCCAAGAACTGTTTTTCCCCTTTTTCCAATCTGTTAGCATATGCCAACAATCACTTCCACCCCACTTATTGAATTTACCAGCTTGTCTGTGATAACCATCAAGATTATTCAATTCCCAGTCAATGGAATTCCATCTATCTTTCCATGTAGCCCATCCCCATGAGCTACTACGGGTGCAGAAGTAAGTATTAAAGTTGTATTCTTTTCTTGGGTGGACAGCATTACTGTATCCACATATTGAAAAAACTCGCTCAACATACTCATACCTGCAGAGACCTTTGTTCATATAGAAAAGAAAATTAGAAGTAACTTGCAAATCATCTTCTATTACGATGGCTTTCCCATACTTATTGATAACCTCTGTAATACCTCGAATTAAGGAAGGTCCCAAACCTTTATTACATTCTGAAAACTTTAGAGTGACGCTCCTGAAACCATTAATGGTAGAAGCATAATCCCTAACTTCTTTTACATTCTTTGCATCTTTCTCATTCCCTGGACGTGGGCCGTCAACATAAAGGAACAAATCAGATTTGGCTGCCTCTGAATTCAAAAGTAGAGATTTTATCAGTCTAGCAAGAGAATCACTGCGATTGAAGGCAAAAACAATGATGGGAGCTAAATTTTCCATAGAAAAACTATTCTTTCTGAAAAATAAGTCTTGAATTGGCCTTAGCCTTTATATTATCCAAGTATTATTTCTCTATATATAATTTGATGGTTTCCGAACTATCATTATTAATAATTTTAGCAGGTATGCCTGCACAAATACAATTATCTGGAATATCTTTTACTACTACTGCATTGGCACCAACGACGACATTGTTTCCTAGTTTAACATTACCTATTATTTTTGCACCTGCAAACAAAATGCAATTGTCACCTATTATGGGCGTTCCTTTGCCTCTTGCACTACCTATTGTAACTCCTTGAAATATCGTACAGTTTCTACCTATAATTGAGCAGTCGTTTATCACAATACAAGAAAAATGCCCAAAAGTAAGCCCACCACCAATTTTTGTCCCGGGTGATAATTGTATCCCGGTTTTAAAATTATAGTGTTTAAGCACTACTAAGGAAAGAAAATATAGAATATAGAAGAATATTCCTTTCTTTTGTTTGAGGTAAGAAGCTATTCTGAACCAGAAGGTAACTTTGAAGGAGGCATTAGTAATTAAACACTTTGCCCCCCCATTTAGTTTTGTTCAACCTTTTTAAATCGGCATTTATGCTCGACCTTATTTCAGACCAAGTCATATTAGTCTCTTCTATAGATATCGCGAGTATAAACCTTATCCTTTACATCGTCCAAACACTTGTCATAGCGATTTGCGATAATAGCATGGCTTTGACGTTTGAACTCTTTCAAGTCATTCACTACTTTGCTGCCGAAGAAGGTACTACCATCATCAAGTGTAGGCTCATAGATAATTACCTGTGCTCCCTTAGCCTTGATGCGCTTCATGACACCCTGAATGCTTGACTGGCGGAAATTATCACTGTTTGACTTCATGGTCAGACGATAAACACCGATGACGCAAATCTTCTCTTCAGAAGGGTTGAAGTCACCTCGGTTATAATAGTCGTAGTAACCAGCCTTCTTCAATACCTGGTCTGCTATGAAATCCTTACGCGTACGGTTACTGTCAACGATAGCCTGAATAAGGTTCTCCGGTACATCCTTGTAATTAGCGAGCAACTGCTTTGTGTCCTTAGGGAGGCAGTAGCCACCATAACCGAATGACGGGTTGTTGTAGAAGTCGCCGATGCGAGGGTCAAGACTCACTCCTTTGATAATATGGTTGGTGTTGAGGCCCTTCACCTCTGCGTATGTGTCAAGTTCGTTGAAGTAGCTGACACGGAGCGCAAGATATGTATTTGCAAACAATTTCACAGCTTCAGCCTCTGTCGTTCCCATGAAGAGAGTAGGAATATTCTCCTTAATGGCTCCTTCCTGCAACAATGAAGCAAATGTATGTGCAGCCTCGTCAAGTCGCTCGTCTCCCTCTGGTCTGCCAACGATGATACGGCTTGGATAGAGGTTGTCATACAAAGCCTTGCTCTCACGCAGAAATTCCGGAGCAAAGATGATATTGTCGTTATTGTATTTCTTGCGGACGCTCTCGGTATAACCTACAGGGATAGTGGACTTGATAACCATAATGGCTTTTGCGTTCACCTTCATCACAAGCTCAATGACTTCCTCTACATGCGACGTATCGAAGTAGTTTTTTACAGAGTCGTAGTTTGTTGGTGTTGCTATCACCACGAAGTTCACATCCTTATACGCCGTTGCTCCATCAGTGGTGGCATGCAAATCAAGATTCTTCTCCGCCAAGTACTTCTCAATGTACTCGTCTTGTATCGGCGACTTGCGGTTATTTATCAGTTCCACCTTTTCAGGTATCACATCCACTGCTTCCACATGATGATGCTGGCTCAGCAGCGTCGCAATACTCAATCCCACGTAGCCCGTACCGGCTACCGCTATCTTTAAATCTTTATTCATGACGATTATAATTATTTCTTACCAAATATATATCCCAATGTTAATGATAGAAGTGGTATTAACGCTTTAAGAATTTCAATTACAGTTCCATCATCTTTATTGTTACTCCATATAATAATAGTCAATATAACTATGCATATCAACAATACTAATAAAAATGTAGCCGCAATATTTTTTGAAAGATTTTCAGCTGAACCAAATAATTTTCCAATTAATCCAAGATCAGCTGCCTTTATTTCTTTTTCATGAGCGAACTGGCTTTGCTGCATGTCTTTCTCATGCTCATTAGCTTTTTCTTGCATTTCAGCCTCATGGGCATTATTCTGTTGATTCAATGCTTGCTCATGCTTTTGCTCTTGAGCTTGCATTTTTATCCTTAAGCTACTCGGATATTCCGAAAGAAAAGTAGTTCCACTATCGTTGCTCATTTGAATTTCCTCCTTCCCGGATAGTTGATTTCTCTTGGGACTTCTCTAAGAGCCATGTATAATAAAACATTTGCGATTTGGCGCCTCCATTGCTCAATGTGACGATGCTAAATTGAAGGAAAAGTTTTTTACCCTGTACCATGCCAATTTCAAGCATTGGGTTCTGTAGGCTACCAAATAACATATCTTGTGTATTTGTAAATTCTAATTCAAGGTATTGTTTATTGCCTTCATCCTTCTTAAGACCCATCTTGAAACCATCTTTATGTTGCATATCTTCTGTAGTAACAAAAGAAATCGCAATTTTAAGATTACCTATGTCAAAAATGAGCTTATTATCCTTAGGTATAATAATTACTCCCGTTAATTCGACCGAATAATTGGTCGTTTCAATACTTGTGCTCATAAATTAGTAATTTAAATGATTTACTTCCATCCATTCTTTTATTCTGTCAGGATCTACATGTGTCCCTATATAATGATTTTTTGACAGGTGACCATACAAGACACCATGCAGATATATTTTAGGTGCAGCCATTGTATATGGATTAAATGCACTATAAAATGCATATGGACTTCCATATGTACCATATTTATTCCAAATAGATTTGGTTGAATACTTACTGCCGTAACTCCCATAAGGGTTGGAAATGGAATTCACATCATATTTATTCAGGTTTAATAATCCTATAAACTCATCATTGTTTCCTCCAACTATGAAGGATCGCCCTTGGCTTATCAAATTTTGTATATTAACATCAAACATTGGAGCTATAATTGAAATTATTTGATTTATTGAAAATAATTATGTAAGTAAATTTTATGTAGTTCTAGCTTACACATTAATCAAACTACGAATCTATTTCATGTAGTTCATTCTGCTCCTTCCTCCGTTTTGCTTTTTTCTTCTCTTCTTTTTCTGAATCAACATATGTAAAAGGTACTGCCTTTATAGCATACTGATAACCGATTAAAGTGAGAGTATTAGCAACATTTTGCAATGCAACTTTACTGAAAAAAGGAATAACAGGATGCTCCGATGGATTTGCATTCTTTTTAGCGATTACAAAAACCACTTTATAATCTTTTGGGTTGAAAGAGGCAATATTAAGTTTAAAGCCCTCACCGAGGATTCTATTAGCCTGAGTCCTTATGCTTACATCTGTAATGCATTCAGCTGATACCAACCCTTGATTGAAAAGATGGCTCAACACTGCTGAACTTGTGAACTTCTTAACATGAATAAGTTCTTTTTGTGATGACATAACATCACAAAGTTCAAATTCATCACCATCAACCTTCTGAAGTTTCTTGTCCATTAAAAAGAAATGTTCGTCCTTTGCAATTTCTTTATTATACTCGTCTTCAGTACGGAAACTATATTCTGGGAGTTCTAAATTTAAAATAGGTACATTGTTATAGAATTCGTTTATTTCATGAACAAATGTAGTGTCAATCTTAAACCATTTACCTTCGTGAAGAAAGTATTGTCTACCATCAATTTGATAGTCTACATATAAACATTTGTATAAAGGCCATGTTCCTATTTTTATGTTGGAGCTGTCATAGGCGAATATTTTTCTAGATTTTAGAGTATCCAGATCCACTTTGTCTTCGTCCTTTTTTATAAGTTCATCATGGATGAACTGAACATCCAAATCCTCGAGAAAATCCTCTCGTCCGAATTTAAAGTGATCTAGTTTATTCCAATCAATAATATCAGGATATGAAATCCAAATGTTGTCAAACTGATTTTCATTAATTCGCTTAACAATGTATTTATCAAGTGCTGCTATAGTCGTTCTATCCTTTATATATTTTATCTTGTCTATCCATTTAAAGGAATTTCGATAATCTCCACTTTTATAAGCTTTATAGTGCTTATCTATTTCAATACCTATTGTTCTATAAGTACATTTCGTCGAGAATCCCAAAGAATCTTTACCAGTAAGCGAACCTGCCTCTCTTCCTCCTTCTAATTTTCCTGTAACAGCTTTTAGTAAATCTCTATTAAAATTTAGACTAAAGTTCTCAATTCCTGATAAAGAACTTGCTTGAATTCTGCTATTAAGGAGAATTGATTCGAGACTACTCAAATCAAGACTGCGGATCTTTTCCTTTCCTATAGAACTTAATGCTGTAATAAGACCGAATCTTTCCTCAATTGCATCAGGTTTAATCAGATTTCTTCCAAATCCAAAAGTAATGGCAAAAAGTCGATCTCCATCTTCGTAATGTCTATTAAAGAACATTACAGCAGAAACGCATTGTATTTTAAACAATCGCTTAGCGTCTTCATTGTCATCCATAAAGTCCGCAACCCACTTTGGCGTTTTGGCTATGGAATCTTTATAATATAGTTTTTGACCATCTTGAAAATTTATGATTTTGCAATCAGAACTAACTATATCAGTAACGTTAAGTCCGTCTTTAATTAATATCAATGTAATATGAGTTTTTGCCATAAAACTAATAAAATCAATGATTAAAATTTGTGATTAAGTAAAGGAACTGATTCAGGCATTCAAATTACTTCTTGAATTTATCCCAAATTTTTGGAACAATGTTTTCATCCCCATGAGGATTGACCAAATTATGATTGTAATAACAACTTGCTAAGTCGATTAATACCTGCTTCAAATGAGAAAATTTCCTTATAGACCTTAATAATCTCTGCAGAATTAAAAGTCTTTTCTTTTAGTTGTTTCATGCAACTCTCAAAACTTCCTTTTGAGTCATAGCTAAAGAGATAGCCTTTCTCTTCAAAATCATCATAACCTCTGGCAGAAACTTTATGAGTAACGACAGGTAAGCCATGACTTAGTCCATCCATAATACGAAGTTTCAATCCTCCACCAAGTTCTGTTGGACAGATATAGAAGTCTGAATGGTCAAGGATGTCGTCCATGCTAGTAGGATTAGGAAATATTTCTACATTCTTATTACTTGTTACCAGTTTCGTAAGTTTATCACTTGGATTTCGTCCTGCAACGATCAACTTCGATTCAGGAAAATACTTTCTAAAGATTGGAAAATAATCCTCAATCCAGTGATATAAAGATTCATATGTTTGATATGAACCTAAAGTTCCGGTGATAGCAAAGATTGGATGGGTATTGTTCGCATGCTCTTTAATTTTATGCTCATCTGCTTTATATTCAAAGACCCCTAACTTTGCAAATACGGCATGACCATCATCATAATGCTCTTTCAACAACTCGATATCTTGGTTAGTAAGTGTAAGGTTCAAGTCAGCTTTACAGACTGCTTCTTTTTCGTATCGCTTGCACCAATAGAGAGTCGGGATGCTCAACGGGAACTTAGTGTTGTCTCTGAAGTACTCATATTGATAATTGTGATGGATGACAATAGTCTTACAACCAAGTCTCTTAAAATAATCAATGAGTCTGAACGAGACAAGGCTTGTATCAAATACCACTAAATCAAATTTTCTTTCACCTATCCATTTTTTAATGTTGGCGTATCTATGAATACGCCCTAAAAGCAAATCTAATAGTTTTAGAGCCTTTGGCTTGTCATATCTAACGGGTATTTTCTCAACTTTAGGATTAATAAATTGAGCTTCCATTCCTTCCTTATAGGGATATAGAAGTGTAACACAATCAAATATAGACGCAAATGCATTTATGTAAGCTCTAGATGCAAAGCAGCCACCCCCATTGCCATGAAGGTAATGATGGGTTATAAAGAGGACTTTTGATTTATTATTCATTTGTAGTACAATTAAGATTTGATGAAATACAGAATGTTATAGACGAGTTTTCCAAATGCTATTTCTAATTTGCTTACCTTTTTATAATGATGATAGTAATAGGCATTACTATTAAACTGAATATTCATCATTTTACGGCTTGGTATGCTCTTTTTTATAGTTGCTCCGTGGGCATGAATAACGCAGACCTCAGGATCATAATATGTCTTCTTGCCAATAGAGAGCATGCGTTCTGATAGAATCATTTCCTCAGCATAAAGGAACGTGTGCTCATCCATCATTCCACATTCAAAATATGCTTTTGCTGGTACCATAAAGAAAGAACCCATAACCCTATAGTGATAGCCTTCTCGTGCTTTCTCTGCGTAATCCAGGTTAAAACGGCTTCTTTTACGTTCTTTAGACAAGAAAGGTGTTGAAAGATATATCCAAATAAACCTATCGGCAAATGACATATATGGTTCTGGACTTTGGTAATCGCCGTTGAGTCCTCTTACCATTGGGCCAATAATGCCGACTTCTTGATGTGATCCAAGTTTATGCATCAATTCCTCAACAACATTATCATTTTTAAATCGTATATCGTTATTAGAGAATAAAAGATACGTGGAATGGAAGTGCTTATGTACAAACTTTGCTCCTAGATTGTTTCCAATGGCAAAACCTGAATTCACAGGATTGTTAAGAACAAAAATATGAGAGTCGGGATTGATTTTGTTTGTACTCGGATTTCCCACTACATCAGCACCCAATGCGCTGGCATACTTCTGATTACTTTCACTTGTTGCAGCATTATTGACAATAATAATCTTGTGAGGAGTAGTTATCTTTGAAACTTGCTCCTTCACAAATCTTATACTCATGTCCTCATTTTTATATGAGACAATGATTACAGCTAATGGGTATTGTGGTTCCATTATTTAGTTTCCTTGATTAAGTAATGGCGTGAATACTGTATGACAAGATAGTAGTAAAACACGTATATTAATGGTGCGCCATGGAAGTAACTTATAGTTGGTGTACATCCGACAAGTAGCAAGCACCACATTTTAACACCATAGGGAACTTCTTTCTTAATAGCTAGGTAGAAGGTATAAATAAATGCTATAATTGGTATTAATCCATAATTGTTCCAATATCCAATAAAGCCTACATCAGAGTTGTATATACCGTAGCTCATTAAGTCTTGCATCAAGCTCGTTGTATGACTACTTAAGAAACCATTTCCAAATAGTACGCACCATATATTAGGACTTGCCATCGTCAGGTAGTACAAGTATGCTTTATTTCTATTATAGTCAGAATCACCCATGTTTTGTTGTGTCTCTTGTATCAAGCCCATCCACTCCTTTGACATAGATGCAATAAAGAAAGCAAGAATAGCTCCAAGAATAACTACTAAGAATATCCTGTATTTAGATCTAACTTTTAAAATACTATATCCTATAAGTAATGTCATAACAAAGAGGCATGAGCGGTTTTGAAGAATAACAAGATAGACATAACAGAAACCTATTATTTCAATAGACTTAATATTGACTTTTTCACGTAGTTGATTCAGTCCATAAAATAACGGAATACAGGCAATGACATAACCTGCGAGATAGACATCATCACCTTGCTGCATTCTCATTATAGTTTCATCATCAAGTGCAAACAAGCCAGGATTGCCAAGTCGTACGAAATATAATACATACATTATCGCTGTTACAATGAGGCAACTCTTTGAAATCTGCTCAAAGGTTGGCTTCATCTTAAACAGAACTGGAATCGCCAGCCATAGTATATTTGCTCGATAAGCCAATAAAGAAGTCATATATGTCTGTCCATAGTATAAGTTCGCAGTAACCATCGAAAGGAATATTCCTAACAGGATAAACCACATTGGCTTAAGACGCTTATCTGAGATTGTTACCTTGTAGTGGAACAGGAAAAAGTATCCGATAGCTAAATATGCAATCTTTATTATAAGGTATGCATTATTAGACCAATTACCCATTGGCTTTAATCCCCAGAACTGAAACGAAAGTACTAACAGGAGTACCAGGTAAATAACGTTTCGCTTCTCATGCTGCTTATAAGTTAAAGATTTTGTCTGTATCATAGCCGTGCAAAATTTAAAGTCTTGCACGGAATATGAGACAAGACTAAGGTTTCAAACTTTCTATTTAGGTAGATTACGTATGGGGGGGGTACTACCTTCTTGACTTCAATAGCTTTTATGGTAAAGCCTAATAGAAGTAGAGTAGGATAAACAGACAACAGTTCTCCTGTCATATTAGCAAATGATAAATATACAGCCAGTATTGATAATCCTAAAGCCGTAAGTGGACTAGATACTGACCTATTCTTAAACATAAATATAATCAAAGAAATCCAAAACACGGCATATAAAAGAAGACCTATAAAGCCGCGCTCCAAGAGTTTATTCATTGCAACTCCTTCCATGCCTGCCAGTCTTGAGTCCATGGCATAATCACTACCTTTGCTCCATCCTAAGTCTTGACTAAAAAAGCCATATCCTCTACCAAACCAAGGAGAATCTTGTATATACCATAAAACCGTTGTATACTGTAGTGTTCGTAATTCAACAGAACTTCCACCTACATCACTATTCTTTTCGAACATTGTCATCATTTTATCAATCTGTTCTTGTACAGGAGGTATAGTCTGATAAGATACAGGTATCAAAAAGGCAAGGAATAATACTATTCTTAAACTCTTTGATGCTTTAAAGGCGAGCAGAGAATAAACGCTTATGCCAATAAGGAAACAGAATAAAATTGTTCTACATCCACATGTGAATATTCCAAAGCCAGAACATATCATAGTTATAAGGAAAGTTATCTTATTCTCCATTTTTCGGGTATAACCATAAATGTGAAGCAACATAATAAGTACACATATGTAGCCATAATCGAATGGATTAGCGAACATTGCTTGTACACGGAAACGGTCTTCGTATGTAAAATGCTGTCCGACTTCATCGCCAGCACCACCCATACCTGCATTTTTTAAATCGGACATCATCAACGAAACGAAGTCCGCACTCTTAGTTATGTAATTAATTACTCCAAATACAGTTAGGACTATTAATCCCCAGAAAGTAATCTTTAATATAGGCTTAAAATTATTTTCTTCCCTAGAACACCAAAATGCATATAAAAGTCCGAAATAACTGAAGAACAGACTCACCTGTGCAAAAATTCTTATGCTATTGGCATCTCTTAAATGCGGACTAGTAAGGATGACAACCAATGATGTAAACAACGACAATCCCATTAATCGCCATACTATTGTCCCTTTTGTATTATTAATCAATCTTTTAAGATTAGGAAATTCCGAAATCAAGAAGCAAATTGCAATCATAGAATTTGCAGCATCTATCGGAACGTATGGAACCCTTACAGTTGTAAATACTATAGTTCCTAAAATTATTATAGCAGCTTTATAAGGCCGCCTGACTCTAAACATCAGCAGGCAACATATTATTACTGCAAGTATAGCTATTGCTTTCATTTAATTTTATAATATTTTTTGCTTTATGTATACCAATAGGCTCAAGTCCTTAGCAATTATATGAATTAGGCCTTCTATGCCGGTACCGTCACGCTGAATTTTATATATCTGAGTCAATGTTCAATCTGTTTTGAGAATTTCCCCAAAATAGGTGATTACTTACTCTTTTTTATTATCCAAATTAATGCTTGTTTTATCCATGGTCCATATTCATCTTCGGAATAAGACTTAATACCACTTTTTGGCGACCAATTATTATTTTATTTAGAGTAGCTAACTCTCCTGCATCTTCTATAAAGTTCACTTTATTACCATCTTCATCTTTGCCTTGTACATAATCTGTTCTATTTTGATTATAATCGATGATTTTGACAAGATGCCCATTATATATAACGAAGTGACCTTTCTTAAACTTTGCTTTAAATTTTATTTATTAATTGATTAATAATGACTTCGAAATCAACTTTCGTACGTTTAATCAGAAGCGCCTCTATTTGACAGCGTAGTCTATATATTTCTAATGACTATAGGTTATTTCATCATCTTTTCTATCCAACCATCTTCCGTATGCAAGGACCGAAACGTGAGGTTGAGACCCAATTATCGATTTTTCAGGAGCGTTAATGTTCCCACTAACTACAGAACAAGCTGCCACAACAATTTTGTTTGGTAATGTAGTGTTCTTCAGAAATCTACAACCATTGGCTATCCATGTGTCATCTCCAATAGTGATCGGTCCATACCCTTTTGACTCTGTACCATCTTCTCTTGTAATTTTATGGAAGTCTGTATCTGTAAACATACAATCCCATCCAACAAGGACTCTATCTCCAAATTCGATCCTATCATAGCAAACAAGTCTGAGGGTAGTAGAACTGATAAAATCATCTCCAAAAACCATCTCTGATCGTTCACTTGTGCTAATAAATGAGTTGTTACCTATGGAACATCTGCCTTTGAATGTTATCTTACCTCGAAGCTCAAGCATAATACCGCTGTTTGGGTAAATACTCACCATATTACAACCTAATTTTATCATACCGAACTTCACCCCCCCCCACGATTTCGATAGAGCCTTTCAACGTTCTGAGTTTAGGTTTATAGAGCAATATCGGTAACTTCAAAGCCTGAGAAAATGGTAGATAGTGAAAATTGAAATATATTGATGACAGAAGACTTTTGAAACACCATCTGTAATTCTTTAATTTATTAATCGCTTTCATAAACATACAAAGTTAATTGTCGCCGGTGGCATATTCGAGGCATTTGTTCCAGTTGCCAACAACGTGCTCTGCGCCGAAACCTACCTTGTTTTTGTAGTAGCGGATACGTGGATTGTTGTACTTTCTAACGATACTATCCAAGTCCTGAGGTGAGGCATCATTGACGATAATCAGCTCAAAGTTCTTATACGTTTGCGCCAATATGCTGTCGATACACTCCGCCAAGAACTGCGCCTTGTATGCCGGTACCGTCACGCTGAATTTTATATCTGTGGTCATGAACGAATAGTATTAAGATTGAAATTCTTTTGGAAGCCAGTAATTCCTGTCTTTTGCACCTTGAGGAATCAATAATTCTAACTTAGTCTTATCCTTTCTTATCTCATTAATAATAAAGTGTTCAGGCTTTGTTACGCCATACGGATTATGTTCGTAGAAATAACCAATACCTCCGTCTTTTTCTACATCAAAAGGCTTGCTTAAGTTCTTTATTATATTCGCCGAATCGTCAAAGCAGAAATAATTAAAAAATTTGTTACTTGTCCATAGTGCACCATATCCTCTACTTTCTTGTCCTAACAACACCTTTAAGTTATGGGAACTTCTCTGAATCCAGAAAGGCCAACTATATGCTTCACAACCAGTTTCCTTTTTAATCTCATTCAACTTAAGTCTTGGATCTTTAGGGAATGCATTTTGATAAGGAACAAAGTGTGATGTTCCATCAACTTCAATGTATATGACTTTCGATAGAGTTGGAACATAAAGTTTTATATCTATCCTATGTAGTCTACCGTTAATGCGTACTGGAGACTGCTGTTCAATTTCTGCATCAGGATAAGAGCACCGTATAATTGCGCAAATAACATACTCATCCCAGCTTGCCCTTGGAAATACATACTCTTGCTTCATGTACTTGCGAATTTCTCCCGACACCTTTCTTCCATATAATTTCATCTCATCTATGTATCCTTCTGGATTAATGAGATTTTTATCTTCGAGGTATTTACGGAATGCATCTATATCCACGATATGTAGTATTTCTACAACATCGTTGAAAGAAAACAGTGAACCTACATTGTGGTCACTATCATCTAATTTAAAAATTCCTACTCCCTTTTTAACTGCTGCCATAAATTTCTTATTGGTTAGTTTAAACGGTATGCCTTGAGTTATAAATGTATTATAAAAAACACCGGGAGTCGCACCCGGACTACCAAGCGCAGAACCTGGCGTGCTACTGTTACACTATATTTGCTTCTTAAAATGGCTGTCTTTGTGCTCCTATAAGTATTACACGTGTATGTGGATTCATGTTTTCGAAATTGCAGTTATGCCACTGTATTCTTGATAAATTTTCATCACTAACTATACCTTCTACAGAGCAACCGTTAACAAACAAGTTCTTGTTTTCATCAATATAACCAAAAATCTGAACAGTGTCAATCCCACGAAACATTCCCATCAATTGTGGTACACCACCTACGGTTGACACATTACTTCCTTTTAAGGTCATACAAAAAGCATGAAACACGGCTCTGCTAGTGTTTGCATTATTTTTTGATGCTTGATTCTCACTATCCAAATAATGTTTGAAATCTACATTGCCTGAACCATCAGAAAAGAAAGTATGTTCTTCATCAATCTCTTTTATAGCCAGAGACAAAGGTTTTCCTTCTTTGTATTCATATTGGCAGATTGAAATTTCTTTTTTAGATTTTGTTGCATAGTAAATTCGATTAACGTTGTCGGTAAGTGCTCCCTTAGGATATGCATTGAAAATGGCAGACAACCATTGTCCTACTATTCTAAACTTTTCTTCTGCATTGCAATCTGGTTCAAATAGAATCCCCGAATCTATTTCATCTGTTAGTTTACCTAAAGCAGTAGTAGGAAAGATGACATCTCCACAATAGCAAAACATCTCTGGAAACCTGCGACATCTCCATAGTTTCTGTCCATAATCAAAGTAAGACTTGCCATTATTCCAACTGTATCTGCTATCTGAGGCAAAATATACGGAAGCAATTGACTTGATTGCTTTTCCTGTCTTATCTTTCTTGTCATCAAGACCTATCCAACCAACAACTAACGTCATCTTCTACTTAGATTAACTTACTTCTTTATACCACGTATTAGGTAATACATTTTGGTTGCGATTGCCTCTGCTCTTGTATAATTAAAACTTATTATTGCTTCGTATAGTTGACTGCAACCTCTTGTTGCTACATTTAGCTTATCTAAATCGTTTTCATTTAAGAAGTTACCTAATCTTCTAATTTGATTCGTCGTACTTACGTGCCTTAAGACGTCATCATCTTTGTTAATACCATAATTGAAATAGTACTCCCATCTGTCTTTTGATACTTTTCGCAATTCGTCTTTAACAATTGGAATCGCTTGGTTAGAAACTCCATAGTAGTTCCCCATCAAAATACAAAGGTAAGCTTTCATGCATATCATGAAAGCTGGTTTGGGTATAATGGTACCAAGGCTTGCCAAAGATTTTGCAGCATTGGGTTCATTATAGAAGTTATTAAACTCATAATGTACTTCAAGTAGTTTTTTAGCTGCTGCAATGAATGTTTCCGATCGGAGGTTCTCTGGTACAAAATCAAATCCCTTTACTTTCTTTAGTGCCTGTCTTAATCCACTTGCTGCCTTTTCGTTTCCTGCAGAATAGACATTTCTATAAGCATTTCCTATTGCCCATTTATCATCTTCGCTTAACTTGGGCCATATTTTGTCTATTATCAGTATAAAATTAGTTATCGAGTTGTCTAATTGTCCACCTGAGGAATTCTCAATAGCTGATAATAGAATATTACAGATAGTTCTAAGATAGAACAAAGACGATTCTATTATCTGTTTATATTCTTTATCGTCTCTTGACAAAGTACTATTTAATAATTTATCACGGAAATGCTCAATACCAATCTCTGTTGAGACATTTCTTACAGAAAGTATATATTTAACACAATCTAAAATGATTGCTTTCGCATGTATGGAATCTAAATTTTTATTTTCAGATGTCGCTTCTGAAGAAAAATAAAAATTTAATTCTTCTTTTGCATGTCTTAAATGCATTGCTCCATCTGTGTTTAGGATGCCTATGTTTTCTGATAGAGAGATTGCGTCAAAATCAGATAGGGAACTAACGATGTCAGAATATTCATCAATATCCTTCCGTTTTAACATAGCACCAATAAAATCGCCGCCAAATCCACTGAGCATTTCTTTTAATCTAACGAGAGACTTATTCCATGTGTATTCAGTAGCCATATCATAAGCACCAGCATTAAATGCCAAAACTATTTGTTTCTCTTGAGCAACAGTTAAGTTGGTTACGTCAGAGTACTTAACAATAGATTCGATATTGTTGGCACTTTTAAAGTCGGGTGTAGCACGAGGTACCCATAATTGTAGATTGTTATTCGATTCCATATTTCAAGCAAATTTCGTTATTCCGTCTTGCGACTTAAAAAATCGTCCAGATAAGCATTCAATCTGCTTTAATGCTTCAAAGGCTCTTGTTCTTGACCCACCAACCGCATTAGATTTTTGAGCAATGTCATTATTTACGATAAAATGAAAACCAAGCAATTGACCTTCAGTTGAGAAAATAGTAATACCATCATGATTAATCATCGATTTTATGACAGACGCATAAGACTTAATTGCTACAGATGTTTCATTTGAATTTTGTTGAATATCATCTAAAAGTAATTGTGGTACATCTATTGCTGGAATTATTTTTGAACCACCAGACATTACCTTCATGCATAAATCAAAATTCTCCTTTTTGCAAACTGCTATTAAATTACCATGTCCTTCATCAAGGGCTCCTCTTATAAGTTTATTGTAGAATTCAGACAGTGTTTCTTTTTGATTTTTGTCGTAATCGGATATTATTGCATTTACAAGGCTGTTAATATTATCGTCCTGAGTTGTAATATCTTCATTGAGTTCCATTGATATTATGGCTTGCGTATCTTTATCTACAATTTCTACATTTTTACCGCCTACATTTCTGATATAAACAATATTATATCCTTCTTCTGCCATAGAATGAAACGAACTTTTCAATGATACACTTGTCTCTTTTATTTCTGTTGATAATATTCCGTATTGAATATGTATATCATCTTTGATGATAATGTATATATGCCAATTATTTATTGCAAGTGGTGCACATAACTTTAATGCTTTTGAAAATTGAGAAGGATTATTTTCTTGATCACATATAATCAAAAATCTACCAGGAATACTTTTTAGACTTTCTTCATCATTTAATAAAAGTATATCTGGAAACAGTCTATGTCCTTCTTCTGAATAATCTGACACTGCATCAATTAAATGAACAATGCCGTTGATAATTAAGTCGTTGATAGGAAAAAACTCATCTTTGAGAATTTTGCTAACAACACCGATTGTCTCTTTTCTATTAGAAATAATATCCATTCTGGCGATGAAGCTAAAATTACTTTACTTATTATTTAATTAGTCATGAGAAATCCCCAGCTTGTCAAAGAAAGCAGCATTGCGTTCTTTAGCAACGTTGAGCAATTGATCAAAAGAAATTACTTCAAAGTAAATATTATGGTTACTCAAATAACCAAAGAAACCTAGATTATCGTAAGTAGGCTTTAAATCTCTGTCTTTACATACGTCAATCATGCTTGGTGTCAAATCACAAATTATATAACAATAAGCAGGTGTGTTGTCTCCCATTGTTAATGTACGTCCAAACTTATCTAATTTTTGAGAATGTCTTATCTCCTTGACATAGTCAATGCATTGTTGTGTAGGATCCGTCTCATGTTCACCTCCAGCATAATTATCTCGCATTGGTCTTTTGAATTCAATTATACTGAAAGAAGCGTATGGAGGTCGATCTTTTTCCATAACTAACAATGGATTGTCATAAACGAATTCAGAAATAATATCAGGTCTATCTGTAGACTTGCTGTCATTTATAATCATTGAATTAAAAGGCTTATCAGAAGCCATATAATGGTGGAATACCAAACGATCATCAATCAGCCATAGGTTATTATCTTCAAATTTGACACTATCGCTGGTTGTGTGCATTGGCATTATAATTTCGTGGATTTTGTCTTCGCGAGAGTATTTGTCATCTTCTTGTATATTAATACACTTCTCCAAGAACTCAAGTATTATTTTGCGGTGAACAACATAACGTGCTAAATCGGAAGCTTTTAAAGACTGAGCATCTTTTAGATATTCTTCAACTCTTTTTTGGTATTCTTCCTCGCTTTCCTTATTTCTTACTTTAAGAATGTCGTGTCCTTCTTCGATTAGGTGATGTTCTTTCTCATACAACTTTGAATGAAGAAAACTATCAACGGTCTTATCATTTGATGTAGGATTAATACTTTTGTCCTTATCATCAAGTTGACTTAACAAAGGTTTATAATATGGAGCTTTTTTGTCAACGTAATCTGATACACGCTTCACGCCTTTATCAATGTTCTCCTTGAGGTATGACTTTAAATATTCTTCAATTCTTGAACAAACAGCATTTTCTATGTCTTCAAATACTATATCATCAAACATGTCGTCAGATTGACCCTCTTCTTTCTTTTGTGGAATCAAGAAAGAAAATCGATCAGGTGAAACTTTACCATCTAAATATTCAGAAGTGACATAACATTGATAATAGAACGTATCAGTTCCATCATTTAATGGAGAATCATATAGACCTGGTATCGATAATTTATCATCTCTAACAACTCTATTTCCAGCACAATAGAAAACACGATTTTTGTCATCTGCCTTTTTTACTTTTACATGTAATAAATTGAATTTGTTATTACCAATTTTCAATACTTCTTTCTTGTCTTTTGCCTTGAATAGAAATTGATCATAGACATTATCCATATCTACTTCTTCTGTACCATCGTATAGTTTTATTCTTGGACATCCGCCTTTCCGCAAATAAAACCATAGGCAATGTTCAAAGAGAGACTTTGAAATATTTTCTAAAGAACGTTTCTTGAATAAATCTTTGAATTTTTTGTTAGGTTGGCACAATCTAATTATTGTTTGCCTCTCTACATCTTTATTTATTTTCTCATCATTTTCATTATCAATACCCTTACTAGTGAATTTAAATGACCTTTTATGTGTTTCTCCCTTAATCACATATATGCTGGATGCCATTGCATATGCAAATTCCTTTAGCCAGAGCAACCTACCGACACCTCTACATCCTTTGGTAGCATGATATAGAGAATCCATCGTACAGAAAGAATGAAAATTGTCATCATTAAAGCCAATTCCATTGTCAATAATTTGTATTTCTTTTAAATCCGATTTTGCCTTTTTATTTAAGGAACTTTGACCAGTCCGAATAAACTTAACTTCTATCGAAGCCAATTCGCATGTGAATTTTTTATCTACATCTATTCTTTCGTCAATTCCATAAATAGAATTAACTACGGCTTCAAACATGGGAAATAAGAATTTACTTTGTGGTAAATCCGTATTTCTAAGTCTTCCTGCTAAATCAGCACCAATTGGAGTCATAATTTTTTTTAAATTATTTTTAGTTTTTATCGTTGTTCAGTTCCACAAATTTCAGATAGTCTTCTATATGCTTTTTACAATATACATAATCATTTAAGAAAACTATAGTTTCATGGAGAGCATTATTTTATGCAAAATCAATATGAAGCAGAACCTCATGTTCCGCACTCTTCCAAATCTGCTGTAATTCTTGCTCAATCAATTGGTTATTGTAATGATTTACATGACTCGAACTTGACTTCTGCGTTTGTTCGTCATAATTGTATGACACAAGTTGATTGCCATAAGTTATACTATAGCAATTTACAGTCGAATGCTCAAAGGTCTTCAACACAGGGTCAGGGGGACAGGTACCGACGACCCTCAATGATTGTTAATATTCCGAGGGTCAGGGGGACAGGTACCGACGACCCTCAATGATTGTTAATATTCCGGATATTTATCGAATGTTCCCTCATCACAACATGTAAGAAAAAGGTCGTCTTCGGGCGTGGGTTCAGAGACAA
>Ga0256871_1000120_pt1 | contig 26126 bp, 9 predicted proteins | sample RumenRJG_07RNA_FD_185439 | JGI IMG/M metagenome (GOLD analysis project Ga0256871, IMG submission 185439) | Metatranscriptome of bovine rumen microbial communities from Lethbridge, Alberta, Canada - Rumen RJG_07 (Metagenome Metatranscriptome) | ecosystem: Host-associated > Mammals > Digestive...
GGCTAAGAATTTTTTCCGCTTGTTATTGCTATTGCTGAGTGGTGTGGACCTCTACGCAGCAGATGTACCGCAGTTCAAGACTCCCAGCGTGAGGCTCCCGAACAGCGAGATCAAGGCCATCTTCCGCAGTAGCGACGGCTTCCTGTGGCTTGGTACTGGCATTGGACTGGTGCGCTATGACGGCTACGAGGCTGTGAGCTTCCCCGCCCCCGTGACGGAACTGACGAAGAGTCCCAACACGTATGTGGACTATATCACGGAGTATCCCAAGGGCACTCTGTGGGTTCGCATGTCGAGTGGCATGTCGGTTTTCGACTTACAGAGGGAGCAATATGTCCAGCCACAGGGTGAATATCTGTCGGGGATGGGCATTCATTCTGTTCCGTGGTACGTCTTTGCCGACAGTCACCAGCGGCTGTGGGTGGCTTATCATGGCGGATATCTGGCATGCAGGGATTCTACTGGACACATGACAGACATTACTCCCACGCTTCAGGGTAGCGGCATTGGGCGTGAGGTGACCACTATCCGCGAGTATCCCGAGGGCATCATCATTGTCTATAATGACGGCAATATGGTATGTATGGATGCTGCTACCACTCGCCAGCGTTGGCATACGGTTATTGATCAGCCTGTGCAGGGTGAGATATTGCTGTATGCAGACAGCAAAGGGCTGATATGGCTCTACAGCTATAAGTGGATAAAATACTATAACCCTAAGGAACAGACCTGGGGACATCGGATTGATTTCGACTCCAAGAACTACAATGGCGTTCATGCCATCAGCCAAGACCCAAAGGGCCATATCTGGGTGGGGCGTGAACGTGCTCTTGAGATCTATGACGGCAATGATGAACTCATGTACAGACTGCTCCACTCTGACCATGACGAAAGGAGTATTCCCTACAACACCATCACAGCGCTGCTTAACGACAATAATGGCGCGATGTGGGTGGGGTGCCAGCGAAATGGCATCGCCTACTATCACGAGAGTATCTACAAGAGTGACTTTCTGTCGGTCGATGATGTCACCACCATTTTGTCGGCTCCTGATGGCCAGATATGGCTGGGTACCAACTCGAGCGGAATGGTACGGTGGAATCCCCAGACTGATGAGAAGCAACTATTTGGAACTGCCTCAGGACTTCCCAGCAACACTGTTGTCAGTTTGCTGCAAGCCCGTGATGGCCGACTGTGGATAGGCACCTATCTTGGTGGCTTGTCGTGCTATGACGGTAGCACGTTTCGCAACTATGGTGTGACGCAGAATGGCCAGGGCTTGGCAAACGCCAATGTATGGGCACTCGCTGAAGACCAGGAGGGTAACATCTGGATAGGAACACTGGGTGGAGGATTGCAGGTGTTGAACCCGCAGACGGGAGTATTTACCACCTACAATGAGAAGAACACCTCGCTCCCCATAGACGTTATCGCCTCGCTCTGTTCGGCACGCGATGGCAGCATCTATGTAGCCACGATGACAACGGGCATTTATGTCAAACGGAAGGGTGAGTCCCTAAAACCGTTTGGGAAACTTGGTAAAATGGACCAGTTCATCTATCAAATTCACGAGGACTCGAAGAGTCGTCTGTGGGTGGCTACGCACAGCGGTCTGTTCTGCTATGACCCTCAGACAGACTCGATCAGCACCATTCCCCTCATCAGTCACACTCCGACGCCCCTTGTCTATGGAGTGGCAGAGGATGCTGAAGGCAACATCTGGACGATGACTGATTGCGAGGTGTTTCGCATTGACCACGACGGCAACCAGCAAGTGTTCAACGAGAATGACGGACTGAAGATAGGCTCCTTCAACAGTAAAGCCATCCATATCACCCCAGATGGTAACGTGCTGACGGGTTCGCTGTTTGGAGTCAACATCATCCGTCCTACAAATGTCATTCGTAATACCGTTCCTCCGCATGTACTCTTCACGCGACTCGATATACAGGGGCGGCGTGTTCGGGTTGGCGAAGAAGTGGACGGCTGCAACATACTGGAACAGTCGCTCAACAGTCAGCGCAGCCTGACGCTGAGTCACGACCAGGCAGCTTTTACCGTCTATTTCGCCTCCGACGATATGCTGCTGCCCGCTAAGACCCGCTTCCGCTATCGCTTAGAGGGCATCGACCACGACTACTACGAATGTGCGCCCGATGTACATTGGGCTACCTACACCTCGCTACCGTCAGGCCACTACACGCTGCATGTCGTGGCGGTGGGCAGCGACGGCACCGAGGGCGAAGAGGCAATACTCAACATCCGTATCCTGCCACCTTGGTGGCTGTCGGTATGGGCCTGGATAGCATATACCCTGGTGGTGATAGGTGTTCTGGCCGCAGCCTATTTCTTTATCAAGCGTCGCGAACAGCACAAGTTCCAGATTCAGCAATTGGAGGACGATGCCCGTAAGACAGAGGAACTGAACCAGATGAAGTTCCGCTTTTTCACCAACATCAGTCACGAGTTGCGTACACCGCTCACGCTGATCCTCTCGCCCTTGGAAAATGTTATCCGGGAAACGGACGATGAACGTCAGAAGTCGCAGCTCGCCGTGGTGCAGAAGAACGCCAACCGTCTGCTGATGCTTGTCAACCAACTGCTCGATTTCCGGAAGATGGAAATGTCTACGAGCATGAAGTTGAACCTCTCACAGGGCAATGTCGTAGACTTTGTTAAGAGTATTTGCGATTCGTTCACTAGCTTGACCGACAAGCAAGCCGTGCAACTCACTTTCTTCTCGGCCATCCCATCGTTAGAGATGGCCTTCGACGAGGACAAACTGTCGAAAATCATGTTCAACCTTCTTTCCAATGCCTTTAAGTTCACACCTGATAATGGACGAGTGGATGTAGCTATCGAGTGCAGCAAAAACAATCCGGAGCAACTGACCATCCGCGTAGCAGACACAGGCATTGGTATCAGTGATGCAGACAAACTTCACATCTTTGATCGATTCTATCAGGTGACAAACACGGCCGATACGCGTCATGCAGCGGGTAGCGGCATTGGCCTGAGCCTGGTTAAGGATTTTGTCGAGATGCACGATGGCACCATCTCTGTGGTAGACAATATTGGCTCTGGCAGCGTTTTTATCATTCAACTGCCCATTCGCCAAATTGACGTACCTCCTGTAGAACAGGTGCCTGTTGAGCAATCCGAATCAAGGCCTTCAGAGGAGTCTGCTGATCGTCAGACAGTCTTGGTTGTTGACGATAATGAGGAAATGGTTAGTTTCATGCGCGACACCTTCTCGCTTTATTTCAATGTGCGTACTGCTGCTAATGGTCAACAAGCCTGGAACATCATACGTACTACCCCACCTGACATCATCGTATCGGATGTGATGATGCCCGTGATGGATGGCAACGAGCTTTGCAGATTGGTTAAGGGTGATGCCGCCACCCGTAACATCCCCTTCGTCATGCTTACTGCCCGCCATGCCGACGAAAGCCGCGTGGAGAGCCTGAAGCTGGGTGCCGACGACTATGTGACCAAGCCCTTCAACACTGAGGTGCTGCTGCTGCGTATACGCAAACTGCTGGAATTGGTTCATCGCCAGCGTCGCGGACAGATAGACCCTGAAGTGGAGGACATCGAGATAACGCCAGTGGACGAGAAACTTGTGGCCGATGCCATCAAGTATGTGGAGCAGAATATGAGCAACGATGAACTCAGTGTTGAGGAACTGAGTCGTGCCCTCGCAATGAGTCGTACTAATCTCTACAAGAAACTGCTCGCCATCACCGGCAAGACCCCCATCGAGTTCATCCGTGTCATCCGCTTGAAGCGAGCCGCCCAGTATCTGCGCGACAGTGGCCTTAGCATCTCTGAAGTGGCCTACCGCGTGGGCTTTAATCCCCGTGTATTCTCCCGCCACTTCAAGGACGAGTTCGGTTGCCTACCCTCAGAATATCAAGAAAAAGCGATTGATTAACATCTTGGATAAGAGGTGGTTAAACAAAAAAGTAGGTATTTCGAAACAAACGAGACACCTATTTTTTTATCATAGTACGTGATAGGAAACAAACGAGTACACACCTTATTAATAAAATAATTATCTTTGCACCAGATTTGAAAACAAAACGTAAATACTTACTGAAATGAAAACAATGAAGAAAGTTCTTGTCACACTTTGCACCTTGGTTGCTATGAGTTCCCTCTATGCACAGACCGCACTGGAAATCGCTCCCCAGATGGTGCCGGGATGGAATCTTGGCAACACGCTGGAAGCACCCTATTATGGCGACAGCGAACTCAGCAGCGAGACTTCCTGGCAGCCAACGAAGACTACACAGAAGGTTATCAACTACGTGAAAGCATCAGGCTTCCGCTCAGTACGTATCCCCTGCTCATGGTTCATACACATGGATGAAGACTATAACATCAGTAGCGTGTGGATGCGACGCGTGAAGCAGGTAGTGGACTACTGCATCAAGGACAGCCTCTATGTGATGCTCAACGATCACTGGGACAATGGTTGGATTGAGGTGGACGGCTTCAAAGACCTCTCTGAGGAGAATGTCAGCCAGAAAGCTGAGATCTTGAAGAAGATGTGGACGCAGATTGCCACCACCTTCCGCGACTACGATCATCATCTGCTTTTTGCTGGTATGAATGAGCCAAATGCCCGTGATGAAGCTACGTCGGCTGTGTTGAAACACTACCAGCAGACCTTCGTAGATGCCGTGCGTGCCACAGGCGGTAATAACACTCAGCGCATACTGGTGGTGCAGGCTCCCAGTACTGATGTCAATGCCAGCTACGAATTCGATATTCGTCCTGACGATCCTACGCCAAATGCCATGATGCTGGAAGTGCATTTCTATGACCCCTATCGATTCATCGGTATGTCGGAGGATCAGAGCTGGGGCAAGATGGTCTATTACTGGGGCCGCAACAACCATGTGGAGGGGTCTGCCCGCAATGCCGATTCCAACGAAGAAGAGAGCCATGTGGGCACGCAGATGCGTAAGATGTATGTGAAATATGCCAGCAAAGGCACCCCCGTTATCATCGGTGAATATGGTGGCACATGGCGAAACTTGGGCGAAGGCGAGAATCAGGAGAAGCACGATGCGTCTATCCACGACTGGTATCTCTCCGTCACTCGATATGCCATCAACTACGGTTGCGTTCCCATGGTGTGGGACACGAATCACTGTGGTCAGCCATCAGGAACAGTTATCAACCGTGCTAATTGCTCTATCTATAACCAACTGGCTATGGATGGTATCACGGAAGGTGTGGAAGCAGCGAAATGGCCAGCTTTGACCAACGATATTTCCAAGATTGAAAACATGAAACCGAAAACAGAAAGATGTTATAATCTCATGGGCTTGCTTGTGGATAAGAACTATCGTGGACTTACAGTTGTTGATGGTAAGAAAATAATCAGAAAGTATAATTAACTTTAAACATACAGAAAGATGAAAAAAACTACTAAACTGTTTTGGCTCATCGCCATGCTGATGACCAGCGTTGTGTCTGCTATGGCAGACCAGATTGAAAAGCCCGTTCCTGCTGACTGTCAGTTGGAAAACGGCAAGAATTACTACCTGTACCTGCCTGCACAAGACAAGTGTCTTTTAGCAGAAGGACTGGAGCCTACTATGGCCAGCGAGGGTTCGGTGATTACTTTTGAGAAAGCAGATAATGACGAATGGACAATGAAAAGTCCTAACGGTTATCTGTATGCAGGGTTCGATTTCGTGGGCTGCGATGCCTCCGAACTTTATTTCGGCTGTTATTGGTATGTGGAGAAGCAGGCTTCTGGAGCCTATCGTGTGCGTGCTTCGAAAAACAACCCCAATCAGTCTTGGGAGGAGTATCCCGACATGTGGGTGGGTGTCTCAACTGAAACTTGGATGATTGTTCCCTTACTAAAGGCTGAAGAGGGTCTCATTGACTGGTATCCAATTGCTGAGGCTGATTATCCTACTTTCAAGAGCAAGAAAAACCTTTACGAACTTATTGTCGAGTTGCAGGGCTATGGCTACGATGCCAGTAAGCTGATTACTACTTACAACACAGCGAATGACAAAGAGGCATTCGATGCGGCTATTGCCAGTGTTGCCGACGTGCTCGACCAGCTGCGCTTTGAAAATGCTTCCGACGAGCATCCATACGATGCCACATCACGATACATAACCAATGCGGCCCTGAATCCTACCGACGGCCAGGTGACAGGATGGAGTATGCAGTCAGAGTTCCTTTCGCCTAAAGAGTATGAGAAGAAGAGTTTCTATGATGACAACAATGCTCTGGAGAGCGGATGGAACAGCTCCATTGGCGACAACCGCCTCTATCAACAGCTCACAGGCCTCAGAAACGGCAAGTATCGCTTGGGCAACTATGGCATGTGGGTAAGAACCGACGAATCTGATGGCGAGTCAGGCAAGGGCGTGTACGTCTATGCCAAAGTGGGCAGTAAAACTTACCGGCAGGAAGTCTCTGGCTACGGATGGTATGATGCTCTGTCGCAGATGGAGTTTGAGTGCCGTAATGGTGAAGCCGAGGTAGGCATTAAGTTCGAGGCCAGCAACGTGGGCTACTGTCGCATTTATGACTTCAAACTCGAGTATCTGGGCGACATCTCTGCTGCTGACCGTCTGACCAGACTGATTGGACTCGCTCAACAGATTATTGACGAGAAAGGAATCAATAAGACTTATCTGGATAAACTGTCTTCCGACATTGAGCAGGCAAATACCTTGATGGCTTCTGACGATGTGGAAGCACAGGAGACCCTGTTTAATCAATTCAATAAAGACTATGAAGATGCTGTTTATAACAAGGAGGCTTATGTTAAGGTCAATGAATTACTGGGTAAGGCTCTCAGTGTATTGACTTTGGGTGAGTCTGATGCCATTTTCGCATTATCGGACTATCTGTGGGAAAATGAGCTGGAAGATAACATAGCTGAATATGTATATGATAACACACAATTGGATGAAATTATCAGCAATCTGGAGGTACTGATTGAAAAGGCTGCCAATTCGGTGATTGCACCAGGTAGCGACGTGACTGATCTGCTTGTGAATGGACACTTCGATACAACAGGTGGATGGATTGCCACCCAGGGCGACTTTAGCATAGACCCCAACAAAAAAATCATGGAGAAATGGTGGGGAGACTGGAAGGCTGAGCAGGTAATAACCAACGTGCCTAACGGTACCTATCGTATGCAAGTGCAGGGCTTCAAGTGGTGCTCATGGGACTGGGCACAATCGGAAAGCGACTGGCTCGCAGGCGACCAGACTCCTACTTATGGGGTGACTTCAAAGATCCGACTGAACAACGACGAGGCTACTATACAAAACGTATGGGCCTGCGGACCTACAAATATTCAAGAAGGTTATATGGGCGCCAACTACTATGTTCCTGATAATGCCGACCGTGCAAAGCTCTTCTTCGACCTCGGTCTCTATGAAAATACCGTTGAGACCACAGTGACCGATGGAACCTTGAAGGTTGAATTCGACTGTTCTAATTCTGGATTCTGGAACTGCTTCACCAACCTGAGGCTCATCTATGTGGGTGCTGATTTGAATGCAGCCAAAGAGACTCTTGGCAAGCTGCTTGAGAAAGCTGAGGAGTACCTTCTCTACACTATGGCAGGCTCTGTGCGCAAGGCTATTGAGGATGCCAAAACTGAAGGCGAAGCACTTATCGATGGCGATGCTTCCTTCGAGCAGGTAAATACTTCCATCCTCAATCTGCAGCGCCTGTTCAAACAGGCTGACACCAGCATCAAGGATTACGAGCATCTGGCTTCTGTGCTCAAGATGGCTAAGGACGCCTTGGACGACGAAAATATCGCTGCCACTGAGGCAGGTAAAGAACTGAAGGTCCTTTATGAGACTACGTTGGCCGACTATAACGCCGAGTATCCTTCAATGGACAGCGAGGGCGTAGCTAACGTGATTAGCCAGTTGGAAGAACTTATTTCAAAAGCCAAGCAGGGCGCCGGGTTTAATGAGGGCGACGACATCACTCGCCTCATCACTAACGCCAGCTTTGAGAATACCATCGGTCAGGACGAGGACATCGTGAGCGGTGCAGTCCACAGCTTGCCATACGGATGGAGTATGCGTGTAGGCAGCAAGGAATGCTATAGCGCCCAGGATATGTATGATGCAGGTATTAATAGTTGGACTGCCATCGAAGAGAACAACTACACCTCTGATGGTCAGTACTCCTACTGTTTCCTCTCGGCTCCCAGTCCCGACAGTTATCTCTATCAGAGCATCAAGGGCCTGCCCGCAGGAACCTATCGCGTAACAGTTGACATGAACGTACCAACCGACGAAACAACCTCACGTCTTACTGGCCAGCGCCTTCTAGTGAACAATGTGGCTCAGTACTACGGCAAGGCCGATCAGTATGACGCCGCCAAACTCTCAGAGTTGCATCCTGAGGAGGTGAGCCGCACCTTTGCCGGCTACGACGAGTTAAACACTAATACTAGCGGTGAGGCTGGTGATATGTTGATTGAGCACACTCTCAGCGTTGAGGTGTTTGTTGCTGAGGGCAGTAGCCTCACACTCGGTGTTCGAACCGACAGCAACTACGATGCCATGAACATTGACTACGGCGAGGTAGGCTGGGACTGCCGCGGTCGCTATAAGATCGACAACTTCCGTCTCTACTGCGTAAGCCTTGGTGTACCTGCCGGCATCGAGCTGGTTGAAAACAAGAAGTTGAATGGTGAGACCGTCATCTTCGACCTGCAAGGTCGTCGCATAGACCAGTCGCAGATAAAGAAGGGCTTATACATTGTCAACGGAAAGAAAGTAATCAAGTAATCAAAATCTCTTTGAAAGTACCTTAATTCTTTTCAATAATAGAGCTATTTATTGTTCTTGTGCAGGGTCTATGCCCTGCACAAGTTCTTTATATGAGCTTTTCACTACTTAAAACACAAAGCCTGACATTTATTGCTTAAGTGCATAATATGTTTATTGTAACGTGCTTATTTGTTCACGCAACAAACAGATGGGTGCTTATGAACAAATGGATACGTTACCTTTTATTAATATATACTACTTTTGCAGCAGAAAATATTGAAATGATGTAAGTTAGTAGTTAGTTAGTAATAAGTTTGGGAAGAGCAGGGGGCAAACGTGCCACCTGCCTCCCATTTTTTACAAAACGAGTCAGACAACATGAGACAACATAGCGCAACAATAACAATTCTGTGGCTTTGCACGATACTTACAGGTTTGTGCATATCATCATGTACATTAAAGGAAAGTGATGCTGCGCAGCAAGTGCCACCCACGCCAGGCAATCCCTATCTGCCACTCTGGGAGCATACCCCTGACGGCGAGCCATACGTGTTTGAAGACCCTGACCAGCCCGGCAAGTATCGTGTGTATATCTATGGTTCGCACGACATGGAGCGTACGGGCTATTGCGGCCGCGACCAGGTAGTGTGGTCGGCCTGTGTCGATAGTCTCTGGAACTGGCGTTACGACGGTGTCATCTTCAGCGTCGACAAGAATCGTGACGGCCAGCAACTGAATGCTGATGGCAAGGGCGATATCCTCTATGCCCCCGATGTGTGTTGTATCACAGACAGCATTGGGCAGAAAACCTATTACCTCATGCCCAACGTGCAGGCTGGCGGCCGCAGCGCCCTGATAGCTAAGAGCAGCCGTCCTGACGGGCCGTTTGAGGTGTGCAACTGGAGCAAGGAAGACCCCAACAAGGTGGACGGCGTCTTTGTGAGCGACCCTGCCGTATTGGTTGATGACGACGGACGAGTGTATGCCTATTGGGGCTTTATGCAGTCACTGGCTGGCGAAATGGATCCCAACAACATCGCAGCCTTGAAACCTGGCACCCAAGTCGTTGAGGACATGATACCTCATCTGAAACAGGACGGCATCTTCCGCTTCTTCGAGGCCTCCAGCATCCGTAAGATCAAGGATAAGTATGTGTTTATCTACAGCCGCTGGGCACAGGATGGCGAGTTCGGGCTGCCTAACACCAACTACACGCTGGCTTACTGCTATAGTGACCAGCCCTTAGGCCCCTGGACCTACGGCGGCACCATCATCGACGCACGCGGACGCGACATCAATGAGCAAGGCGACACCATCGTCACCGCTACGCCCTCAGCCAACACCCACGGCAGCATCTGCGAGATTAACGGACAGTGGTATGTGTTCTATCACCGCCAGACAGGCCGCACAGAATATGCCCGTCAGGCTATGGTGGCACCAATCTCAGTTGAAGTGGAGGAAGGCCCTGGCGGCAAGGTACTGATTAGCGAGGGCGAATACAACTCGGAAGGATTTGCACTGAACGGTCTGAATCCACAGGAACGCCACTCCGCTGGCATTGCCTGTTGGTACACGGGTTCGAAACAATGGCGCCAGCATGGTGACGACTACTACTCTGGTTCCTACATCGAGGCTGGCTATGGTACCGATGATAATTTCAAGGCTCCTTACGATCTTCGCAACAACATGAATCGTGTGGTGAACAACACCTCAGGCAGTATTGTTGGCTATAAATACTTCAACTTTGACATGACCAAGCTGCTTGAGAACATGATACTACACCTGCAACTGCAGCCTGAAGGCGTAAACGGCACTATCACCGTGATGCTAGACCGTCCCTGGCAGTCGCAGGGGGGACAGCCGATAGGCACCATCGAGCTGAAGGCCGACATGCCACAGACCTCTACTGACATGAGCGTGGAGTTGCCCACACTGAAGGGCCTTGGTGGTAAGCACGCGCTGTTCTTCACCTTCTCTTCACCTACAAAAGGGAAATCTATTTGTAGCCTCGAAAGTCTTGTCTTTGACAACAAATAAACTAATAAACTAAAAACGCGTAAGATATGATACAAATGATGAAAAATGTTTTGAGATTTGCATGTGCGGTGGCGCTTGCTATCGTGCCAGCAGTAGGTAATGCCACCGAGGATGGAGCCGACGTTACGTCGCTCCTGGTGAATGGCAAGTTTGACGCTTCTGGTGGCTGGACGGCTACGTTGAACTCGTTCGACATCGATACCCAGAAGCACATCATGGAGAAATGGTGGACTGACTGGAAGGCTGAGCAGACAGTGACGGGTGTGGAAAACGGTATCTATAAACTGGAGGTGCAGGGTTTTAAGTTCTGTTCCTGGGACTGGGCACTGGCTGCACAGGAATGGATGAACGCCAACGGTGACAAGACATACAATTCGTCGTCAGTCATCCGCCTGAACGACAAGGAAACCAAGGTCCAGAATGTCTTTGCCTGCGGTAAGACGGACCTGACGGTGGGGTACAAAGACAGCAATTTGGACTATTACGTGCCGAACAGTAAGGACGCAGCCCTGAAGTATTTTGCGCTCGGACTGTATGATCATGAGGTGAAAGCCATCGTGACAGACAACAAACTGAAGGTGGAGTTCGACTGCTCTTCGGCAGGATTCTGGAACTGCTTCTACAATGTGCGCCTCACGTTTGTGTGCTCTGAGCAGAGCGACAAGTACCAGGAGGAGTGCGATGCCATTAACAACGTGAATAACAAGTTGGTGCCTCATTCGCCAAAACTCAAGACGGGCTATGCCAATCCGCTGGTGGATCATCATTATATTGCCGACCCCACGGCTGTGGAGTACAATGGTCGCCTTTACGTCTATGGTACCAACGACCATCAGCAGTATGAAAATGCCGATAATAATACATACGAGAAAATCAATACACTGTCGATTATCTCTACCGACGACATGGTGAACTGGACCTATCACGGCGAAATACCCGTGCATGATGTTGCATCTTACTGCAGCTGCTCGTGGGCACCCAGCATTGTGTCGAGAGAAGAGGCCGACGGCAAGACCCACTTCTACCTCTATTACTCGCTGAATGGCAGTGGAACGGGAGTGCTCACATCCACATCGCCTGTGGGTCCGTGGACGTCACCGCTCAGAAAAGCCCTGATATCAGGCAGCGAAGAGGGCGTCAAAGGCAATGCCTTCGACCCAGGAGTTGTCATCGATGACAACGGAGTGGGATGGATTGCCTTCGGTGGCGGCCAGGGACGCATCGCCCGTTTGAAGAAGAACATGTTTTCAATCGACAGCGAATTCATCGACCCCCATCCACAGCATCATAATGAAGCCAACGAGTTGAACTACATCGGCGGCAAGTACGTTTATACCTATAATCTCGACTGGGATGACCACTCTGACTGGAAACTTTCTAACGAGATTCCCACAGGCTGCTGTATGAGCTACATGGTATCGACGACCCCGCTCGATGGCAACTCATGGGTCTATGGAAATAACTATCTCAAGAATCCAGGTGACTTCAAGGGATTCTCATACGCCAACAACCACAGCCATCTGCATAAATACGCTGGCAAATGGTATGTGTTCTACCATACGCTGATGCTGATTGACGAGATGGGATTCACAGGTGGCTTCCGTAGCCTGCAAGTGGCAAGCATTAAGGTGGACGAGGAGAATGTACATATCTATCCTGCCACCATTGACAAGAAAGGCGTGGAGCAGATCAAGGCGCTCAATCCTTACATCATCCAGCAGGCTGAAACAACGGCTGCCACCGAGGGGGTGGCATTTGTCAAAGGCTCAGAGCCTGGCAATATGATAGTCAAGCCTGGCAAGGCATTCATTCGCTATGGCATGCCTGAGAAGAGCATCATACAGGTAAGAAAAGTTGACTTTGGCACCAAGAGCGTGACAGTGTCGGCTCATGTGAAAGGCAATGGCACACTGAAGGTTCGCAAGGAATCGCCCATTTCTGACATCATCGCCACGCTCACCGTCGACAGCAACGAGTGGACAGACGTGGAGGTTCCGTGCGAGGTCTCAGGCACTCATCATCTGGTGTTCGAACTTGAAGGAGACATCGAGTTCGACCACTGGCACTTCACTGGCGAAGAGGCTTCGGGCATCGAATCTTTCAAATCTGTGGAAAAAGGTTGCGAGACACCGGCCTATAACCTGATGGGAATGCCTGTCCACGAAAACTGCAAAGGAATTGTCATTAAGAATGGAAAGAAAATACTTCGATAAACATCTATGAAACATCTTCTATTATCATCTATCGCGCTTTGTCTGGGCATGACGTGCCAGGCACAGGTATCGCCCAAACTGCGCACGGGCTATGCCAATCCTATTTTGGACCATCAGTTCACTGCCGACCCTACATCGGTGGAGTATAACGGTCGGCTCTATGTCTATGGCACCAACGACCATGAGCAGTACGACAAGTCGGAGAAAGAGAACAACACCTATGAGAAGATAGGTACGCTGGCCATGATGTCGACCGACGACATGGTCAACTGGACTTACCACGGCCTCATACCCACAAGCCAGATTGCCTCTTATTGCAACACTTCGTGGGCACCCTCCATCGTCTCGCGCAAAGAGGCCGATGGCAAGACCCATTTCTATCTCTACTACTCGCATAATGGTGGTCAAACGGGGGTGCTGACGGCCACGTCGCCCGTAGGCCCGTGGACGGCACCACTCAACAAAGCGCTGGTGGACGGCAGCGAAGAGGGAGTCAAGGGTTGTGCCTTTGACCCGGGTGCTGTGATTGATGGCAATGGGGTAGGATGGATTGCCGTTGGCGGTGGTCAGGGACGCATCGCCCGACTGGGCAAGGACATGATTTCTATCGACAGCAAGTTTATCAACCCACAGCCACAGTACCACATGGAGGCCAACGAGATGGACTTCATCGGCGGCAAGTATGTCTATACGTATAATGTGAACTGGGAGAGTCCGTTCCCAAAATGGACGCTCTCTGAGGAGAAGCCCACCACCTGCAGCATGGTCTATATGGTATCGACCAATCCGCTTGACTCCACGTCGTGGGCTGCAGGCTATGGCAACAACTACCTGAAGAACCCTGGCGAGTATGAGAACTTCCGCTATGCCAACAACCACACCCATCTGCAGAAGTTCCAGGGCAAATGGTATGTCCTCTACCATACGCTGATGCTACTCGACGACATGGGGATGTACCGTGAAGGCGGTCCTGAAGGCTCTACTAAAGAGAATCCCAAAGGCGGTTACCGCAGCATGATGATTGACGAGATTGACGTGGACGAGCAGAATGTGCATATCAGCATGGGCAAGATGACCCGCAAAGGTGTCAAGCAGATCAAGGCACTCAACCCCTACATCCTCCAGCAGGCTGAGACCGCTGCCGCCACCGAGGGCATCAAATTTATTGCTGAGGGTGAGGTAGGCAATATGATTGCGACCCGCGGAAAAGCTTTTGAGCGTCATGCCCTGCCTGAGCAGAGCATCATCCAGGTGCGTGGCGTGGACTTTGCTAAGGGCAGCCGCAACATCAGCGCCCGTCTCTGCGGACAGGGCTCGGTCGAAGTGCGCACCGCTCTCGATGGCGCTCCCGTGGCCGTGCTCACCTCTAAGACTAACGAATGGAAAAACGTTAAGGCCAACTGCCGCATCAATGGTCAGCACGATCTCTACTTCACATTGAAAGGCGACGTGCAGTTTGACAGTTGGCAGTACAAATAAGTTAATGAAATGATGCTTGGCAACAAAAGGGACGGTGATTTGCAACAAAAGAACACGTATATATGAGAGTTATTTAGTACTTTTGCAACAGAAAATCTGAAATTAGTTTGTACTCATGACAAAAAAAACGATTCTTTTGACTCTTGCATTGCTGGCAGGAATTGTCGCCAGTGCTCGTGAACGTGTGAACTTCGACAAGGGATGGCGGTTCATCCTTGGTGACAAGGCCGAGATGGCGCAGCTTCAGTATAACGATAAAGTCTGGCGTGTGCTGGACTTGCCCCACGACTGGGCACGAGAAGGCGACTTCTCGGCTGGTCATCCTAGTGGTGCCGGTGGCGGTGCGCTGCCTGGTGGCATCGGATGGTACAGGAAGACGTTTGATGTAAAAGGTAAGAAGGAAGACAAATACTTTCTGGAGTTCGACGGTGTGTATATGAACTCTACCGTTTATGTGAACGGCAAGGAGGTGGGCCATCGTCCTTATGGTTACAGTTCGTTTGAGTATGACATCACGCCGTATGTAAAGGAGGGCGAGAACGTGGTGGCTGTGCGTGTGGATAACAGCGACCAGCCAAACTCACGCTGGTACTCAGGTTGCGGCATTTACCGCCATGTATGGTTGACGAAGACAGAGCCCGTGCATGTGAAACACTGGGGCGTCTTTGCCAATGCCAGCGTGGCGAAAGGCAAGGGCAAACTCAATATTGAGGTGGATATCGAGGGCCAGGGAACGGTAGAAAACATGCTGATTGATCCTAACGGGAAAACTATTGGGCACAGTAAAGGCGCGAAATCGACCATCACGGTTAGCAAACCCATGCTATGGTCAATCGAGACCCCTAATATTTACACGGTAAGAACAGAAGTGAAGGTGGGCGGCAAGGTCGTCGATACCTACGAGACCACGACCGGCTTCCGCGACTTCAAGTTCGATGCTAAGACGGGCTTTTGGCTGAATGGCAAGAACTTTAAGTTGAACGGTGTCTGCGAGCACCACGACTTCGGTAGTCTGGGAGCAGCCCTCCACGAGGATGCGCTGCACCGCAAGCTGATGAAACTGAAGGCAATGGGTGTGAATGCCATCCGTTCTTCTCATAATCCTCCTGCTCCTGAGTTACTGAATATGTGCGACACGATGGGGCTCATCGTAATGGACGAGAGTTTCGACATGTGGCGCCGTCGCAAGACTCCTGGCGACTATGCCCGATTCTTCGATGAGTGGCATGAGTGCGACCTGACCGACCTGATTCTGCGCGACCGGAATCATCCCTGCATTCTGATGTGGTCGATAGGCAACGAGGTGCTGGAGCAGTGGTCTTCTGCCGAGGCAGACACGTTGACGTTAGAGCAGGCCAATCTGATTTTGAATGCTGGGCATGATGCTTCGACGCTGGCCAAGGACGGCGAACTCTCTGTACAGAGTCTGTTGACACAGCATCTGGCTGAAATTGTGAAACGCTATGACACGAGCCGCCCCATCACCGCCGGCTGCAATGAGCCTTCTCCTGGCAATCATCTGTTCAAGAGTGGCGCCATCGATCTCATAGGCTTCAACTACCATCCGCAGTGGACGAAGGATGTGCCTGTGAACTTCCCTAACAAACCTTTTGTTTTCACGGAGAGTTGTAGTGCCTTGCAGACACGCGGCAACTACATGATGCCCTCCGACAGCATCTACAAAGCACCCGTGGAATGGTACTTGCCTTATTATGATGCGTCATTTATGTGCTCGGCTTACGATAACATGAAGGCATCGTGGGGCAACACCCACGAGGAGATGTGGGATGCCGTGAAACATACACCTTTCTGCGGTGGACAGTTTATCTGGACGGGCTTCGACTACATTGGCGAGCCTACGCCTTATGGATTTCCTGCCCGCAGCTCGTACTTCGGACTTATTGACCTGGCGGGTTTTCCAAAGGATAGTTATTATATGTATCAGAGCGAGTGGACCTCGAAGCCCATGCTGCACCTCTTCCCACACTGGAACTGGCTCGAAGGACAGACTATTGACCTGTGGGCATACTACAATCAGGCCGATGAGGTGGAACTGTTTATCAATGGAAAAAGCCAGGGCATTAGGAAGAAGATCCCCATGAATTCCTCCCATGATGGTAGCAGAATCTTGGCGCTTAACACGGAGTACCATGTAGGTTGGCGCGTGACCTTTGAACCTGGTGAGGTGAAAGCCGTGAGCCGTAAGGACGGCAAGACGGTGTGCGAGCAAATCATCCGCACCGCAGGTGCTCCTCATCACATCCGCCTTACGACCGACTATGCTGGTAAGGACCTTACTTTCGTGAATGCAGAAGTGGTAGATAAGGACGGTAACCTCTGCCCCTGGGCCGAAGACCAAATTTTCTTTATGGTAAGTGGCGACGCGGAGATTATCGCTACCGATAACGGCTGTCAGACCTCTATGGAGCGCTTCACCTCACCCAACCGCAAGGCTTTCTTCGGAAAGTGCATGGTTGTGGTGCGTGGCAAAGGAGTGCTGAAGGCTCAGGGAATAGGACTGGAAGAAGGAAGTTTGGTAGTTGATAATTGATAGTTGATAGTTGATAGTTGATAATTGATAGATTATGAAGGTAAGACTTATAGTGGCACTAATCTTTAGCATGACCTTGACGGTCAATGCTCAGACATACCTCAATCCTCAGGCTGATATTGAGGAGCGTGTACAGGATGCTCTCAGTCGTATGACAACGCATGAGAAGATTCTTATACTTCATGCTCAGAGCAAATTCACAAGCGCTGGCGTGCCACGTCTTGGTATCCGTCAGCTAAACATGGATGACGGTCCTCATGGTGTTCGTGAGGAACTGGAGTGGAATACGTGGAGTCCAGCCCGCTGGACTAACGACAGCATCGTGGCATTCCCTTCGTTGACTTGTCTGGCAGCCACTTGGAACCGTGATATGTCACGTCTCTACGGTCATGCCGTTAGTGAGGAGTTTGCTTTTCGCGGCAAGGATGTGATGCTTGGTCCGGGTGTGAACATACAGCGTACTCCGATGAACGGACGTGCCTTTGAGTACATGGGTGAGGACCCTTTGTTGGCTGGCGAGATGGTAGTGCCTTACATACAGGCAGCACAACAGAATGGCGTGGCTTGTTGTCTGAAGCATTTCGTCTTGAACGACCAAGAGACCGACCGTTTCGGTGTAAACGTAAATGTGAGCGAGCGTGCCTTGCGAGAGATATATCTTGCACCCTTCAGACGGGCAGCAGACAAGGCTCATGTCTGGTCGATGATGGGTTCGTACAATATGTACAAAGGTATACATGGATGCCATAACGATGAACTAATCAACGGTGTGCTCAAGAAAGAGTGGCAATGGGACGGAGCACTCATCAGCGACTGGGGTGGTACGACAAACACTCTACAAGCCGCAACGGGTGGACTTGATATCGAGATGGGTAGCTTTACCGACGGTAAGGTGAAGGAATCGGAGTTTGGTTACAACGACTATTATCTGGCAGACAAGTTTGAAAGACTTATCAATAGCGGAGAACTGCCGATGTCGGTCCTTGACGAAAAGGCAGCTCGTGTGCTGCGCTTGATTTTCCGCACATCGATGAATACTCAGAAGGCGATAGGATCGCAATGCTCGGAAGCTCACTACGAGGCTTGCAGAAAGATTGGAGAAGAGGGTATTGTCCTGCTTAAAAACAATTCCCTTGCCTCTTCCCGAATGAAAGAGGGGCTATTGCCGCTCACTCAGGAAAAGCTTGCGGCATTAGCTTCATCTTCGAAGAGAGCAGCAGGGAAGGAACTGCGAATCCTTATCGTAGGAGAGAATGCCACCCGTTCACTCACCCAAGGAGGTGGTTCTTCCGAACTGAAAACCCTTCACGATGTTTCTCCTCTCGAAGCGATAAACTCTCTACTCCAGGCTCAGCGCAGCCAACTATCAACTGTCAACTATCAACTATCAATTGACTACGCTCAAGGCTATACTTCAGGTCGTGCCTTATACGATCAGGTAGACAAGGTTGATCCTGCCGAGAACGAACGTCTGGCTAAAGAGGCAATAGAGAAGGCAAAAGATGCAGACCTTATTATATATATAGGAGGACTGAACAAAAACCATAAGCAGGACTGCGAGAATGGTGACCGTGAGAGCTATGACCTCTCTTTCGGTCAGAACGAACTTATCTCACAGCTCTCAACCCATAAAGCCAAACTTGTCGTAGTAACCTTCGGAGGCAATCCCTACAATATGCCGTGGATAGACAAGGTGGATGCGTTGCTCCATTGCTGGTATCTTGGCAGCGAGTCGGGAACAGCTCTTGCAAACGTGTTGACAGGCGAGGTGAATCCGAGCGGTAAGCTTCCTGTAACCTTCGCTAAGCGTTATGAAGACTATCCGTATGTTAAGTTTGGTGCCGAGGCATATCCAGGCATTAAGGGTGTAAAGGCAGAGCCAAACACAGCAGGCGAGGTGCCGAATAGTCAGGTATATTACAAGGAAGACATATTCGTAGGCTATCGTGGTTTTGAGAAGAACAAGGTAAAGGCACTCTTCCCATTCGGCTATGGACTCAGCTACACTACCTTCAAATATGGTAAACCTGCAGCCACTCACAATGCCGATGGTTCATGGACTGTAAGAGTAGATATCACCAACAGCGGCAGTCGTGAGGGCAAGGAGGTAGTTCAGTTGTATGTAGGAGAGCGCAAGGTTACGGCAAGTCGTCCTGTTAAGGAACTGAAGGACTTTGCAAAAGTGTCGCTCAAGCCAAGCGAGACGAAGACCGTTACGCTTACCGTGAGTGCTGACGATATGCAGACATGGAACGAGCAGGCACACCAGTGGCAGGCTCCGAAGGGTAGCTATCGTGCATACATCGCAGCCAGTTCGGAAGATGTAAGAGGAACGGAAGAATTGAGTTTTTAATTTAATAGTAGTATACGATGAACAATATAAGATTATTTCTTCTTTCAGCATTGATGTGTGCCGCCTCGGTGCAGGCAGCTGATGTGAAGACCAGCGCTAATACGGTGACAATCTATCCCGATGGCGGTCAAGCTAAGGTCGTACGTCTGGAAGTGATGAACGACAAGATTATCCGAGTACGTGCCACGTCAAAGGATGAGTTGCCTCAGAAACCAGCCTCCCTGATGATTGTTCCACAGACACAGCCTGCCAAGAGTCGTTATACAATAAAGGACGAAGGCAGTACGGTAGTTGTAAAGACAGACAAAGTGAAGGCTGTGGTGAATAAATCTGACGGTAAGGTAGTCTTCTACGATGCCGACGGAAAGTTGCTTCTTCAGGAGGCAAAGGAAGGCAAGCGCTTCTGGGACTTTACTGTACCTGAGCGTGAACTGGGTATGAAGACTGGTTATACAGTACCGGAAGAACAGAAGCACGGTCTTTCGTGGCAGATGGAGTTCGACTCACCCGACGATGAGGCTTTCTACGGACTTGGACAGCACCAGAGTGAGGAGTTCAACATGAAGGGTAGGAACGAGGACTTGTTTCAGTACAATACCAAGGTGTCTATTCCCTTCGTACTCTCAAACAAGAACTACGGTCTGCTTTGGGACTCATACAGCTACTGTCGTTTCGGCAATCCTGCCGACTATCTTCAGCTCAACCGTGCCTTCAAGCTCTATGACAAGAAAGGCAAGGTAGGTCATCTAACAGGTACCTATACGGATAAGAATGGCAAGCAGTTGGTACGCAACGAAGACTCCCTTTACTTCGAGTATGGTACACCAGAGAAGTCGGAGATAGCCCTGAAGACAGACAACGGTGGCATCAAGAACCTGCCGAAGGAAATAAACCTCATGGGTGCCGATGTCACTTACGAAGGATTTATCGAAGCTCCGGAAACTGAGAAATACCAGTTTATCTTATATTATTCAGGCTATATCAGAGTGTATATCGGAGGCAAGGAAGTTGTTCCTGAACGCTGGCGTACAGCATGGAACCCTAACAGTTATAAGTTCACTACCGAATTGCGGAAGGGCAGGAAGACACAGTTGCGCATAGAGTGGCGGCCAGACGGCGGAGAAGCCTATTGCGGTCTTCGTGTAGCCCAGCCTCGCAGCAAGCAGGAGCGTGGTCAGCTCTCCGTATGGAGCGAGATGGCAAAGGACATGGACTATTACTTCATCGCAGGAGATAACCTTGACGAGGTTATTAGCGGCTATCGCACCCTGACAGGCAAAGCCAGCCTCTATCCTAAGTGGGTACTTGGTTTCTGGCAGAGTCGTGAGCGTTACAAGACATCAGAAGAGATAGAGAGCACGCTGGCTGAGTTCCGCAAGCGTCACATCCCAATAGATAATATTGTGCAGGACTGGAACTATTGGCCTGAGGACCAATGGGGCAGTCATCAGTTTGAGGCATCACGCTATCCTGACCCACAGGCAATGCTCGACAGCGTGCATCAGATGCATGGTCGTTTTATGATATCGGTATGGCCTAAGTTCTATTGCAACACAGACAACTACAAGGAACTCGATGCCAAGGGATGGATGTATGTGCAGAGTCCTACCGATGACATTCACGACTGGGTAGGTCGTGGCTACAAGAACGGTTTCTATGATGCCTACGATGCAGGAGCCCGTAAGATGTTCTGGCGCCAGATGGACGAGAATCTCTATTCGAAATATAATAAGAATGGTGTAGCCGGAGTTGATGCTTGGTGGATGGATGCCTCGGAGCCGAATGTGCGCGACTGCACACCGATGTGGTATCGAAAGGCATTGAGTGGTCCTACGGCCCTTGGCACGTCAACAGAGTACTTCAACGCCTATTCGACGGTGAATGCCGATGCTATCTATAATGGTCAGCGCTCTGTGTGGAAGGGCAAGAAAGATGAGCCTCGCGTGTTCCTGCTTACTCGTAGTGGATTCGCTGGTGAACAGCGCTACTCGACGGCGACATGGAGTGGCGACATCGGCACCCGCTGGGAGGATATGCGTGCCCAGATGACAGCCGGACTCAATTATTCCATCTCTGGCATTCCCTTTTGGGGCATGGATCAGGGTGGCTTCTGCGTGGAGGGCCGCTATGTTAAGGCCCAGCAGTTGTTTGACAAAACTGGTGAAGAGAATGCAGACCTGAAGGAGTGGCGCGAGTTGCAATGCCGCTGGAATCAGTTTGGAGCCTTCATACCGCTGTTCCGCAGTCATGGGCAGTGGCCGCTTCGCGAAATCTGGAACATCGCTCCCGATGAGCATCCTGCCTATAAGTCGTTTGTCTATTACGACCGTCTGCGCTATCGCTTGATGCCATACCTCTATTCGTTGGCAGGCTGGGCTCACTTCAAGGACTACACTCTGATGCGCGCCTTGGTGATGGACTTTGGTGGCGATTGCGAAGTGGAGAACATCGGCAACCAGTGGATGCTTGGCCCTGCGCTGATGGCTTGTCCTGTAGGCTACTACAAGGCCCGCAATCGCAGCGTATATTTCCCCAAACAGAGTGGTTGGTATAACCTCTATACCAATGAGTATATCGAGGGAGGCCAGCGTCTCATTGTAGATGCTCCATACGAGCAGATACCTGTATTTGTCCGTGAGGGTTCCATCATCCCATTTGGTCCAGAGATGGAGTGGAGCGACGAGAAACAAGCAGAACTCATCAATCTGTATATCTATGCAGGCAAGGATGGTAAGTTCCAACTGTATGAAGATGAGGGAACCAACTACAACTACGAGAAGGGTAAGTATGCCACCATCGATATCGAGTATGATGATGATGACCGCGAAGTCACCTTCTCTGTCCGTAATGGCCAATTTTCTGGCATGCTGAAAGAACGTTGTTTCAACGTAGTGCTCATAACGAAAGATGCTCCCAAAACTCTGAATCTGGATAATCCAGAGGGCAAGATGGTACAATACAATGGTAAAGAAATCAAAGTGAAGTTATGAAAAAGTTAATTGTTCCTTTATGCCTTGTCATCTGTGGTATATCCACTACAACAGCACAGATTCAGATGAATGCAGGTGTGCAGTATCTTCAAGGTATGCAAAAGGATATGTCGACAGACTTCTATGACCTGTCACATACCTATTTTCTGGCCGATTCGCTCGTCAGTTTCGATGTTGCGAAAGGTGAGGGGTTGGTGCAATGGAAACGCTATCGAATGTCACCGCGACAGGCATTCAACCTCAATGGCTATTGGCCTGTAAGGATGCAGATGCTCGACTTCCCAGATGCCGCTTACGAGAATGATCCTGAGTTGAAGTTGAAGATAGAGTTTATATCTCCAAGAACGGTACGTGTCCGCATGCTGACAACGGCGATCAATCCGACAGATACAGACAAGGACGACGTGATGTTCTGTGACAACTTCAAGGCGCAAGGGACAGGCACGAAGTGGAAGGCGGCTGATAACGGAAAGGCCGTCAGCTATCGTTCTGACTACGGCAGCATCGAAATCCAAAAATATCCTTGGCGCCTTGTCATCAAGGATGCAAAAGGCAAGATACTGACGCAGACGCGCCACATCGTTGATAATGATTCCACACAAGTGAAATTGTTGCCGTTCTCGTTTATCAAGCGTGGTAGCGACAATTCACGCAGCATCAATCCTGTATTCCTACTGTCGCCAGGCGAACGTATTTACGGCTGTGGCGAGTCGTTTACTTCGTTGAACAAGGTGGGACAGAAAGTGCACCTCAGCGTGACCGATCCTCAAGGTCCTGAGACAGATGGCATGTACAAGCCTGTGCCCTTCTTCTTCTCGAATCGCGGCTACGGCATCTTTATGCACACGTCGGCCCCTGTGACTGCCGACTTCGGTGCCTCCTACATCGGAGCCCAGCGGTTGTTCATGGCCGACGAACAGATGGACTTCTTCGTATTCTTTGGTTCACCCAAAGAAATATTGAACGAATACACCGAGATTACGGGCAAGTCGCCAATGCTGCCGCTGTGGAGCTTCGGCACATGGATGAGCCGCATCACCTATTTCTCGCAGGAGGAAGGCTTGGAGATTGCCCGTCAGCTACGCGCCCACAAGATTCCATCCGACGTCATCCACTTTGATACGGGCTGGTTTGGGATCGATTGGCAGTGCGACTATGAGTTTGCGAAGGATCGTTTCGATGACCCTGCGGGCATGTTGAAACAATTGGAGCAGGACGGCTTCCATACCTGTCTATGGCAACTTCCCTACTTCACTCCGAAGAACCGCTTTTTCCCAGAGATTATAGAAAGGGGTATGCACGTGAAGAACGCCGCTGGCGGCATGCCTGTGGAGGATGCCGTGCTCGACTTTTCGAACCCCGAGACCGTCAGCTGGTATCAGTCGAAGATTGAAGGATTGATGAAGCTGGGCGTATCTACCATCAAATGCGACTTCGGTGAGGCTGCGCCATACAACGGTTTCTATCATAGCGGCAAGGGGGGACTCTATGAGCACAACCTCTATCCGCTACGCTACAACAGGGCGCTTTGGGAACAGGTAGAGCGCTCGCATCCTGGCGAGGGCATCATCTGGGCACGCTCGGCATGGGCTGGCTCTCAGCGCTACGCCCTGCACTGGGGGGGCGATGCAGCCACTAATAATATAGGTATGCTGGGCGACCTGCGCGGCGGTCTGAGCTTCGGCCTCAGCGGCTTCTCCTTCTGGAGTCACGATATGGGCGACTTCGTCACTGCCTCGCCTGAGGACATCTATCGTCGCTGGCTACCCTTCGGTTTCCTGTCGAGTCACACCCGGGCTCACGGCGCACCTCCCACAGAGCCCTGGCTCATCAGCGAGTCGTTTACGAAGGCTTTCCGCGACTGCGCTGAGATGAAGTACAAACTCATGCCTTACGTCTATGCCCAGGCCAAGGACTGCTCCGAGCGCGGTCTGCCAATGGTGCGTGCCCTGTTCGTGGAGTTCCCTGAGGACAATGGTGCCTGGTACGTGGAGGATGAGTATATGTTCGGCTCGCAGATGCTTGTGGCACCGTTGATGGAGTCGGGCAACAGTCGCGATGTCTATCTGCCGAAGGGCAAGTGGATTGACTACCAGAGCGGCAAGGTGTACAACGGCGGCTACCAAACCATCGAGGCCGGTAAGATACCCGCCATCATCCTCGTTCGTGACGGCAGCATCATTCCCCACGCTCCCTTGGCACAGCGCACTGACCAAATCGACTGGAATAAAATAGAACTGAAGATTTACAAAGCCGCAGCCAAGACCTGTACGGGTCTGCTCTACAAGCCTGGCGATGCCGAGATACAGCAGATTAGTAAATAAGAGTTTTAGTAAGAAAGGTGCAATCCATAATAAGTTGTGGCAATGCAGCTTGCCCTCACAGTAATCGACATGCTCAGACCGTTCAAAGACTGCATAAAGTCTTAACGACAGACAATAGTACAGAGTTCACATAACATATGATGATAACAAAGACCATTGGCACCTATGTGTATTTCGCAGATACTTTAAATGCCAGAATAGACATCCTTACCGTATGGTAAAGGATGTCCTGGCGGACGAAGAGGACCATATACAATAGAAGATGTGATTGCAGTTGCCAGTTGAATTCGCATAACCCAAACAAAAGTTAAATACGTTAAATTTTCGCATACATCTCGCACATTCTATTGACCCCAATCCACTTTTCTACCGTTTAGCGTGTAAGTGGTTGATAATATGTATCTAATATATTCTCTGATTGTTCTAGTCTAACTTCAATTGTTATACCAAATACTATGACGAGCATAGGATATCGTGTGTTTACTAAATGTACTAGTCTATCCTCAGTAACGATTCCCAATAGCGTGACTAGCATAGGATATGAAACGTTCTGGGGGTGTACTAGTCTAACCTCTATTACTATTCCAAACAGTGTAACACGCATAAGTAGCAATGCTTTTCAGAATTGTTCTAATCTAACCTCGGTCACCATAGAAGGTAATATTACATTAATAGAATCTCATGCTTTTGCAAGTTGCTCTGAACTGACGGATGTATATTGTTATGCGATAAATGTTCCCTACACTAAATTGGATACTTTTGAAGGGTCTTATATCGAATATGCTACGCTACATGTACCCGCAAAGTCCGTCAGCGCTTACAAAACTGCTGAGCCTTGGAAGAACTTTAAGAGTATAGAAAAAATTATTATGCCTGAACATACACTGACTTATGTAGTCGACGGAGATGTATATAAGGCATATGAAATAGAAGAAGGTGAAAACATTACACCTGAAGAAACTCCGACAAAGGAAGGCTACACCTTCTCTGGTTGGAGCGAAATCCCCGAAACTATGCCTGCTCACGATGTTACTGTAACAGGATCATTCTCTATCAACAAATACAAACTGACCTATGTTGTTGATGGTGAAGAGTACAAATCCTACGAGGTAGAATATGGTGCAACGATTACCCCTGAGGCATATCCAACAAAAGAAGGTTACACATTCTCTGGTTGGAGCGAAATTCCAGGAACAATGCCTGCTAACGATGTTACAATTACTGGTTCGTTCACAATCAACCAATATCAAGTTACATACATTGTTGATGGAGCTATATTCAAAACTGAATATGTGGAATATGATTCAAAACTAACGCCCCCATCTATACCAGAAAAGGAAGGTTATTCGTTTGCTTGGAATGAGTATCCTGAGACGATGCCTGCTAACGA
>Ga0256871_1000122_pt1 | contig 26055 bp, 11 predicted proteins | sample RumenRJG_07RNA_FD_185439 | JGI IMG/M metagenome (GOLD analysis project Ga0256871, IMG submission 185439) | Metatranscriptome of bovine rumen microbial communities from Lethbridge, Alberta, Canada - Rumen RJG_07 (Metagenome Metatranscriptome) | ecosystem: Host-associated > Mammals > Digestive...
ACCGTCGGCTGGGGCCGATAACGTCGCCTGCGGCGACGTCTGTTTGCCAACCGCCATCGTGAGACAGTGCGTCTGGAAGACGCCACAGAGCGAAGCGGGAGTAACCCGGGATGAAGTCCCGGGTATGAAATCCACAATGCCCAATCTTTGCCTGGAAGGCAATACAGAATCATGCTGTTTGCCAACTGCCAACTGCCATCGTCCATCGTTCATCGTCCAATCCCATCCATTTTTCCATTTTATTTCCTACTTTTGTGACAATATAATTATAATTAAGTCGCTATGTTGAAGAAACTACTTGTGTCGCTGTTGTCGGCATTGTTATGCATATCTGTTGTCGCAGAGCCTGAATCCCAATCAAATGAGAATCAGCATGAGACTGATGTGAAAATAGATGAGAAAGGAAACGTGTTTGTTACTCCACTGTTGTATCATATCACTTCTGATAGTACGGCGGAAGTGATAAAGGATTATTCTTATAAAAAACTTGAATCTGTTGTTATCCCTTCTGAAATACGAATTGGTGGACATGTTTATAGTGTTACGAGCATAGGAGACTATGCATTTGGTTGGTGTGACAGATTGACACACATAGAAATTCCATCTAGTGTGACAAGCATAGGAGATATAGCGTTTTCTTTTTGTAGCGGATTGACAAATATAGAAATTCCATCTAGTGTGACAAGCATAGGATATGGAACATTTAGGAGTTGCAGTGGCTTGACAAGCATAGAGATGCCATCGAGTGTGACAAGTATAGGGGGTACTGCGTTTAGTGGATGCAGTGGCTTGACAAGTATAGAGATACCATCGAGTGTGACAAGCATTGGGTCATATGCGTTTAGTGGATGCAGTGGCTTGACAAGCATAGTGATACCATCTAGTGTGACAAGTATAGGAAGAAAATCAGAAATTCCTAATTGTATTGGATTACGACCAATGTTAAATGAGGCGTTGGTGTTTAGCGATTGTAGTGGCTTGACTAGCATAAATGTGGCAATTGATAATCCAGCCTATTCATCAGAAGATGGTATATTGTATAATAAAAACAAGACTAAACTTATTTGTGTTCCAATGTGTAAGAAGGGAAAAATTAGAATTCCATCAAGTGTAATAAGCATAAGTGATAGTGCGTTTGATGGTTGCAAAGACTTGACAAATATAAAAGTATCTTTTAATAATTCTGTTTTTTCCTCAAAACACGGCATTTTGTATTATGAAGATATAGTACTTTATAAAGTCCCAATGGGTAGGAGAGGAAATGTTAGAATTCCATCAGGTGTGACAAGCATATATTATGGTGCGTTTGAGGATTGCAAAGATTTGACAAACATAAAGATTCCATCGAGTGTGACAAGTATATGGGGCTATGCGTTTAGTGGATGCAGTGGCTTGACAAGCATAGAGATTCCATCGAGTGTGACAAGCATAGGAAATTATGCGTTTAGTGGATGCAGTGGACTGACAAGCATAGGGATTCCATCGAGAGTGACAAGTATAGGAGTTTATGCGTTTTCTGAATGCTACAGCTTGACAAGTATAGAGATTCCGTCGAGTGTGACAAGCATAGGATTCGATGCGTTTTCAAAATGTAGTGGCTTGACAAACATAAATGTGGCATTGGATAATACAGCCTATTCATCGGAGAATGGCATTTTATATAATAAAAATAAGACAGAGCTGATTTCTGTTCCATTGGGAATGAAAGGAGAAGTTAAAGTTCCATCGAGTGTGACAAGTATTGGATATTGTGCATTTATGGATTGTAGCGGATTGACGGAAATATATATTCCGTCCAGTGTCACTCACATAGAAGATGGGGCATTTCAGAATTGTAAAAATCTAGATGTCATCATTGACAATTCAAGAGAGAATGTGAAGGTAGAGTGGAGTGCTTTTGATGGTTGCAAGTCAGTGAAGTTTTTGAAATGATCGTTTTCATCCACTGCTTATTTTTCGCTTACACTTATAAATCATCTATTGGCTGATATAGCAAACCGTTCCACAGCTGGATTTTATCGCTACTGTGGAACGGCTTGTTTTATGGTTTAATAATCAGTCGTTGGTTATTGCCTCTACGTCTATCAATCTTCTTTTACAATAGGGTATAGCTCGATAAACTCTCCGTTGTGCTTCTTTCCGTCATTGATTAGCTCAGCCATCTTTTCTCCGATCGTCTCTATATTGTGAAATCCGGGAAGATCCATGTTTCCATTCAAATCAGTTGTTGTTGGTCCAGGATGAACAGTGAATATTTCGACTGGGAGATTCTTCTGCTCAAATTCCATTGCCATCACACCCACCATCGCATTCTGAGCCGCTTTGCTTGCCACGTATGCCATCGGATGCCAGTATGGGTTCGCCTCGGAAGGAACTGTCACATTGACAATTCTTCCTTTGTTTTTAATCAATAATGGTGTCAATGCTTTTGTTATGGCGAATGTGCCAATATAATTTATGTCGATGGTCTCTTTGACATCCTTCAGCTCTGAGTCGAAACTAGCCACAGACATGTCTCCTGGAATGCCTGCATTATTCACCAATAGTGATAGATCTCCATATTTGGCATTGATTTCTGCTGCGGCGTTTTCCACACTGTTCAGGTCGGCTAATTCAATTTTAACCCAACCTGCAACATCTATTTTCAAATCTTTCAATTTCTGTATGGCTGCTTCAGCTCGTCCTTTGTCACGTGCTCCCAATACTACACGCCAGCCACTTAATCCTAAATGTTTGATGATTCCAAAACCGATACCTTTGTTAGAACCTGTCACGAAAACTACTTTTTCCATTTTCATTTATTTTTATTTCATGTCGTTTTATGTCGCAAAATTATTCAATATTTATATTCCTGAATTTAAAATTGCCTATAAATTGATGATTATAGGATAAAAAAAGTAGAGACGCCGCATTGCAACGTCTCTACAAAATTTTCTTTAATCTTTATCTTGATTTGTCTTATTTCACCCTTAACCTTCTTCCGATCTTCAATTTTGTATTCGGACGGATTCTGTTGAGCGCACACAAACGTTTTACTGATGTGCGGTATCTTCTGGCAATCCTGCCTAATGTGTCGCCCTTACGCACTTTATGATACTTCGCAGGTGAATGTAGGTATTCGTTGTAGGTATCGAACGTAGATTTGTTGATTTCAAGTTTTGGATTTAATACTTGTCCTGTCTCAAAATCAACGATTTTTCTTGCGTTGATAGGCAACCCTTTGTATCTGAATTCCAAATGTAGATGAGGACCGGTGCTTCTTCCTGTATTGCCTCCCAATCCAATTGGCTCTCCTGATTTAACCTCCTGGTTGACCTTTACCAGTGGCTTGTACAAATGGCCATAAAGCGTTTCTAATCCATTCGGATGGCGCAGCATCACGAAATGTCCATAACCTTTTTTGCGGAATTTCTTATTGTAACGCATTATTCGCACCTTCCCGTCGAATGCTGCTCTGATTGTGTCTCCCACTCGCAGACGCATGTCGGTGCCGGCATGGAATCGTCCCCATCTCTCTCCACATTCGCTTGTCACTACATTGAAGTTTGGATGCGAATAGGTGCTGACATTGATTACAGTGTCTACAATACTGTCGATGGTGATGTTGAATGGATTCACTTTTGTGGCGTCCCAACTGCTTCCTGTTGTGTCGCCCTCCTCAAACATGTCTTCCTCATCTTCGTCAAGCTCCAAACTGAGTGAGTCTAGTTCGGCTATTGAAAATTCAAGGTCATCACCAAATGTGTAAATCAGTGAATCCTTTTCTATCAGATGTGGTGAAAGCGGAGTCTTGTGAAAATTGCTGATCGCCACTGTTTTCTTTTCATCTCTAGATGGCTTGCCCATCATAGATAGTGTTGACATTATACAAATAATGCCGACACCTAATAGTTTAGTCGTAGTCCCTTTTGTCACTTTTCTTTATTTTATTGTTACTTGTGTGGCACCGAACCCGTAGTCAAGGAACGATGCATCCTGTACATAGCATTTTTTGTATTGTGATTTTAATAGTTTTAGCACTTCGTTTCTTAGTACGCCTTCTCCTTTTCCATGGATGAACACAATCTTTTGTCCTACTCTGCGGAGGTTCGCGTCCATCACTTCACGCACTTTCTTCATCTGAAAATCAAGCATATCCTTATTGCTTAGTCCCGACGTGTTGTCTACCAAATTATTGATATGCAAGTCCACTTCTATGATTTCTGGTACGACGTTGCTTTTTACAGACTGCTTTGCCGATTCAGAAGCTTCTTTGCCTAGAATCGCTGATTTCAAATCGTCTGCCGACGGAAGTTTGAATCCTGCTGCAATGTCTTTCTCCACAAGCGGCACAATAATCGCGTCTTCATCAAAATAATCATTTTCCACATAGCTGTGAAACTTGTAGAATTTTACTGTGTTGATTTTGATTTTCAGATCATAAACGGGTTTGCGAGAGTAGGCTTTGTCTTTCTTCATTGCGATGATCTGTGCGCCAAGGTTCTCAAACTCATTCAGCTGAGTCTTCTTCATCGTCTCCAACAGAATTTTTGTGTTGGGATTGATAATGCCCGCGTAACGAGAATATACGCTTTTCTCTCCACCGTTGAAAATGTTATATGCAAGATAATAGTTGCTGTCGTTGATCAGGTATATCTCGCAATCTGTCTGGGAAATCATATTCGGGTTGACGGGAACAAAACCTAAGGCGGCGTTGATTAGCTCACCTTCCTTAGTCTCGGCATATGTCTCGTCTGCAACGTCTTCCTCTTCTTGAATAAGAACCTGTTTAGGCTTTTGTGTGTTTGTTTTCTGTTGCTGGCGTTCTGCGATTTTTTCCGCCGCGCCTTTAGATTCCACAATCACGCATTCGCTGATGAGAGTAGGAATGTCGAAACCATCCTCGTCTTCCACTTCCACCAATTCTTTGCTGACGATCTTCTTTACGATACCGCCACCAACACTATTTAAAAAACGAACTCTATCGCCTACTTTTATACCCATTTTAAGATTTCTTTTTTTTAATTCTGCAAAAATCGGTATTTTTGCCGTACTTTACAAAGTAAATGCAATTAAATTCATTTTCTGATGCATCCGAAAGAGCTAAAAATAGAAGATTTCACATACAATTTGCCTGATGAGCGAATAGCAAAATTTCCGTTGAACGATCGCGCGTCGTCGAAACTGCTCACATACAAGGGAGGCAAAATTTCTCATACAATATTCAAGAATATCGGTGACGAGTTGCCTGAAAATACAATGCTGGTGTTTAATAACACTCGCGTCATCCAGGCACGCATCGTTTTTCATAAATCTTCGGGTGCAAGAATTGAAGTCTTTCTTCTTGAGCCTCACGCGCCTCGTGATTATGCCTCTAATTTCGCTGCAGAAGACGAGGTCGTTTGGCAATGTATGGTCGGTAATGCGGCGAAATGGAAAGAAGGATCTCTTGAGCAGACGGTGCAGATTTCAGGTGATTCAGTAACTCTCAAAGCCGAGTGTATCGATAAAAGTGGCAAGGCAAGGTTGATCAGACTGTCGTGGAGTGGGGCGGATAAGCATACTTTTGCCGATATTGTCGACGCTGCTGGTGAACTTCCTATTCCGCCATATCTTAACCGTAAGACGGAGGAGAGCGACAAGACTACATATCAGACAGTGTATTCAAAAATCAAGGGTTCGGTGGCAGCTCCTACAGCCGGACTTCATTTCACTTCAGATTTGATTGAGAGTCTTCAGAAGAGAGGTATACGTCGTGCGGAACTCACTCTTCATGTCGGAGCCGGAACATTTCAGCCAGTAAAGTCGGAGACGATGGATGGACATGAGATGCATAGTGAGGTGATAAGTGTGCGACGTGAGACTATTGAGTCGGTCAAGTCAGCTCTTGGCAATATCATTGCTGTCGGCACAACCTCAGTGCGTACACTTGAGTCGTTATATTATATAGGTGTGGCTATAGCGGAAGCCAGAGCCAAAGGCGTTGCGATCGACAGCGACTATCTGCATGTGGAGCAGTGGACACCGTATGATACCAATCCAACATTGACCGCCGAGGAAAGTCTACAGGCGATACTTGATTATTTGGAAGGTGAGGGCAAGGAGACGCTGGTGACATCCACGCAGATTATAATTGCACCGTCTTACCGATTTAAAATCATCAGAGGAATAATCACGAATTTCCATCAGCCGCAAAGCACACTTCTGTTACTGGTTTCGGCTCTTGTTGGGGATGACTGGCATAGAATTTATAAATATGCGTTCGACAACGGATTCCGTTTCCTAAGTTATGGAGACAGCAGTTTGCTGCTGCCGTAAAATATATCCCACGATTCTCTTTTCCAAGAAGAAAATATCATATTTGATTATGTCTCATATCATTGTGTGAGGCATATAGAATTGTGTGTGATTTCGACATGAATGTTGTCAAATTAAATATTTCAACTTAATGCTGAAATGGGATCATTTATGGTTGTTTTGTGGATAGAAATAGAGTCTAAAGTATTTCTTCTTTATTTTCTGATAATTTTTAAGAAATGTTAATGTTTATTAATAAAAAAATGTATATTTGTTTGATAGAATATAAGTTAACGTGGGTTTATTATATCTGTATGCTTGATTTACAGCAGATTAGATATAGTTATTGTGTGTAAGAACTATTTAATAAGATAGAATATGAAAAACATAATACTAAATAATAATTATATGAACCGAATATCAAAACTGCTGAATCCAGTTTTGAAAAACGTTGTCGCTTCCGTCTTTTTATTCGGAAGTTGGGTCAATGCGAATGCACAAGTAATAACATCTGATATACAATCAGCTTGTCCTGGTGAAGCTATTGAATTCACACAGACTGGTTTTACTGCCGCAGCTATTGAATGGGAAAGATACGATGGCTCAAAATGGGTGAAGGAAGATCAGATTAAGGCGACTTCCCATTTCGTAATTGAGATGGGAAATACGAATATGAAAATCCGTGCAAAAGCAGGATCTCAGGTTTCAAATGAAATTGAGATTAGTAGAAGTACTGATTGTAAAAATTCTTGTATCCAGAGTTCTACAGGTGATTTCATTACAGGAACAGACTTTGATAGAAAGAATCCTTCAGAGACAACTCCAGCGATTCCTAGTGGAATTGAGTCTTATTTTTCAGATTATGGAGTAGTCTTTTCACGAAGGTCTGATCATAATTATTTTGTGACTAACGATTTAGGCAATACGTTTAATGGGCAGTATCCAATATTGGATAATGGAAAGAAAGAAAATTCTTACTATGTTTTTTCAAGTAATCCTGCTTCAAGTAGTCCTTTTGAGTATAAATATCCATGTAGAAATTTTCATGATCAGAATTATCGTCTCGTAATGAGAATGTATGTGATGAAGAAAGCAAATTGTGGTGCTACGGACGCTCAAATTAAGTTGGAAACTGGACATGGAAACCAGACTCTTGATAGGGCTATTATGAAAATTTATGATAATAATAACCAACTTATAAGAAAAGATGAGGTACTTAAAACTTTTGGATCTGTTAAATTGAATATAGATAATAAGTATGCAGGTCAACTTTTGAGAATTGATTTTACTTTCTATGGTTATTTCCCTGGAAAATATCCAGACAATAAGTATAATGAAAAAGATGGAACATATAATGGATTGGTATACTATACTATGAAACCTCTTTTCCAACAGTTTGATGAATGTTATACTGTTGCAATTGACTATTTGTCTGCTGAGGTTGAAAATGTATGTCTTTCGCCACAGATGGTATGTGCAGGAACAGAAGCTACTACGATTGCTCATGCAACTGGTTTTGATAGCGAAGCTTCTTATAGATGGGAAATCCAGGATGAGAAAGGAAAATGGGTTTCATTACAGATGGGCGTTTTTGATGGTCAAGGTGATGAGTTCAGACAAGCGATTATCCCTGTCACAAGAAGCGGTAAAATTCATGGACGTGTGATTGTAAAATCAAAAGGTTTTACAGCTAATGGTGGAACAGTTGATATTGAGAGAACTAAGGAATTCACTGTAACAGGTAAGGATTGTGATCCTATTTATCCTGATAAAATAGATGGTCCGGATTTGATTTGTACACCAAACACCACTAGTGTTTATTCCGTTTCTCCAGTTGATGATGACCCAGAAATTTTCTATCGTTGGACGTTGAGGACACCAAGCGGAAAAATCATTGAAAGTAGCACTGTTTATCAAGGAGAATCTGAAGGTATGCAGTCTGTAAATATTAAAGGATCTTCTGTAAGATTGATTTTGCCTACTTTGTCTGAGCATGGTGATTATTCATTGTCTGCACAAACAGTTCAGAGAATTTATGAAGCAGAAGGTTATTATACGGATACACCTAAAGGAGATCCAGTAGTTAAAAAAATCAAGGTTCACAACACTCCTACATTAAAATTGAGTTTGTCTAGTGATCGTTTCGCTTCTGGTACTGAGGAACAAGACAAAACGCTTTGTCCTGCAGACAAAACAAACAAGGTGTATGCAAATATAGATGTCACAAATAAAGAGAGTGAACACAGATATATTTATTCTTGGACAGGAGCTACAGCATCCACTAAGTCATCGTCTTCTGCGGAAGTGACTTGGGATCGTGCTGCTGCATGTGATGGTACATTGAAGTCTCATGATGTGTCTGCGACTGTTGAGATTGATGGTGTTGGCTGTCCCGCTACTATCAAACAATCATATAAATTTGAAAAACCAGAAGATCCTACAATAGACTGTAGTATGATTGATGGCATTGTATATCCGCTTGGAGAAAAGGAAAAATCGATGACTATTGATTTGCCTTTGCCAGAATATACAGCGAGCTGTGATCCAGACCCGAAGATGACAATAGATGTCGTGGTTAAAGATGTTGATGGAAATGTGTTGAAAGGAACAAACCAGTCTCGCACTATAGAATTCTCAATGTCTCAGTCGAAAACTATTAACAAGAAAGTTGTTGCGCCTGCTGGAGCAATCGAGTTGAAATATACGATTACAGACGGATGTGGCAAGTCGGATTTCTGTGAGGCTGTTGATTCAGTTAAAGATGTTACACCTCCGAATGTCAATTGTGATTTGATAAAGAATTACACTGCCCATTTGAAAAACCAGAAGGGTTGTGTGGCTGTACCTGGTGATTTCCCAACGGAATTGCCTAAACTAAGTGAGCCTAAATTACAGGACTTGAATGGTGTGGATGGTACTCTTATCGGAGAGTATTTAGGAAGAAGAGAGGTTGATGATAGACCTTCTGAGATTCCTTCTATATTTGATAAGACAAAAGATCTAAATGAACCATATAAAAAAGGAGTTACTTGGATCCTTTGGGCGTTCTCTGATAAATCAGGAAATACTAAGTTCTGTCTTCAGCAGATTACTGTGATTGACGACAAGGCACCTAATGTGACATGTCCAAATGTGGATTTAGGTACACTAGATGTCGATACTTTGACATGTAACTTGAAGCCGTCTACTGTCATAGCTAAACTAAAAGAAGTGGCTAAACTGCCATACGGATTTGACGAGTGTTCTGCTCATCCTACAGACAGCCTTGTGCCAACTCTTTATTATCGTGTTCCGAAAGAAGGTGATGAGTTACATAAAATAGAAGAGTCTCAGATGGATGACCCTCTATTTGAAACAGGAATCAAATATGAGATGGTATGGGTGTTCAAAAAACTTCCTGGCTCACATGTGGATGAGAGTGTTACAGTAGAGTGTGCTGTTCCATTCATGGTAGAGGATCAGGATGCGCCAGAGTTTGATTGTTCATCGTTGATCAACATCATGGTATTCCCTAACTATCTTCTTGAGAGTGGAGAAGTGAAGTATGATGGATACGCGTCAGGTGCTGGTCAGAATGGCAACAATCCAGATAAAGTATACACTCTTCAGAGATATTTTGATGAGGGATATCTGTCGATGCATGACGATGTTGAGGATATCTGTGGAGGAAAAGTGACTGTCGATGTTACTATCATCAATCACAAAGGAGAAAAAACTAAAATCAAGACTCTTGAAGAATTTAAGAAATTCAAGTTTGAAGGAGGTAATGAATCACGTTCATATACTATTACTTACACGTTCACAGATCAAAGGTTCAATTCAAAGACATGTGAGCAGATAGTGACGGTTGTTCGTAATGCTCCTCCAGTGCCTAAATGTCCTGAGGTTCCACCTGTGATGTATACAGATAAAGATTGTAAGGCTATATATAATATGTCGTTGACAGACATACCAACAGCAGAGGTGAAGTATTACCATGCGACGAGATATGGTGATTGCGAGAGAAAACCTGGAGGTGGCCCTGGATTTGGTCCAGGAATGGGTCCAGGAGCAGGAAATGAATGTTCGAACATGGTTCCAGTTACAACAAAAGCTGGTCCAGGTAATGTTCAGATGTCGTTTGAGGAATTTCCTACTCTTAGTGCATCAAAATCAGGCTTCGTTACAATCTCTGTATTCCCAGATTCTGTACGTTTGTATGATGCTAATGGTGGTGTGACTACAGTTGAAAATCCTATGGATCCTATAGAAGATCGTGTGATCACAAAGGATGTGACATTCCGATCTTATGCGGTCAATCCAGTATGTATATGTGAAGAGGATGTACCTTATGGATATGCCACTGCAAATTTGACAAATTTCGCATCTGTTCCATCTGTTGTGAAAAATTATAATTTGCCTGTAGGCAAGAACAGATTTGTGTGGTATTTCTCTAACGCATATGAAAAGGAAGATCCATCATCAAAAGTGTTGGTCGACAGTTGTGTCGTTGAAATTGAAGTCAAGGATACTATAGCTCCTTCATTGGTTTGTGGACCATGGGAAGGCACAACTAAATTCTATGCGGATGAGTCATGTGAGTTGAGTCAGACAGATGTAAAGGTCAAGGTACCATCACTTGAAGAGTTGAAGGCAAAAGACAACTGTACATCTACGAGTGATTTGAAACTTTCATGGGTACGTACATTCAAATCTAAAAAATCTACTGATTTGTCAGCACCTTACAAAGTAGGTGTGACAACTATAGATTGGATTGTTACTGATTTGTCTGGCAACAGTGACACTTGTACTCAGTACATTGAGGTTGTCGATACACTTGGACCTCCAGTAGACTGTGATGTTGTGACACCTCCATTGACTGCTTATGTCGATGCTAATTGTTTGGCAGAGGCAGATATAGTCAAGAAGGCAGGATTGCATACTCCAGAAATCGCTGATGACCCATGTTCTCCAACTGGAAAGAAAATAAAAGGAGTTGGTGTCAGAAGTGATGGAAAGGATGTATTGAAAGACGCATATCCTAAGGGAGTGACAACAATCACTTGGACATTTACAGATGCTGCTGGAGCCTCTTCTGTTTGTAAGCAGACAATCACTGTGCTTGATACAATGAAGCCTGTGTTCGATTGCCGTGATATTCAGGATACTACATTAGCACTTGCTGCTGATAAGTGTGAGTTTACACTTGATGAAGTGCTTGCTGCTCTTGGCAGTCATACTGCAGTGGATAATTGTGATGGTGACATAAAGGGTAAGCCAATGCTTCGTGACAAGGATGATAAAAAGGATATCGCACTTCCTGCGACATTCCACAAGGATACAACTTATCATATTATTTGGCATTTTGTAGACAAGTCGAAGAATGATAAGACATGTGACCAGTATTTGACTGTGGCTGACACTACACGTCCAGATGCTTCAGATGCATGTAAGAAGTTGATAGACAAGACGGTTGTCGCGGAGAATACTTGTGAACTTCCATTCTCAAGTTTGGATGTCGATCTTAATAGCTCTATTAACGACAAGTGTGATGGAGTGATTAAGGCTAAGGTTCAGGCTTTTGTAACGCAGTTTGATGGAAGTGTGAAGAAATATGAGGATGATGAGATCAAGGATGTCATTTATCCAGTTGGAACACATAAATTCTTGTACATTTACACGGATAAGGCTAATTTGTCTGACACATGTATAATGTACCGCACAGTTAAAGATGGCACTAAGCCTGTTGTTCTTGACTGTTTCGACGGAAAAGATACAGTAATGGGTAATGTTTCATCTGATGTCTGTGGTTTGACATACGATGATTTAAAAGATTTGATTATCATTCCAAAGGCATACGATGAGTGTGATAACCTTGCGAATGGAGGTTCTGTTCTATTTATTGAGCCAGTAGTAAAGAGATATTTCTGGAACATATCAACTAACGTGTTTGAACTTGTTGTCGATGGAGTTGATAATGAAGAGTGGAAGGTTGATCCATTCCCTGTAGGTCTGTCGAAACTTAATTTCATATTCGTAGATAAGTCAGGAAATGTTGATTCATGTATCAAGTATGTAAATGTAGTTGATGCACGTGGACCAAGTTTCGATTGTTCTAAGATTGATCCAAATCCATATTATCCTGTGGCTAAACCAGGTGAATGTGAGGTTGTGATTGGTGATATTTGGGATATTTTGAATGGAGACTATGTGGCTACACGTTCATGTACGGATGAGAAGATACCAGGTGTGCTTACACTTTATGGTACAGATAAGAGAGTGCCTTCAGATTATGTGTTGGAGGTAGGCCGAGATTATCATTTGTTGTGGGTATTCCGTTCAGAGATAGATGGTAAGGTTGCGACATGTGATCAGATCATCCGTCCGAACCATCAGAATCCATTGGATGTACATTGTGAGGATGCCGCAGATATTGATACTGTAAAGGCGACAAAAGATCGTTGTGATGTGCCTGGCGACAGTGTCATCACGAAGTTCCCATACGGAATTGATTTCTGTACAAAAGACACGGTATGGGGTGTGCCTCACAGAAGTGACTCGTTGGAACTTTCCGATCCATTCCCAACTGGACACACTCATATAACATGGACGATGGTTAGCCCTTACAATGTTGTGGACACATTTAAATGTGAGCAGGATATCAATATCAAGGGAAATAAGAAGTTTGATATCAACTGTGATGAGTTGACTCCTGCAATGCATAAGGTTGTTGAGGATTGTGATCCTGCAGATTTGAGAGACACTTTGAAAACTCCAGAAGTTGAAGATCCATGTGCTCATCCTGATTCATCTTACTTCATGCGTCCTGGTGTAGGAGAACGTAGTGACTCTTTGAAAATTGAAGATACATATCCTCTTGGCCCGACTTGGATCAAATGGGTGTTCACTGATTTCACAGGATCAGTAAAAGATACTTGTGATCAGTTGGTCGATGTCCGTACAACCAAAACATTGGTGATTAATTGTGACTCTATTAATAAAGATACAGTTAACATTCCTGTGATGACAGGAGAATGTTCAGTGCCGGCGTCTCAAGTTTTGGATTCGTTGAAGAAACGAGGTTATCCGATTGCTAAACATCCATGTGGACTTGGTGAGTTTGTCGGAACACCAACACGTCCAAACGGTTTGACAATGGATGATCCATTCTATGTTGGACCGAATGAGCTTATATGGGTATTTATTGATTCTACTACTCACACATTGGTAGATTCAGTAGTCACTTGTACTCAGATAGTAAGGGTTGGAGACATAAATGTTCCGCCTGTTGATTGTAGCCAGATGCCAGACACTTTGATTGTATTGGATCCATTTGATTGTGATATAGAATTCAGTGAATTAGGATTCGATATCAAGGCAGTTTACGATTTGTGTTCTGGAGCTCATATTGATTCTGTTGTCACAAGAGCGTCACTGCCAGGTTTGAGTTCAGAGAATGGTGACGACATCTTGCGTTATCCATTCAATGTGGGTGTTGACACAGTTTACTGGAAGTACAACTTCGGTTCTTACAATTTCTTGTGTACTCAGACTATTACGGTAAAGGATTCTATGGAGCCGGTTGTTGATTGTGATACAATTCTTGATCAGACAATCGTTTTGCCTGAGGGCACTTGTGAAATCATCAAGGAACAAGTGCTTGATTCACTAAAACAACCATATGCATACGAATATTGTTCAAGTGAGGAGATTAAGGGTGTGGCTCAGTTGATGACCGTATCGTCGACGGGAGATACTGCATATTCAGAGTTGCCTGCTAAGTTTGTGGTAGGTGAGCCATACACAATATCATGGCTGTTTGCTAACGACTCTTTGACAGTAATGACTAAGAGATGTGAAATTGAACTGACTATAAAGTCGTCGAACAAACCAATATTTGACTGCACCGTCTTTAATGATACTGTGAAGAAATCGGCAAGTGGAGAGTGTGATGTCACTCTTGACGAGCAGATTCTTCCAATACCAGAGGGCAAGGATGCATGTGTTGATGGATATGTAGTCTATGGAAAAGGCTATATGATTGACACATTGGAAGGAAAACCAACATACTCTCTTCTTGCTGAGATGAAAGAAGGAACTCCTTCATATACGCTTGGCAAACTTAGCGTCGGTGTCTATAATATAGCATGGGTGTTTGAAAGCAAGTACTCTACAGCTAAGGATACATGTGTAGAAACACTGAATATCTTGACGGACAAGAAGATGGATATCGCATGTAAAGAGTTGGAACCTTTTGCTCCGACAAGTGAAGATTCATGTAGTGTGTCTGTTGATCTTGTTGCCCCTGTAGCTACTAATCCATGTACGAATAAGATTATTCTTCCTGATACTGTTATACGTTCAGACAAGAAATTGTTTAAGGGTGTGGATGACACATTCTATGTGGGAAGAACCACAGTCTACTGGATTTACGTTGATCATTCAAAGACATTGAAGGACAGCATTGACACATGTGCTCAGATAATTCAGGTCGGAGATGTCAAGGAGGATCCGATCCAGTGTCCTAAGGATACACTTGTCACACTGCCTATCGGTGTTTGTCAGTTGGATCCAGCAGACATTAATTTGAGTGAGACAGAGCCACATTTCATGGATTTCTGTGCTGACACTGTTGTGCCACTATTGAAAGTATGGCGTGCTTCTGGAAAGGCAATTACTGAGAAATTTGATCTTGGCATAGACACTGTATTCAGAAGATACATTTATCATGGAGAGGAGTTTATATGTGAGCAAGTGATAAAAGTACGTAATGCTGGAATAGATAGTTTCAACTGTGGCTTGTTAGGAGAGAAAGACACAATCACAATTGAGTTGAAGACTGCTGTCGATTCTGTGCCATTCTCTGAGGTTCTAAAGCACGGATTCAAGATTCCAGAACTACATAATGAATGTGGACAATTGGATTCTGTATACACTCGTTCAGATGGTTTGAGGTTGAGAGATCCATATCCACTTGGTTTGACAACAATCACTTTGGTTGTTAGAGACAACACTCCTGGATTGGAAGAGGAAAAGCCATGCCATAGAGTTGTTAATGTAATCAATACAGGAGCTCCAGGAATGAATTGTCCTCCATTGGATGATGTTAAGTATATTTGTCATAATGATATTCCTGCTGCTTACAAAACGTTTGAGGAGTTCCTTGCTGCAGGCGGTTTGTTCTTGGCACAGGATGGAACGTCAGCTCCAGAGTTGGTGGATCCTGCAACATTTAAGGTAGATTCTGTCATATTGGATGTGACTAACACTAAGGTTTCAACAGTAAATCTATGTGAGTTCACACTGATCAGAACATATTCGGCAATCGACGTCAGAAAGCAGAATGTGTCACCATGTTCGGATACGTTCCGAGTAAAAGATGATGTGGCTCCTGTTTGGCTAGAAGACGCAGTTTCTACGGTTGATTCGTTTGTTTGTACTCCGACAGAGCCTTTTGTAAATTCAGCAATGAAGGCTAAGGATGATTGTTGGAATGTCATTTATGATAATCCAGTGAAAAAGACTAAAGATGTTCCTCTAAAGAGTGGAATATTCTTCTCTGATACAACAAACAGATCTTCAGATCCTAGTAAGTGTGAGTATTACAATTATGATGTAGTAAGACAATTTGTAGCATATGATGCTTGCAATAATCATTCTGATACTCTAGAATATCGTCGTGTGGTAAGAGATACAGTACCTCCATTGATTAATATTCCTGAATGGTTTGATACTCTTACTATTCCTGCTGATTATGGACGACCTTGTATATTCTTGGTTCCTGATGTAGACGGTATGCTTCCGCCAGATATTGCTTCTGACAATTGTGATCCTAGTGCTGTTGAACATTACAAGCATACTCAAATTCCTCCAGTTGGAGACACACTGCATACAGAGGCAGGTTATGTAGATGTTAAGATCATTATTGAGGACCCTTGTGGCTTGAAGGATTCGATTATCAAGCGTGTTACTGTTCCTACTCGTAACTCAGTTGTTGACGAATATATGTTTGATACAACTATATGTGTGAGGGATGAAGTTTTGCTTCGTGATGTCTCTGGATATACAGGACAGATTTGGGAGAAAGATCCGTTCTCAGAAAACGAGTGGCTTTATGTTCCAACAAGTACAGTAGTGTTTGATTATTATAAGGATACGATTTTGGAACAGAATCTAGTCTTTTCTAATAACCAGTATACATATAGTTGGAAGTTCAATCAGAAGCTTCAAACAGAGTATTTGAAATTGAATTCATATTCAAAGACTGGTAAATACTTTGTTGTTGCAACGGATACAGTAAGATTCTGTAGAGATACTGCAAGTGCGTATATCAATGTTCATGATGCTCCGTTTATCTCTTTGGTTTCTGAATATTATACTATATGTGAGAATGATTCTCTACATTTGGTGTCAGGAGACGAAAGCTTGTATGACAGATTTAATGTCTATACGTTTGATAATGGAGAAGAGATTACAGAAGAGGGATGGATGATTGATGGAAATATATATTCTCCTAATTCAAAGATCCCTTATTCAAACATTCCTCTGACATTGAGATATTATGCTAAAAACTTCTGTGGAACAAATTCGTCTGTTGACGGAGTCAGCATACATACACATGAGAGAATGAGACCTGAGAATTTCATGCTTGTGACAAAGCCTCAGAATAAGCCTCGTGTATTCAGAAATGAAAGTGCTGAATTGAAACTTGTTACTAAGTATCGTCCATACGAGTATCATTGGTACAAAGTCAACGGTGCATTTGATGGAAGATTTGAAGAGGCGTTTGATAAAGAAGGCCAGATTAAGGAGGAATACAAAGATTTGGTATCTGAGCCAGATTCATTGCTTGAGATCAAACTTAAGAATGAGGAAGCTTGTAATATGTATGAGTTGATAGGCCTTCAGGATACGGCTTCATACTACGTGCTGATGCTTGACAGTGTTTGTCCTGCTGTTCCATCAAATGTCGTGTCTATCAATGTTATCAAGGATCTTCCTACTGCATTCACTCCTATGAATTCAATTGGATTGAATGACACATTTATGGAGGGCTATCCTGTTGTTATCTTCAACCGTTATGGACAGAAGATGGTTGAAGGCCATAATGGTTGGGATGGTAAGTGTAGAGGCGAATATGTTGATCCAGGTGTTTATTACTATGAAATCGTTTTGAAGGATGGTTCTAAACACAAAGGTAGTATAGAGGTCGTTTACTTTAAGTAGCAACTGATTGAATAAAGTTAGAAGGAGACGTGAGTAATCGCGACTCCTTTTTTATTTGTTTTGAATCTGTCTAATAGATTTAATGATTCATTTTTCACGTCTTATGTTAAAAAATATAAAGTGCGGTCTCTTTATATTAATTCTATATTTGGAATTATGTATTGAAAGAAAAATGGAGTATATTTGCATTACAAATATGAAAGAACTTAAATGCAACAGGACAATTTTTTTAATAATAAGGTTACAAAACGAGTTAAAGACGTTATAATATACAGCAAGGAAGAGGCTGCCCGTTTAGGAAACGACAGTATCGCTCCTGAACATGTGCTGTTGGGTATCTTCCGCGACGGAGAAGGGCCGGCTATGGCTGCTTTTGAAGAGTTGAATGTTGATCCGCGAGTTATCCGTCAGAAGATAGAGGATGTTATTCGTAAAGAAAACAATAATCCTTTCTTAGATGAAGATATACCTATGCTGAAGTCTACCGAGCGTCTGCTTTTCCTTATGGAAATTGAACGTCGTCAATTCCGCACTATTGAACAGTCGGATACTGATATCCTTCTTTTGGCTATACTGCGTGAGGATTCCAACCTTGCCTCTGAAGTGCTTATCTCAGAAGGTGTGACATATGATAAGATGCTTGCAATATCACATAAAATGTGGGATAAGGATGAACAATATGCTGAAGAAGAAGAGGGCGGTCTTGATACTATTGAACCTATTGATTTGAATATCAATGATGGTGTACAGGAAGACGAGGATGATGAAGACGATGACATGGACAGTGATGCTGATGCCAACTCAATAATGTCAAAACAATCTACTGCTTCAAAACAATCAGCAACGTCTAATTCTGCTATGCCTTATCTTGAGAAGTATGCTCGTAATCTTTCTCGTGAGGCTGCAAACGGAAATGTTGCTGAGATTGTCGGCAGAAGACGTGAGATTGAACGTCTGTCTCAGATTCTTAGCCGTAAGAAAAAAAACAATGCTGTTCTGATAGGCCAGCCAGGTGTCGGCAAAACGTCTATTGTGGATGGACTTGCTTTGGATATAGTCAACAAACGCGCTCCACACATCCTTCTTGACAAGGTGATTTATGCTCTTGATATGGGTGCTCTTGTTGCCGGCACAAAATACCGCGGACAGTTTGAGGAGCGTTTGAAGGCAATTCTTTCCGAAGTGGCAGGCAATAAGAATGTCATCGTTTTTATTGATGAGATTCATACAATGATCGGTGCTGGTTCAGCACCTGGAACTTTGGATGCGGCCAATATGTTGAAGCCGGCTTTGGCCCGTGGAGAATTCCAATGTATCGGAACTACAACAATTAAGGAGTATCGTCAGTATTTTGAAAAAGACGGTGCTTTGGATCGCCGTTTCCAACGTGTGCTGGTAGATCCTACAACGGAAGCTGAGACTCTTGAAATCCTTAACAACAGTAAGGCTGCTTACGAGGAGCACCACATGGTGAAGTATACTGATGATGCAATCAATGCTTGTGTCAAACTTACAGGCAGATACATCGGCGACCGTATGTTCCCGGATAAGGCTATCGACGCTATGGATGAGGCAGGTGCTGCCACTCACATCGTTGATGTGGAGATTCCTTCTATAGTTGTTGAGATTGAGACTGAGTTGAAGTCTCTTGAAGATGATAAAATGAACGCAGTAAAGAAGCAGAACTATGAGTTGGCTACAGAATTGCGTGACAAGATAAAAGCTTTGACTGTCCAGTTGAACGCGGAAAAAAAGAAATGGACGGAGGAGATGAAGTCTAATCGTCGTGTGGTGACCGAAGATGATGTGATGCGTGTCGTCGCCACAATGACTGGAATTCCGATCACTCGTATAGCTAAAGATGAAAGCCAACGTTTGGTGGAGATGCCTAATATACTTAAGGGCAAGGTGATTGGTCAGGACGATGCTGTTGCAAAAGTGGTGAAGGCTATCCGTCGCAACAAAATCGGACTTGGTGATCCTAACCGTCCTATCGGCACATTCTTGTTCCTTGGTCCGACTGGCGTCGGCAAGACTTATCTTGCAAAAATGCTGGCGAAAGAGATGTTCGACGGTGATGAGTCTTTGATCCGTATCGATATGAGTGAGTATATGGAGAAGCATGCTGTCTCACGTCTTATTGGAGCCCCTCCTGGATATGTAGGCCATGAAGATGGAGGTCAGCTGACTGAAAAAGTGCGTACAAAACCATATTCTATTGTGCTTCTTGATGAGATAGAGAAGGCTCACGCTGATGTCTACAACATCCTTCTTCAGGTGATGGATGAGGGTTGTCTGACTGATAGCCAAGGACGTAAGGTCGACTTCAAGAACACTGTCATAATTATGACCAGCAACGTCGGCTCTCGTCAATTGAAAGATTTTGGCCGTGGTATAGGATTCTCTATGCAGACGGAGGTGAGCAAGTCTGTCGCTGATGATGTTGTCCGTAAACAACTTAATAAGACATTCACTCCTGAGTTCTTGAACCGTATTGATGAGATAGTAAGTTTTTCTCCACTTGAGAAGGATTCAATCACTAAGATAATTGAGCTTGAGATTAATCCTATACGTGAGAGAATCGGCAAACTTGGAATGAAGTTGACTATCACTGATGATGCTATGGACTACATGGTGTCTAAGAGTTATGATCCAGTGTATGGCGCGAGACCATTGCGTCGCACATTGCAGACATGTGTTGAGGATGCTGTGGCAGAGGTGATACTTGAAAATGGCATAGACAAGAAATACGAGATTATTATCGAGGCTAATGAAGATAAAACTTCTACTAAGCCTTCGTTTAAGCTGATAGAGGACTAACTAAAATTTTATAATTATGGGTAAACAATTGAGACTTTCAAGCAATAAAATGCTTACAGGAACTGCAGCTGGTTTGGCTGAGTTTATTGGAATAGATGCAACAATGATGCGTGTTATTTTTGCAGTATGTACTCTGGCTTTTGGATTTGGTTTGGGTATTTACGTTATCGCATGGATCATTATGTTGTTGTCTGAAAAGTAAATAGATTTTGAATTTATTATGTGGATGTATTTTTTATGATATCTGCATAAAACAAATGGGTTATGTCGGTTTCGGCGTAACCCAAATTTTGAATAATAGTATATAAGTAATAATTCAGCAATGGATTTCAAACTGACATCACAATATAAGCCTACTGGCGACCAACCGGAAGCAATCCGCCAATTGGTGGAGGGTGTTAATGATGGTGTCAAATATCAGACACTGCTTGGCGTGACAGGTTCGGGCAAAACCTTCACTATTGCTAATGTTATCGAAAAAGTGCAGCGTCCTACACTTATCCTTAGCCATAACAAAACACTTGCCGCCCAATTATATGGTGAGTTCAAGAGTTTTTTCCCTGAGAATGCTGTGGAGTATTTCGTCTCATACTATGATTATTATCAGCCGGAAGCATATTTGCCAAATTCCGACACTTATATCGAGAAGGATTTGGCGATTAATGATGAGATAGAAAAACTACGTCTTGCCACAACTACAGCATTGCTTTCCGGTCGACGTGACGTCGTTGTTGTTTCGTCTGTGTCATGCCTTTATGGTATGGGAAATCCTGAGGATTTTTATGCTAATACTATTACAATACAAGTCGGTCAGCAACTTGATTTACACGTTTTTCTGAGAATGTTGAGCGATAACCTGTATCAGCGTAATGAGATTTCACTTGAGCGAGGAAACTTCCGTGTAAAAGGTGATACTGTGGATGTCTTTATGGCAGATACTGATTTTATCTTGCGTGTCAGTTTCTGGGGCGACGAGATTGAAGAAATCACTAGTATTGACCCATTGTCAAACATGCCGATAGAGTCGTTCGAACAAACCAGAATTTATCCCGCCAACCTTTTTGTCACCACAAAGGAGCGTATTTCCCGTTCGCTGATAGAAATCGGTGACGACTTGACTAAGCAGATTGAGTTTTTTGAACTTCAGGGAAGAAGTGTCGAGGCTAAAAGAATAAGTGAACGTGTGAACTATGATATGGAGATGATCCGTGAGTTGGGCCATTGCTCTGGAATAGAAAACTATTCACGTTATTTTGACGGAAGAAAACCAGGCACTCGCCCGTTCTGTCTGTTGGATTTCTTTCCTAAAGATATGCTTCTTGTGATTGATGAGAGTCATGTGACGATCCCGCAGATCCGGGCAATGTATGGAGGAGACAGTGCAAGAAAAAAGAATTTGGTGGAATACGGCTTCCGTCTTCCTGCCGCAATGGACAACCGTCCGCTTAAATTTGAGGAGTTTGAAGAACTGACGGATCAGACTATATATGTGTCCGCCACTCCAGCTGAGTTTGAACTGGAAAAGAGCGAGGGTGTTGTGGTGGAACAGGTGATCAGACCTACAGGATTGTTGGATCCTGTTATTGATGTACGTCCAAGTCTAAATCAGATTGACGACTTGATTGAGGAGATCATAGTGCGTGCGGAAAAAGATGAGCGTGTCTTAGTCACAACACTTACCAAACGAATGGCGGAGGAACTCCAGGAGTATTTGCAAAAGTCAGGAATCAGAAGCCGTTATGTCCATTCTGATGTCGACACTCTTGAACGTGTACGTATTATGGAGGACTTACGCAACGGCTTGTTTGATGTGCTTGTAGGAGTCAATCTTCTTCGTGAAGGATTGGATTTGCCGGAAGTGTCGCTTGTCGCTATTCTCGACGCTGATAAAGAAGGATTCCTTCGTTCTCACCGTTCGCTTACTCAGACTGCGGGTCGTGCCGCACGTAATCTGAATGGCCTTGTGATAATGTATGCCGACAAGATTACAGAAAGTATGCAGCAGACGATTGATGAGACAAACCGTCGTCGCGAGAAACAGATGGCATACAATGAGGCTAACCATATCGTCCCTAAGGCATTGAACAAAGAGAAGAAGACGATTCTTAAGGAACGTGATGATAATGAGCCGAAATATTATGTTGAGCCAGAGGTTTATGCTGAGCGTCATTACAAACCGTCTATGGTGGCTGAGACAATGTCCACTTATAATACACCTGCTGAATTGGAAAAACTTATTGCCCAAACAAAACAGGCTATGCTTGATGCCGCTAAGGACCTCGAGTTCTTGGAGGCTGCCCGTCTGCGTGATGAAATGATCAAACTGCAGAATGAGCTTTTAAAAATGAAGAAATAGGATTAATAATATATGACAATGGAGTATTTGAATTCCCTTAATGAGCCGCAACGTCAGGCTGTAACTTATAGTGATGGTCCATCTTTGGTGATTGCCGGTGCTGGCTCAGGTAAGACGCGAGTGCTTACTTATAAAATAGCATATCTTTTGCAGTCTGGACTTAAGCCTCAGTCGATTCTGGCTTTGACATTTACCAAGAAGGCTGCGACAGAAATGAAAGACCGTATCGCAAAAGTGGTGGGAACGGAGGCTGCCAGTAAACTTTGGATGGGTACTTTCCATTCTATCTTCGCTCGTATTCTGAGAGCAGAAGCCGAAAAACTTGGATTGGACAAGGATTTTACCATATATGATGGCACTGATTCCCAAAATCTTCTGTCAACTATCATAAAAGAGCGAAAACTTGATGACAAGACTTACAATGCCAAGAAGATTCATGCGAGAATATCCCGTTTGAAAAATGATTTGGTCACACCTCAGATGTATCGAGACATCCCTGAGTTTCACGAGCGAGATTTGGCTGATCATCTTTATGCGTTTGGTGATCTTTATGCGGCCTACGCAGCACGTTGCAAAAATGCCAATGCACTCGACTTTGATGATATATTGCTGTTTACCAATATATTGCTTCGTGATGATCCACAAGTGGCTTTCAAGTATCAGAATAAATTCAGATTTATTCTCGTCGACGAGTATCAGGATACAAACGCATCACAGTACCGTATCATTCGCAAACTTTGTCAGCAGCATCATAAACTATGTGTAGTGGGGGATGACGCACAGTCGATCTACGGGTTCCGTGGTGCCGACGTGCGTAATATACTCTCTTTCACCAATGATTATCCAGAGTCTAAGGTTTTCCGTCTAGAACAAAATTACCGTTCGACACAGACTATTGTGAATGTTGCCAACAGCTTGATCGCCAAGAATTCACAACAACTTGAAAAACACGCTTTTTCAGAGCAGGAAGTTGGAAATAAAGTGCGTGTGTTTGGAGCGTATACAGAAGGAGAAGAGGCTCAGGTAGTGGCAAATTCAATTGATCGACTTGTGAAGGAGGCAGATTGCAAATATTCAGATTTTGCAGTGCTTTACCGTGTCAACACACAATCTCGACTTATAGAAAAAGCACTCAGAGATAAGAACATTCCGTCGCGAGTGTGGGGAGGAAAAACATTCTATCAGCGTGCTGATATAAAGAATATTGTTTCTTATTGTCGTCTGGCAATCAACCATCATGACGAAGAGGCATTCAAACGTATAGTAAATGATCCGCCACGAGGTATTGGCGACGTGACTGTCGGAAAAATCTTTGAACAGTCTGCTGCGAATAATGTTTCTTTCTGGGAAGTCGTGGATAATATCCGTGATTATGATTTCCTAAACGAAGGAACGAAAAACAAAGTGGCTGCGTTTGCCGAGATGATTAATGATTTTGGAAAAAAAGCATCAGAATCAGATGCTTATGAGGTGGTGGATTCTGTGATCAAACGATCTGGAATCTGGGCGGACGCATATAAAGATAATGAGTTGGAGAACAAAAACCGTCAGCAGAATATTAATGAGATGCTCCGTTCTGTGTTTGAATTTAAGACGAGAGTGTCTGAAGAAGACGGTCCTGAGGCGGATTTGTCTTTGAATCATTTTCTTACAGATATCGCATTGCTGACAAGTGTGGATGAGGGAGACGACAATAATAAAGTGACATTGATGACGGTGCATGCCAGCAAGGGACTTGAGTTTAAGGAAGTGTTCATCATCGGTGTTGAGGAGGGAATGTTCCCGTCGAAACGAAGCGCGAGTGAAGAATCTGTGGAAGAAGAGCGCCGACTCATGTATGTGGCAATCACAAGAGCTGAGAAGAACTGCTACATCACTTATTGCAAACAACGAATGGAAGGGCAAACATTAAAAGTTAGTAATCCTAGCCGTTTCATCAAAGAGATAGATCCTAATTTGTTGATTTTGCCGAAAGAGTGGAGAGATACAGCGTCTGTTTCATCAGAAAGAGGTGAGGCACGTTGGAAAAACGGACAGCAGTTCAATCTTCGCAGACCGACATCACCGTCGCAACAATCAACTCCATCTGCCACAACTTCACGTCCAGCTCAAAATGTCCATCCGTTGGCGACGGGACGATTCAAACCAGCCAGTGTGTTGTCTGGAAGGGTAGGGCCGGTCAATATTTCACAGTTTAAGGTCGGAACATTCGTCAAACATAAAGATTACGGAATCGGGCAGATTGTCAAACTGGAAGGTGAAGGAAAAGAGACAAAAGCATTTATCGAGTTCAACCATTTTGGAGTGAAACGCATCTTTTTGGCATTTGCGGCCGCAAACATGCAGGTTATAAATGCATAAACTCTGGTTTAATATGAAATGGGGGGCTATTATAGTTGGCTTCTGCTGGAGCTAGAATGGCAGCTGTTGCGATTGATATTTGTATGATATTTATAAAATAGATTTTGTATATGAAAAGCGATGTTAAATGCATCGCTTTTTTAGTTAGAATAAACTAGAATAAACTAGAATAAACTAGAATAAACTAGAATAAACTAGAATAAACTAGAATAAACTAGAATAAACTAGAATAAACTATCTTATTTGTTATTGATTTGTTCCAATTGTGACTTGAGAAATTTTATTTCTTCTTGTTGCAGGTTATAAGCTTTTAATGCTCTTTCTCTTAAATTATTATATTGTTCTTTCCAATAATTTGTTTGTTTTTGAGAATCCTGTAGCTGTTGTTGAATGATTGATATGGTTGATTCTAGCTTTTTTTGCAGGACTTCTTGTCGCTGCTTATATCCGGTCCGTACTTTATACATTCGTTCTTTTATGCCACCTTCGGTGACAAATTCTTGTTCCAATTTCCGAAGAAATGACATCATCATTTTGTCAATCATGTGACACAATGTGATTGCATAATTGCACATGTCTTCATCGTTCCATTTTGAGAAGAATGGCTCGTAATCTTCAAGTTTATTGTGAAATCTGCAATATTTTAACATTCCATCATACTTTGGATGGTTTTGGTCATAAAATTGAAGATGACGTGATTTGACATAATCTTTGTAATCTTCCTTAAGTTCTTTGAGAGATGCTCTTGCAACATTTAGTAATTTTAGTTGCATTTCGGATGATGTTACTCCATCAGCTAATCCCTCTACAATATTTTGTTTGCATGATCTTGCGGCTTGAATAATTTGATCACGTGTGCGGTCTTTATATAAATTGATGAAACGGTCGCAGAATGCAAACGACATTTGATAGATTACGTCTGATTTTTGATAAAAATATAATTCTTCCCAATTTGTCTGTGTGTTCAGTACATGTGTTGTTGTATTGCTGTTATCTTTCATGTTTCCTATTCTCCTTTATAATATCTTCAATCAAAT
>Ga0256871_1000128_pt1 | contig 25584 bp, 34 predicted proteins | sample RumenRJG_07RNA_FD_185439 | JGI IMG/M metagenome (GOLD analysis project Ga0256871, IMG submission 185439) | Metatranscriptome of bovine rumen microbial communities from Lethbridge, Alberta, Canada - Rumen RJG_07 (Metagenome Metatranscriptome) | ecosystem: Host-associated > Mammals > Digestive...
GGTTATCAGAACCAGTTGAATCATTTACTAATAATCAACGTAAAGCTCTTAGATGGTTATGTAAAGAATTCTTAGAGGATTTTTATGATGCAAAGAAATAAAAGAATACTGATAGTGGTATCACATTTTGACGATGATGTTATATCATTTGGTGGATTAATGAATCGTGAAAGAATGATACATAATCATGAAGTATACGTTCACGTATTCACTGCTGGAGGTCCATGTAGTAATGTTAGTGGTGATATAAGAATTGATGAATTCAAGAGTGTAATGGCACTCTATAATATCGATGAAGATCATTATTCGTATTCTGGAGTAGGACTCGATGGTAGACTTGACTCAATTCCAAACTGCGAAATCACATCCAAGATTGATAAATTAGTTAGTGAGATTGAACCTGATGAAGTCTACTGCTCAGCAGACTCAGAACATTCTGATCATCAAGCTTTAGCTAAGGCATTCAGAGGTGCCGCTAGACTAAAGTCCGGATGGCAGCCTAAGTTATGGGCATTTGGAACTTATATGTTTAGTAATCAGTTACCAGTTCCAATGGTAGGTGGATATATGTTCCAACCATTATCGGATGAAGATTTCAAAGCTAAATGTGATGCATTTAAACTATACGCTTCTCAGTTTAAACCAAGTCCCAGTCCACTTGGAATAGATGGACTCGAGGTAATGGCTAGATATTATGGAATGTTATGCGGTCATAAATATGCTGAAGCATATTATCAACTAAAGTATATTAGAGAAATATAAATAACTGTCCAGGATTAAATGATATAGTCCTGGACCACTAAATCAATTAACTTAACTATAATTAAATTATGAATTCAAGTGTGATTCAAATTCCAATTTTCGATTGGACAGTAAATGTAATGTATAATCTAGATCCAAAGGATGTAGATGAGTGCAGTCAGAATTTATTAGAAAATGGTGCTCCAGCTGATTTGATATTGGATCTTAGTAGGAATGTAACTGCTGGTGGATCTTCTACTGTCACAGGTCCAAATAATCAAATCTACATGATATTTCCTAAATTTCATAGTCTATCGTCGATGTTTAAAGTAATCTCTCATGAGATTGCTCATGCAGTTACTAATATATGCGAACATCAAGGAATCCATGACAGTGAGACATTCTCATATATAATGGGATTTATTTCATCTGCATTCTATGAGATTGGGATAATAAGTAAGATGATAGTAGTAGATGATAATACTCGTAATGAAGCTTTGATGTTAATTCCAATTAAAGAGTCAGATAAGGTAATAGTTACGAGTAACGATGCTCTTATTGGTGATGTTAGAGTAACCGCAAGTAAAGTATCTATTGATAATGATTGATCTAGATCATGCATTAGTATTCGATATAGAGACTCATCGTGGATTAGAGTGGGAAGAAAGATCCCCTGCAATCCAAAAAGCTTTCATAAATCATTATTATGATCCGCAGTCATATGATACTCCAAAAGATCATTATAATGAGATAGCAGGTCTCTATGCTGAATTTAGTCAAGTAATATGTGTCTCCCTAGGATACTGGTCTTCAACGAATAATAAGTTTATTAAGACTAGCATTCTAGGTCCAGATGAGGATAAAGTATTAAATGATCTATCAAAAACTTTAAAGATATTTCAAGATAATGGGTATTTTTTAGTAGGATTTAATAATGATACTTGCGATACTCCATATCTAGTTAAAAGATATATCATTAAAGGTATTAAAGTACCATCCATTTTAAATACCTATGGAGTAAAGCCATGGGATCTCGACAGTGTAGATGTAATGAAACTGTGGCAGATGGGTGACTATAAACGTACGTCACTTGAGATGGTCAGTGCATGTATGGATATTAACTGCAAAGAGGGTGACCTTGGAGGTGGTAATTTATACTTATGGGATTTAAAGTCTATGCCTTGGGATAAACTTAAGTTCTACTGTGAAGAGGATGTAGAATCCACATTTTTAGTATTAAAACGTATTTTAACTTATTACGATACATAATGAAGCCAATTAAGAACATTGTAGTGTATGATCAGTTTTGGAAGTATCCGTATAGATACCAAAATGCATTTGATTCTAGTTTAGTTAATATAGATGAAGAATCATTTATATATAAACTAGGATGGCGTCAGGAAATTCAAACTGAAATGCTTCCATGGTCATTACATCAATTACAACTGCCTGAGGTTATACTTAAATTTCTAAATTATATTCAAGCTAAACCAGATGACAACTTCCTTTATATGGATGTTCATTGTAGTTTCAATGAAAATTTCAAATGGGAATTTCCAACTGATGCAGTTTCATTGATTCAATCTAAAGTTGGAGAGTCTACTAAGTTTAGATCTGTTATAATAGCAGGAACAGTTAAAAATGTTACCTCATTGTATAAGAATCTTAAAGGTAGAATTTACTATAAAAGTTCATTTGAGGATCCATGGTTGGAACCTTTGATTAATAAAGGAGTCCCAAATACTATTAAATTTAATCCATTGATTGAAGAAGATACTATTCGATATGTAGATAAGTTTAAGTCAAATGAAGAGAAATTTCAATTTGATTGGATAGGAAGCTCTTTTTAAATCACTTTTCATATTATTCAATAAATATTTATAGTGGGAGATTTGATTATCTCCCCCACTTACTACTGTTCATGTGAGCAGTTCGTAAATATTAATATATGGATAAAATAAATTTAGTAATCAAACGTGGAAAGAAAGCTCAGCGTTTTAGTCTCGATAAAGTGAAGTCGAGCATACGTAGAGTATTTAAAACTTGCAAGCAAGACCTAAGTGATAAGGATCTTGATAGCATTCTTGCAGATGTAACTTTCAAAGAAGGAATGCGGACTGAAGAAATTCAGCGTGAAGTTGAAAATTCATTAATGAAACATGCCTTCTATAATGAAGCTAGATTTTTTATTATTTACCGTCACATTCATTACTATGATAACTTCTTAGGTAATAAGGTGAAATTCATGAAAGATTACCTTGGAGCTGAAAATGCAGCTACTGGTTCTACTTTCGATGCTAATGCCAATGTGACTGAAACTAACTTGACTACATTATCGGGTGAATTATTCAAAGGTGATATCATACAGTTGAATAGACATCGAATGTACTCAAGAATTACAAAAGATTGGGGTAAGGAAATTGCTGAATGGTATATTTGGTGGCTTCAAAATCATTTTGGTTACAAACATGATGAAAGCAGTATATTCCCCTACTGTGTAGCCATCAGTTTATATCCATACCTCACTTCTGGACTTGGTAAGCTCGGGGGACTGTCAACACCTCCAAAGAATCTTGATTCATTCTGTGGAAGTTTTACTAACTTGATCTTTGCTATAGCTGCACAATATGCTGGAGCTGTAGCTACACCTGAATTCCTACCCTATTTTGACTACTTTGCACGTAAAGATTTGGGAGATGATTATACTGAACATCTAAATGAGTTCGTTATGATAGGTCCTAAGTTACGTGAATTGATGAATAAGACTGGAATTTGGTTTAAGAATATAGATGAGCTAAAGGAATACCAGTTTGATTCAGAGTATCTATCAGATCTTCAAGTTCAAATTGTAAATGATGCAACTAGATCTTACACTGAAGAAGAACTGAAACAGGTCATATCCGATACAGTTAATAATGTACCTGTATCAGTTAAATTGGGTGATGGTTCTAGAACTATCGGATCTTACTTAACACAGAAGTTCCAACAGATAGTATATACACTAAATCAACCATCTGCTGCTCGTAATTTCCAATCTGTATTCTGGAATATAGGATACTTTGATAAGTATTATTTCCAAGGTATATTTGGGGATTTTTACTTCCCAGATGGAACCAAAATGAACTGGGGTACTATTTGTGACTTACAAAAATTATTTATCGAATGGTTTAATAAAGAGAGAACTAAAGCATTACTTACGTTCCCAGTTGAGTCCTTTAGTTTATTAGTAGATAAGGATAATAAATTTAAAGATGAAAGTGCAGCAGATTTTGTAGCTTGGGCTTATAGTAAAGGACATTCATTCTTTACCTATATAAGTGATAATCCAGACTCATTATCGTCATGCTGTAGATTAAGAAATGAGGTCTCTGATAATCAATTCTCATTCAGTTTAGGTATGTCTGGAGTTATGACTGGATCTAAATCAGTTATGACTATGAATATCAATAGAACTATTCAGTATGCAGTTAATAATAAGCTGAACTATCTTGATTATATTAGAGAGCAAGTAAAGAATATGCAGAAAGCTCAGATTTCATTTAACAATATGTTATATGAATTCAAAGAACAAGGAGCACTCCCAGTATATGATGCTAACTTTATTACACTAGAGAAACAGTATCTTACACTAGGAATCAATGGAATGGTTGAAGCTGCAGAGTTCTTAGGAATTCCAGCTAAACCAACGGAAGAATATCAACAGTTTGTTGATAGCATATTAAGTATATTTAAAGAAGAAAATACCAAGATTAGACTCAAGTCTATTGAAGCTTATAAGAAAGATCCTCATAATCACAAGATTATGATGAATACAGAATTCGTGCCAGCTGAAAATCTTGGATGTAAAAATTATAAGTGGGATAAGAAAGATGGATATGTAGTTCCAGAAAATAGAAACTGCTATAATTCCTATTTCTATGCTTCAGAAGATACAAGTCTAACTATACTTGATAAGTTTAAGTTACATGGAAGAGAGTTCGTGAAATCATTAGATGGTGGAAGTGCATTGCATATGAATCTCGACCAACATCTCTCTCAAAAGCAATATAGGCAGTTGCTTAATATAGCAGCTGCAAATGGTACTAATTACTTTACTTTTAATATACCTAATACGATATGCAATGACTGTGGTCATATAGATAAAAGATATATGGATCACTGCCCAGTTTGTGGATCTAAGAATATAGATTACGCAACTCGTGTTATTGGTTATCTGAAGCGTGTAAGTAATTTCAGTCATGACCGTCAGGTAGAGGCCAATAGACGTTATTATACTGATGAAGATAAAGATAAAGAAAATTTAAAACTTAGAGAAAATGATAGGATCTCATGATAGTCTAACTTATCTTAAAAGTACAAGTTGGATATATAATAATTGTAAAAAATACTGGAAAACTCAAATAGACTCAATAGAATCCCAGTACGCATTCGGAATTAGAATGTTTGACATAAGGGTATGCTGGGATAATAAGTCTCGCAGTTGGATTCCAAGTCATGGAAAAGTAAATCTAAAAGGATTGAAATGGGCCAATATTAAGGAAGTATTATTTTATATGAAACTAAACTTTCCTAATGCCATATTTAGATTATGGTTAGAGAAGGGTGATAGTTCTGATAAAAATAAATTCACATATGAAGTGACAACTGCAATGCAAGATCCATTGTTCAGTGATACTTTACTGTGGAGAGCTGGAATTAAATCTTCAAAAGAGTGGAAACATGGTATCTTTAATCAAAATCAAAAATTATTCGATTTAGGATATAAATTTGCACTGGATGAAACTTGGAGAAATCCATGTTTTGAATTACATGGATCAATAAATGATCTAGATGATGCATTTAGAATAGATCTCAGAAAAGAAGCTAGAAAAATAAATGGAAAATTAGAATTTTTTAAAGATCAAAGTAAATTAAAATCAGTTTTAGAATCAAAAGATAATCTTTATTTCATTGATTATTGTACTAATAGATACTAATATGGATAAGAAAAATTGTAAAGCTACATTTAGGATTCGTTATAATAAGCCTGTATTCAAGGAGTATAATCATCGAGCAATTACATGTTTCATTTCAGCTAATATTCAAACTGCATCAGATGTACTTGGTAAATTCAGGGTATCAGCTAAAGACAAAGCAGTTGTCAACTTGAGTGATGGTGACGAGTTCAATGTAACTCTAGGTAAGAAGTTAGCACTGCTTAGAGCTAAGATTAAGATAGAGTCCAAGATTAAGAAAGCTATCTTAAGTATGTCTGATTACGTGAATACTCAAAATGATATCCTTCGAGAAGACTCTGCTTATACTTCATATAGCTTAAGTAAGCTGAACAGTGAGCTCAAGTCTGCATTAGAGGAAATTAAAGATGCTGAAACTAAATAATTGGGATATAGTTACAGGGGAGGTGCCCGACGAGATTAGTCTGGCACTGAACCTGACTAACTGTCCTCACCGCTGTCCTGGATGTCATAGTCCGGAGCTTCGGGAGGATCGGGGTGAACCTGTGGATAAAAAATTACTTAATACTTTGATTCAACAGTCAACAGGTATCACTTGTGTATGTTTTATGGGTGGGGATAACGATCTTGACAGTTTAGTAGAAGCTCTTAGGATGATACGTAAATACTATGGACTTTCATTAAAAACTGCTTGGTATACTGGAAATAACCTATCCACTGATATTCCAATCTTTAGTCTAGTATATTCACTGTTAGATTATGTTAAGGTCGGACCATATATTAAAGAATTCGGACCTCTAACATCTAAGACTACAAATCAAAGAATGTATAGGATTAAGGATGGTCAGTTTATTGATATAACATACAAATTTCAAACTACAAATTTATGATTTACGTAATCAAATTCGGTGGAGATAAATGTGGTCCAGTTAAATCGTATGATCAGATTGCAGATCAGTTTGAACAGAGTTTTAGGCTCAAGAATAGTACCGAATTTAATGACTTCATAGAGTTCAAGGATGTAGTTGATGAAACTAAACTTGAAGTTCTGATGAAACGTGAGAAAGTATTAGGGATACCCTGTACAGTTATATTATCTGAAACTGGAAAACAGATAGGAAAGATATACGGTATGATGTCAAAAGATGCATTATGCGACGTATTAACTTCAATGTTATATCCTAATAATTGGTATGAAAAGGTTAAATGAAGAAGGTGAAACTAGAACTGGATGTTTTAGTGGAAACGATAAATATGAATCAAACTGCCCTGAATGTGGAGCTCCAATTACAGTAAACTCAAATGGCGAGTATATATGTAATAAGTGTGGACATGTAGGGTATATTGACGATAATATGTAACGTTATTCGTTTTAGACGTTTTGACAAGGGTCAAGACCTTATAATTGAAATTAGAATCCGAACATAAAAAGTAAGTTAAAATAAAATAATTTAAATTTATTATGGATTACAAAGAGTTATTTAAAGAGAAAAAAGTTTATTATGTAGCTCCTCTTACTGGTACTGAAGATGATCCTTCAACTAAGAAAGATGAGAGTGTAGGTGAAACCGTAGCCTATGTCATTGCTGATTCTGCAGCTGCAGCCATTAATAAGGTTAAGATTGTAGATAAGTCTCTAGTTGAGGGGACTTTCACAGTAGTCAGAATGACCGATATCAAAGACTTCTTCGAGTCTATTACTGATAAGGTTCAGACTAAAGAAATTGAGGTAAACGGTAAGAAATTGCAAGTTGAAGTCAAGGATGGTGATCCCGAGTATAAGCATAAGTATGAAGCAGTGGAGGTATTCCATGCAACTTATGGTGACGGAGCTACCATCTTATTCCCAGTGAAAACTGCTGATGACGTAGTAGCTCATCTAGTAGGCGATCCTATTGAGGTAGGACCTTATGCAACTAAGGCATATCTTATAAATCACCTTGACGAGGACGCTGCTACTCCTAAGGCCGATGAAAAGCCTGGTGATAGTGAACCTTCTAATGAGGAGCAGCCTGAACCCTAATAGATTATATTATGGCAGTTAAAATAATATCTCAACCAACAAGACCGAATCCAGAGGATAGGCCAGTTTATACTAGAACCTGCCCTGAATGTGGATGTAAGTTTACATATCAGTTCGAGGACTGCCAGGAGAATAACTATAGAGGTGGATATGTTGAAATAAGATGTCCATTCTGTGGTTATAAAGTAGCCCATATAATCGGAGGTGCAGGTGAAGATGTAAATAAACCTGTGAAAGAAATGTAAATAATTTAATGTTATATAACTGTTAGGATTGAATTCCTGGCAGTTTTCTAATACTATGTCATTGAAGGGTCTCTATGTCGATGACTCAGCTGAAGTTGCACATCACAAAGTATATTCAAACTGTCTCCGAGGTTTCATTAGAAAGATATATGTAAACGGATATATCAAGTACAGGTTACTGGATCTGATGGTGAGGTATACTACCGGATTACTGATATTATTAGTAATGGGTGAGGGTCTTCCTAGATGTGAACAGTGGTACAATCCCCGAGTAAGGATAGAGGAAAGGAGATAACATAGTATAGACCTATGAGATCAATATATCAAGTAGGCATGGATAATCTCCATACAACTGATGAGGAAACTCATAAAATTCAATATAATTATTATATTGTCTTATTCGGTTGTAGGGGGTTGTATATTCAAAAATTAAGTTTAGTAAAATCTTATTATTTTTTACTCTATTTTTGGACGTTTTAACAAGGGTCAAAACCTTATAAAAAACGAAACAAAAGTTCGTTGATTTATAAAGTATAAATCTATTAGAATTTTGATCGTCTCTTTTGAATTATCAAATAATTCTATTAGATAATTAGAAAATTCAAATATTTTATAAGGTAAACCTTGAATAGGTTTAACCCAAAAGTTCATTGGAAATATTAAACTTAAACTGCTCAACAGTTTAGTTATTAATTTATTTGACTTATTATTTAGAATTATATAATTATAGCTATTAAATACAAGGCAGTTTTATTTTTTAAGGATTATCCTTTTGAGACGTTCTCGAAAGGGTTGAAACCTTATAATTGAATATTAGATTGTCGAACAGTTAATTAATAAAATAATGACTAAAGATAAAGAAATCGATATAGTAGCATTATCTTATCCGGATAATGTAAGAACTAGACTCGGAATGTATCTTGGAAGTAATGAAGATCCATCAGTTGGATTACGTGAAGTAATTGATAATTCAGTTGATGAGTTAATGGGTTCAATTTCCGGAACTAAGATTGATATTCAGATAAAGCAAGGTCAGCAAGGAGGGTATTATGTAGTATCTGATAATGGACGTGGAATCCCGATTTTATGGGATGATGAGTATCAAATGACTAAGACTCAGTTAGCAATGACTAGAATTAATGCTGGATCCAAGTTTAATAGCAAAGGAAATGTAAGTACAGGTATTAACGGAGTTGGAGCTTCAGCATTTAATGCGGTATGCGATGAGTATATAGTTCTATCCAAGATTACTAGTCAAAATAATAATAAATCAATCGACGCAGTTAAAGATCTATGGAATAGGGTTAATATAAATATAGATGAACCATTCTATTACATTCATTTTCAGAAAGGAATTAAAGTAGAAGAAGGAGCTGATACTAGAATTAATCTTCAGAAAAAGTTCAAATTCGAATTTCCTGAAGGAATGTCGACAATTACTGCATTCAAACCAGATCCAACTATATGGTTATCTACAGTTGCAAATTATAATAAGAAAGCATTACAGTATGTTGGATTGATTCTAGATAAGTTTTTACAGAAGTCTTGTACCATATATATTGATGGAGTAGAGGTAACTGATAAATTCGAACCTTATCAATTTGAGTTTATTAGAGAAATTAATCTTCCATATGCTAATGATACTATTCGGCATGCAAAATTCTATATTAATTTTGATGTCGATAAAGACCTGTCAGTTTATGAGACATCTGGATCTATTAACTCTATCATAGTAAATAGAGGATTACATATAGATTGTACTCGTAAAGCTTATTGTGATGCTCTTAAAAATTATTTCCATATTTATCATGATCATCTTACTCCTGGACTAAAGTTTAATGTTATATGTCTTGCATCTAATGTAGACTACAGCAGTCAAACTAAAGAAAAGGTTACTAAGATAGATAACCTATGGACTGAAGATTTGGTTCCAGCACTGTCTCAAGAGTTCAGACAGATCTTTAGAGATAACGAAGAGTATTTTCAGAATCATGTAGCTCGATTAAATGAGTATGCTGAGAGCTTAACTAAGATTTCTGCTATTAATAAGGTTAAACAGATAGTAGGTACCGTAGATGGTGGAAATAGGGTTAGATCTAAGATTCCAACTTCAGTTAAGGATGCAGCATCTAATGATAGATTTAAATGTGAGTTATTTGTATGTGAGGGTAAGTCTGCAGCATCTACATTGATTAAAGCTCGTGATCCTAAGATTCATGCAATATTACCATTGAGAGGAATTCCACTTAATAGTATTAATGCCGATCTTGATACTATATTGGATAATGAGGAAATGCGAGGACTTATTACTGCAATTGGATCTGGAGTTAATGAGTATTTTAATCTTGAATCAACTAGATATGGGAAGATAATCTTGGCAGCAGATGCTGATGCAGATGGAGGTAAAATATGCTCAATGATACTTGGCACCATAGCTAAGAAGATGACATTCTTACTTGATGATGGTAGAGTATTTATTGCAATGTCTCCACTTTATGTACAAGGTGACAATAAAGCGTATGCAGGTCAAGATCCAACTAAGATTATTGATATATCTAAACCATTTAAGAGATTTAAAGGATTGGGGGAGTTAAATGTGACTGAAGCTAAAGAATTTTTCTTTAATGATAGTACTAGAAATCTTCTTCAAGTAACAACAGGTAATCTCGATTATGTATTTGAACTGCTGACAATTAGCTCAGTTCGAAAAAATTTAATGGTTAAAAATAATATCATAGTTGATAAATATAATACTGGCATCGTATAATGAGTCAAATTAGCATTGATAAATATATTCCTGAAGCTCTAACTGTATTCGGTAAGGAAGTTAACACTAATCGACAGTTAGCTATGCTCCAAGATGGACTTAAAGTCGTATATAGACGAATCATATATACTTCTTTACAGTATAGTAAGATGGTTAAAACTGCAACATTGTCTGGATCTGTGATTGGTACAGTTCATCCTCATTCAGTAGATGCAGTTAACTCAGCTATTAATTCACTTGTACAGTGGGGAATTTTTGATGGGCAAGGTTCACATGGACTTAAGATGATTATTGGAGATGATATAGCAGCTGCTGCATCTAGGTACTCTGAAGCAATGCTTAGTCCTAAGTGGAGACAGATCATATCTAATTTGATGAGCTATGTTCCATTCAAAGATGGTGAACTTGATCAACAAGAACCTGAATATATTCCGACTCCTATTCCATTGATATTATTGTTTAGTGGAATGGGAATTGGATTTGGAGCGAATGCAAGGTACCCATTTTTCACTGCTCAATCTTTATATGATGCATATAAACAGAATAATCCACAGTTACTTAAAGCTCCATTCGGATTGCATATAGTATATGATAAGTCAGATCTAGATGGACTTTGGAATACTGGTGTTGGTAAAATATGCTACTCATATAAAGTTGAAAGATGTAATATAGAGTCCGGGGATGGAGCAATGGTATCTGGATCTCCTGAGATTTTCAAACCTATGATAGAATGGGAATTCCAAGGTGAACTTGATATGGGACGAGTATATATCCTAGATCAAACTGACGGTGATATTCCTAAGGTATTTATAGGAAGAAGTCCTAATGTAAGAGCTCTAACTGCTGATGATATCTATGATAGACTTATAGGTGTATGTCAGTATACTAGGACATTCCGTCTCACAGTTTCAGATGGAGATCAAGCATTCTGCATTCCACTAAAAGAGTGGCTTAAATATACATTTGATAACTATATTAATCTTATTGATAAGTACAAACAAGATAAGATTAATAAATTGAAATTTGATTATGATGTATTTGACTGGCTTCCATGTGTAGCTGAGCAGTTCCTTAAAGATCGTACTCAAACTGTCGAGGACCTGTCCAAAGCTACGGGATGTAAATTGGATGTAGTCAAGGCTATCATGAAAAAGTCAATTCAAACCTTATCTAAAACTGATAGTACAGATAAGTTAAAAGGAATTAAAGCTAAAATATCAGAATTCAAGCAGTTATCTCCACAAAAGTATACTGAAGATTTGATAAATAACCTATAATGGAAAATAAACCTAAGAAAATATTAGTTGTAGACTATCCAAGTTTCATAGAGCAGTCTGTACATAATTTAGAGTGTACAGCTGCTATCTATGATGCCGACATAATAGTGAATCCAACATATGGAAGTGTCATAGGAAGAACTATTATAGTAAATTTGCCAATATCAGTACCACTGGATCAGTTAAAAGATCATAATAAAATTATATCAAGATTTCCGATTTCAAGTGATATTGAAGTTCAATTATTTCCACTACCAACTAATAGATCTGAGGTTACCATTGATGAAATGAGCTGCATTATATTATCTAAGGATATCGTAAATGATCCTAGATATATAGAATTAGTTCATTGCAGTAAATTTTTAGTAGGAACTAGTGAAATATGCGATAATGCTATTACAGCAGTTGGATATATATTACTTAGAAATAAAATCGAAAACTTATAATTTGTTTTTAGACGTAATAACAAGGGTCAAAACCTTGTAATTGTAGGAAACTGTTAAGAAGTGACAGTATAATTAACTTAATTAACAACAATTCTAAATTAGAATTTTATGGAAGCATTTGATTTGGATGCATTTATTGCTCAAGTGAACAATGATCAAAGTAAAGGAAAGGGTGATCCTCACTCTAGATTGAACAAACTGTTAATGAATACTCGTGATAATCAAGGCACGGTATCATTCCTACCAGTTAGAACGGAAAATACTGGTCAGTTTTATGAGAAGTTATCTCGGGTATATGAATATTGGGGAACTACAAGTTTGCTAGATAATGGCGAAGCTTGGTATAAGGTCCTCCCATTGGAATCATATGGCGAATTAAGTGCAGATGATCTTGAACTCTATAATGAGGTAAAGGGATATCTTGATCATGTAAAAGATTTGCTTGATTATGATGAGTTCAGAGTTAGAAATTATGTGATATTTAATGGAATCTTAATTAATCTCAAACCTAAGAATGAGAGTGCAAAGGTAAATGAAGATTTGAAAAATTGTCCTTGCATTTTCATCTATCCATCGAATAATGTTATTGATGCATTTGGAACTGCGATCAATAATAAGATAGATGCAGTTGGTTCAAAAGATTGGATTCCGGTTATTTTAAATCCATCTAGTAAAGGATATCAAGGAATGATGCAGATCTCATTTAATAAGTCTACTGGAGTCGGATATGACTGCGCAGTAGCATTTGAGATTAACTCATCATTTAATAAAGTAGTAGATCCAGGTTATGAAATTCCGGCAGAGGAACTCAAGTTATTTGATAATGTAATACCTAGATTCCTTGGTTGGATGTACGATGATAATAATAAGAAACTGTTTAATACATTGGCTTTCAGAGAGTTGAGAGATCAGCTAAAGCTGTATATCAAACAGTTAGAAAGAGAATCTAATGGTGGTGGAGATCAACCTAGCGATGCTAGTGTGACTTATGAGAATAAAAATCTCGAATCCCAACCTGGAGTAAATGTCGGAGCTAAGAAGAAGGTTCCATTTTAATATATGTTAGTAGTATAACAATCAAGAGGGTGTTAGTTAATCTAGCACTCTCTTTCTAATTAAATTCGATGAGTGATAATAAATATAAGATTATAGCGTTCGATGCTCAATATTTTCTTCATAGAAATTTTGAAGCATTAAAAAGTAGAACTGCAATGAGCTGGGCTGATACCTTTATAAAGTCTGAAGATGGACGTAAAGGTAATGTATCATATTTGATAACCAAGTTCGAATTCGATGAGCACGACCTAGTCAGACAGTTCTTTTGGACTATAGCTAAGACTGTAAGAGAAAAATTTAAAACTCATCGTATAATTTTGCTATGGGATTATCCTCCATATCATAAATTAAAGTGGATCCCAGACTATAAAGGGTCAAGAGTTCACCACAGTCAAGATTTACTAGATGAGTGGGACATCGATAAGGATCCACAAGGATATCTTCAAGAGAAAGAATACGTTAGACTTGAGAAGATTAAAAATAAAGCTAAGTGGTGGATAATAGATAATCTAAAATATGCTGGAATGCCATCTCTTATATTTAAAGGATATGAGGCTGACGATTTAGCTTATCTATTTTCCAATAAAGTTAATATTGAAGATCATTGTGGAATCTGCTCATGTGATTCCGATTGGATGAGCTGGATATCGAATAAAGTTGACTGGCTAAGTTTTAATAAAGCTGAAGTGTGGACTTTACAGGATGTATATGACGACTGGGATAATGTCTGCAATGATTTAGGTATTACTTTATATGAAGCTAAAGCCTACTTTGATAGTACTCAAGGTGGGCATAACGACTTGGGAAATTGTGAGTGTGAATTAGGATGGGGAGAATTCCGTCAATTAGTTACTGAATTAAAAAATAACGATTACTCTCATATTAAATATAAGGATATATTTATCAATAATATGAATACTTTTAATATAGATAAGTATCCAGATTATGATAATGTGCTTGATGAAATATCATCATGTGTGAGTAATCATGATATAATTAGTGACGATATATTTAAGAAACTACAAAATCGAGGATTTAAAGTTTCAGAGAAATACTTTAAAAATAACTATTTACCTTATATTGATAATGAATAGGTCAGATCGTAGAAGAATTAAAAAAGAAGCTGATAAGTATTTTAGACCTCTAAAGAATCTTGATATAGGTAAGGAATATCTTAAAGTTCAACTAGGAAAGTCTTCATTACCAAATAAAACTAAAGAAATATTGTTGGACTATATTAAGATAAGATGTTCTCATGAAACTAGCTTTAATGAATTCATATCTCATCTTAATGGTCTAGTTAAATCTAGCGTTGATAAGATAAAATATGAAAATTCTAATATCGAGTGACTGGCATATAGGAGATTATGCAGATTATAATTACTCATTCAGATCTAGATTAGGGCAGTTTAGTTTACTATCAAAAAGATTAATTGAGATAGCAGATCAATATGGATGTGAAGAGCATTGGATATTAGGTGATATATTAGATAAACCTGCAGCTCTTAGTTATATTGTACATGTAGCTCAGAGGTGTATTGGAGAGCAGTGTAGTCATTTTAAAAATGTAAGATATATTTTAGGTCAGCATGATTTGATATCCAAATCTGAAAAATTATCAGTTGATGATTCATTGGTAAATCTATTTGATTATCCAAATTTCATTTACATGGATCATAAAACTCTTAATATTGATAATCATTTATATGGATTTCAAACTTGGAGACCTGAACAAGATCTGTCATGGTTAGGAGATTCCCATTTAGACGTATTATTTGCACACTATACTAAGTCTACACTATTTGGTCAAGATATAGATGATTCTAAATTTGATTTATGTATCCATGGTGATATACACTCAAATCAAGAAATAGGTAAATTCATATCAGTAGGTAATCCAATACAAAAGGACATGTCATCACTAGAGGATGGGGACGTGCTTATATTTGATACTGAAACTAATAAATGGGATAGAATATTAACTGACCAAGATAAAACTAGATTTCTAAGAATTAGATATACTCAAGATAGATCTGTAGAAGGATTCCAATCACCACTATTATATAATATATATCGACCAGATATAACTTCTAACTTAGGAGAGTCAATAAAGAAATCTATCACATGGGATGATATGGATTCACTGATACATAATGTATGCAGTGAATTGGATTTACTTAGCATCCATGATGAAGTCTCTTCAAAAGTTGGGCAGTATAATGAAATTGATTTTAACTTTCAATTGAATTCTATTACAATTCATGGATTTAGATCTATAGTAGACATGCATCTAGATTTCAATAAAGGAGATCAGATAGCTTTACTTGGAGATAATGGATCTGGAAAGTCATCAGTTTTAACTGCCCTGAGAGAAGTTTTAATGGGAGATAATCCTTCAGTTAGGCATAATAATTCAGACTTTACTGATAATGACTGTTGGGTATCAGTTGAATTAACATATCAGAATAAAGTATATAAAATTACAAAAGGAACTGAGTATGGATTCAATATAGATGGTAAAGAGTTATCATATAATAGAGTCCTTGATATGTATGCTGATATTAAAGAAAAGCTTCCATTTATCAATTATTTAGATATATTCTTTATTAAAGCTGGATCTTCAAATCTTGATAATCAACTTACATCAGATCGTAGAATAGAGTTAATATCGAAATTTTATAGATTTGATAGGATTAAAGCTTACTATGATACTGCCATGCAGAAAGTCCAAGAATTAAATTCTGAATTTTTTGGACTAAAAGAAGATTATAATGTGAAGTTAGGAATATTAGATAAGCTTAAGGTTAGATTTAAGGAAATCGAAGATTACAAAGATAAATCATTAGAAGATTTAACTGAGGTAAGAGATGAGTATCTTAAGATTAAGGATAGATATTACGAGTATAAACTATGGAGTAACCAAGTGAATGATGTAACATCTGGAATTAATATATGTAAGGATAAGATATCAAAACTTAAATCAGTAACTGATTTTGATCTAGATAAAGGAGAGTCCGATCTAAAAGACTTAAAAGATAAAGCTTCACTTATAAATAAACAATATGAGGAACTAAGAGCTACTGCAGTTGAATTTGAAAATGACCTAAAGGAAATACTTCAATTAGAATCTACTGGACATGAACTATCATGTAAATTAGAGAAATTAAAGACTGGGGTATGTCCTGAATGTGGTACTCCATTATCCGATGGAAAGTCAAAGAGTTTAATTGATAATATAGAATCAGAATTATCTGAACTAAGAGATAAATGGACTGTATTAGATAATAAGATTTATAATAACCCTGATGGTAGAAATTCCAAACAGTATTATTTGACAGCTCTTAAGGCACTTAAAGATGAGTACACTAACATATCTCAAGGAATCGAGTTACTGGATAATAAGGTAAAGAATCATATTCCGAAATTAACTCAGTTAGATTCTGAATCCAAAAGATTAGTGGAATTACAAGATAAGCTTAAAAGTCTTAATGAAAATAAGATGGAGAGAGTAACTGTTCCACTAGATCTGACTGATAAGATAAATAATGCAACTGCAGATATTGCTAAATATAATGAATGCCAAGATAGATATCGTGAGATTACTGAACTTCAAAGTGAAGTAGACAATATGAAATCCAAATTGGAACAGTTAGATATAGTACTGACTAAATGGAATAAATATTCGGAGGTAATGGATCTAAATGGCATTATATATGAACAATTACTTAAACAGTTAGCAGATAAGTTTAGTACTACTGAAATTTCATATGATGTTAGCTCAGAAGTATATAGAGGAGTACGACATATTTACTTCTACTCTTATTACGTAATGAAGAGTGGACGTAAACGTATATATGATACATGTTCTAGTGGTCAAAAGATTATATGCGATTTAGATTTCTTATCTAAATTGTTTAGCGTACAAGTTGGTCTATTGGTAATGGATGAGTACTTAAAACATTTGGATGAAAAGAATTTTCCCAAAGCATGTGATATTCTCAGTCATATGAATGTTAATACGATAGTATTGAGTACACACGATGATAATCTTACCAGTTATAATAGGAAGATAAATCTTAGACTAAATGAATCAGATCAAACTGTGGTAGAGAGTGAGAAAACTTTATATAATAAGTAGGGATGGTAAAGCTGCCAATGATTTTATTATGGAACATAATCTGAATAAAGAGGATGTTGTTATAGTTAAATTAGCTAGGGATTTGAATTTTGCCATTGAAGATGATAATTATGTAGTATTGAGTTCAGTTATGCCTAATAATTATCATTGGCGGCTACGTCCTTTACTTATAAAGAAGAAAATGAGAAATGTAACTAAATTTTATACTAATAAATTAATCAATTTTTAAATGTCCGAATTTAATCTAATTGCAACTCAAGGTAGACTTGCAGTAAAGAAAAGTGAAGAGTCCAATGTTACTTCAGGTGGTATCGTACTTTCACAACCTGTGAATCAAGACGTCCATACTGGTGTAGTAGTAAATGTAGGTTCAAAAAATAAAGATTTCAATCAAGACTTTGAAGTAGGTCAGACAGTTGCCTGGCAGAACTACTCTGGAGTTGAGTATGAATTCGAAAATGATACTTACGTCATTCTGAATCAGTCTGACATCATAGCAGTTGTAAAATAAACTTAAACTAAAATGGCAAATTTAGAAAAGGAAATTATCTACAGTGAAGATGCACGTAAGCATCTCATGGAAGGTGTAGATGCACTCGCTAATGCAGTTAAAGTAACACTTGGACCTAAAGGTAGAAATGTAATCCTACAAAGAGAGTACGGCACTCATTACGTGACAAAAGATGGTGTAACTGTTGCGAAGGAGATTCATTTCAAAGATCCAGTTAAGGATATGGGTGCAGGTGTAGTTAAAGATGTAGCATCAAAAACTAATGATGAAGCTGGTGATGGTACTACTACATCCGTAGTATTAACTCAAGCTATCCTTCAAGCTGGAATGAAACTTATAGCTGCTGGTGATGATCCCATCGAATTACAGAAGGGTATCCTAGCAGGAGCTAATAGTCTACTTACAAATCTTGAGAAAATTTCTATTCCAGTAAATAATAACTTTGATGCATTACGTCAAATTGCAACTGTCTCTGCTAATGGTGATGAGGAAATTGGAGGTCTTATTGCTGATGCGATGGAGAAAGTGACAACTAATGGTGTTATAGTAGTGGATAATGCCAAAGGAGTTTCCACATCTATTGATGTAGTCGATGGAATCAAGTTCGATCGTGGATTCATGAGTCCCTATTTCATGACTAATCCAGATAAGGGGATTTGTGAATATGAAGATCCTTTGATCCTACTAGTGGACGATAATATGTCTTCCACTAAGGATATCATCGGAGTTCTTGAATATGTAGGTCAGAATGCGAGACCATTACTTATCATTGCAAATAATATTGATGGTGAGTTATTCCAAACCCTAGTGATGAATAAGCTTCGTGGTAGTCTTAAGGTAGCTGCTATTAAAACTCCAGGTTTTGGTGATAATGCCAGGGAACAGTTATTTGATATAGCAGCTATTACTGGAGCTACCGTAATCTCTAAGTCAACCGGTAAGAGTCTTAAGTCACTTGAGGTTAAGGATTTAGGTTCATGTAGTAAAGTTACCATCAAGAAAGATTCGACAGTTATAGTAGGTGGTAATGGTAGTAAGTTATCTATTGATGAAAGAGTTGCATTAATTAATAATGCACTTAAAGATGAGACTAACCATAATACCATAAATCAACTGAAGGAACGTAAGGGTAGACTTACCGGAGGTGTAGCAGTTCTATATATTGGAGCAGCATCTGAATTGGAACAGAAAGAAATTCATGATAGAGTAGACGATGCACTCAATGCTACTAAAGCTGCAGTTGAAGCTGGATATGTACCTGGAGGTGGTACTGCATTACTTCACTGTGCTGATATGAATCTTACAGACTTTAAGGATAACTCAGACCTATCAGATAATAATACTGATCATCACTCACTCGACTATATTCATGGATGGAATTTGATTCATCAGGTTGCACAGGTTCCACTTAAGACTATATGTGCTAATGCAGGTATAAGTGGTGATGTCGTAGTAAGTAATGTTCATATTACTAATTTCGATAAGATAAACTACGGATATAATGCAAGAACTGGTGAATACGGTGATATGATTAAGATGGGTATTATCGATCCAACCAAAGTCGTTCACTGTGCATTAGCTAATGCGGTATCAGTTGCGAGCACCCTTCTGACAACTGAATGTGTTATCTCGAATGAGCCAGATCAAGATAAGAATAATTCGAAGTCATAATTAATATTTTTAATTAATTATTAATGGTAGTGAATTAGGTTTTACTACTATTACTAATCATAATGGTATGAATAGATTATATATAGTAACTACTAATAAAAAAGTATATTCTGATTTAGTTATAAAGTATGGATTAACAGAAACTGGGAATTCTAAGATGATTTCATCATATGATGAATTTAAAGATATAGATTTACCAGTAATGATTTTATTCTCTAATGATCTACCAGTTGATGTAGCAAAGATAACTGCTCATAGTAAAGATATCAATGCAGATATCTTTATGAATGTAGATCTATGTGATAGGTCATTAAAGTTTATAGTAGACAATCTACAGATGTTAGATGAATTATATAATTCATTTCATACTGAAGTCAAATCTAGAGTATCTGGATTTATATCTGATCTTAATAGTATGGGATATAACCCTAAGAGAGGATATCTATATGACATAAGACTAGCTAATTTTGGTAATAAGAATTCATTAGAATATGTTATAATTCCTAATTCTCCTAAAGCTGAATTGCTGAATAAAATGGTATGCGGATATATTAGGAGTGTAGTTATACCATCAAGAAGATTAAAGAAACCTGTACTGAAAGGAAACTCATTAGTATGGGAATAGCGTTTTAGACGTTCTCACAAGGGTCAAAACCTTATAACTGAGAATTAAGAAACAAGTTTGATTACATAAATCAATGAGTAATGAAATTTGCAAGAAGAGACTATAATAATAGAATTATAGATATAGAAAATCGAATTCCAGAAGATGAACCATGTTTTTTACTTAGAGGTCAGGATGCTCTAGCTCCTAAGTTATTATTAACATGGGCTATGGAATTACGTTTAGCTGGAGGAGATCCGAATATGGCTGAGGAAGCTGAGAAACAAGCTCAGGATATGCTAGACTGGCAAAAATCCCATGGATCTAAAACTCCTGATGTTTATCGAGAGTCCGGAGAGATGCAGTTTATTAAAGAAAGAATTGAGAATAAAATATCTGCAATAAACTCCGGACATTTTGATGTTAACTTATCTGAATTACAGTCAGATGCAGAAAAATACTATGGACCCAATTCGATTCAGATATTAATGCCAATGGACTTGAAATCTGAATCAAGACTTAAGTCGTTAGATTCATTAGTATTTGATGATTTTAATTTGGATGATTCCAGCTTAATACAGTCATATAAGGCTAGAATTATAATATACTGTTCTAGAAATAAACAGTTAAGAGTCTTAAAATATGGATAAGTATACTTTTATTGGATTAAATTTCAATACACCTAGATGGAGTGTAATAGGAAATTATACAAAGTCCAATATGCTAGACTATATTAATTTCGATAAATGTATGGATATGGGACTAAAAAATGGATTTGAAGATGAATGTCATTGTACACTCTTATTCAGTAATATCTATACTAAAGGTGTAAATTGGATAGTATATTATCTAGTCCATCACTGTTCAGATCAGATTAAGCAGTTATTTAACACTAAATTTGAACTGAAAGATCCTATAATTGATACTTTCGATAATGAGGATAGTAGAGTTCTTAAGATAAATTTAACTAATTGTAATCTATATCCGATAATGAAATCCATCAATGATTCTCTAAAAGAAGTATTAGGTGGAGGTAATTATGATGGATATAGTCCTCATATGACTATTACTTATCTGAAGCCTGATACTCCAGATGATGTAATACATGAGTTCAGAGATAATTTTAAATTAAAATGGTTATCTGATATTACTCCCACTGGAATTAAAGTATCGGATGGAACTGTAGCTATAGAAGGTATAAAATTATGATATCTATTACAGCATATATCATATCGATATTGATATTAATAATTATATTTATATTAGTATACAATGGATTCACTGTAACTAATACTAAAAGGATTCTAACTGCAATAGGAGAAACATTACCAGATCGGTATTGGAGGTCAGATATTAAATATATAGTTACTGAGTTCGAAGCTTGGCAAGATAGAACTGCGGTAGTGCCTGAAGATAATCTAAGATTGACGATACCAACAGTTACATATTTTAATGTTAAGTTTACTGCAGCTTTAGATAACTTTGCTAAAAGTAGAAACCTGTCTATAATATTTGATAAAGCTAATCTATTTAATGACAATGTAACTTTTACTATTACACAACTGCCTAATGGACAATAAAGATAAAAAATATAAAAAATTGAATCAGTTGGAAGCATATTCAACTGCATATCATATAATTGAGGATACCTATAATACTGAGGAGGGTAGAAAATTCATTCATTATTTAATCGATTCATTTATCGAAAGAGATATAGCTCTCACGCTATTCTCTAAAGGTAAGTTATTCGATTGCATAACTAAGTCTGCATTGAGATCCATGTATAATATGGATAATAGATGTGAAGATCCGGAGGTGAACGAGATAATGAGTCATATCAGAACTGCTTCTACCATTAGTGATAAGTTTGACTTATTGAAGAAAGCTAGTGATCTGGTGATAAGTAGGTATCCTGAACTTAGTACTAATAGAGTAGCTTTAAGATCAAAGTACTCTAATAAACTAATAGGAATGGAAGAATTTCAAGCTTTAGTAGATTTTACTCAAGATCAAGTAACTAAAGGGAATAAGACTATAATAAAAATGGTAAAATATTCTAAATTTAGAAATTCTCCTAACTTTAAAAATGAAGTTCCTAGTAAAGTAAAATCTAAGTCTAAAAATAACCATAAAAATAAAGTTGAGGATAAAGAAATAACTAAGGACATGCTCCAACAGTTAGTTGATAAGTATAGTCATAAGTAATTTATATGAGTCCTGAATTAGAATTTTATATTAAAGATTTAATTAGAAAGTCATTAAGTAAACTTAATAAAGATTCACGTGTAGAATTTGTATATAATATAATTATGCAGGTGAATCCAGATATAAGTGCATCTTCACTAGAAGATATAATATCAGACGTTAATGATTATGTCTATTAAACAATTTATAAGATGCAGTCCATCTAGAAAGGTTAGTATAGTAACTGATGATCCAAATCCAGATTATATTTATGAATATTTATCGGATAGACTTGGGATACCTATCGAAGATATTACCTCAAAATATACAATACTAATACATTCAATTAGAGGTAGAATATTTATTAAAGGTTCATATCAAGATATTGCAGTTATATTTTATAAAATGAATAAATTTGGATTACAGTATGAATCTATTCAGCAGTCCGAACTAAGAATAGATATTAATCAATTTTTTAATAAACTACGATGAAATTATTTGATAATGTTAAATCATGGTTAGGAATTAAACCTAAAGGAGAGCTGGTAGAGGAAACTAGAGTCATATCGAGTGCTAATTCAGAAGTTACGTCAATTACAATACATCCAGGTCTTACTAAGGCAGTACTTTCGTATCTGATTAGTGATGCTATAAAGCATAATAGAATTAAGGGATATAAAAATCTTCTTAAATTCACTGAGAAATATCCATGTAGTTACCTACCTAATACTGATATTGATAATATTATTTTCACTATCGATGACGAAGTAGCAAAGTTATGTAAAACCATGATGATGCTAGGATATAAGTCAGAAGATAAATATATGAAGTCTATGATTAGGTGGGGTAAACGTTTCTTTGATAATAATGATGATATCAAATTTGTATCAATGAAAGATTGATATTTGATTGGGATATGGTGTAATGGTAACACTACAGGTTTTGGTTCTGTCATTTTCGGTTCAAATCCGGATATCCCAACTATTCTGTCATTTAATCAATATCACGTCATGTTAAGTTATTGATGGGTATGAGTATATCAGTCTGTGAAGATAGATATACACGGTTCGATAGCTCAGTTGAATAGAGCAGTAGCCTTCTAAGCTATTGGTCATGGGTTTGAATCCCATTCGAACCACTAGTCGATATATCAATTAATTCAATTACAAAACATTAATTTAATCTAATATTCAATTGAGTTTGGATATTAGTTCTATGGAAAATCAAAATTATCTAGGAAGTGACTTAACTATAAAAGAGCTCTTAGAAATCAGAAGTCATAATATACTAAGACGTAATATAGAATCTGACTTAACTGATATCTTAATTCCATATAAAGATAAGGTATTAAAGGAAGATGATATAAAAGTATTAGTATCAAAATTATGTGATTTCGGATTAATAAAAAATGCTCAAGTTGCATTTGGATTATTGGCTAATGTTACTAGTCAACTAGAGTCAGGAATTGAACTGACGTCATCTAAAGATGTAATATCCGAAGGTGAAAAACTGCTTGATAGTTCGATTAATATGCTTACTCGTTCTAAATAACATATTCATAAAGGTTTATATTGAAGACTAATACTTAGTATTTCTTCTGAATCTAAATATTAAGTATTTTATTTAAACTGTTGGTACGAGAGTATAGGCAGTTTTATAATGGCTCTATGATGGAATGGTAGACATGTGAGATTTAGGATCTCATGCAGAAATGCGTAAGGGTTCGACTCCCTTTAGAGTCACTAACTATCCGATTCCGAACCTCAATTAGTTATAGAAAATTAAATTATATGGCAAGGAATGTTTATACAGATCTAGATTTAAATGATAATAAAATATTAAATGCTAGTAATATTGGAGGATCAATTGATACTTCTAATCTAGCTACTGATCTATTAAAGGAACTATAGTTATATCTGAAAATGCAGCTATTATGAAATACTCATATTGTATATATGATAATGGACTTCATTATGCATATATTAAAAAGTGAGTTAATATAACGTTATATTAATATATTTACATTAGTTAATGTAGATATAAGCCTATTTAGCTCAGTAGGTTAGAGCAATTGACTGTTAATCAATGGGTCGGCAGTTCGAATCTGTCAATAGGCGCATTATTAATATTAGCAAATATATAAATCATGAATGAGTTTGGTGCAATATTAGGTATAATAGGTTTTTTTTTAATCCTAATTTGTTTATTCGGATATTGTATATATGCTTTATTTGGATGGATAGGTGCCATTGTTTATGCTGCTATATTTTGCATAGCAATAGGTGGTGGTATTATAATGATAGATTAAAGATATTATAAGAGCATTGGATGCATACATGGCTCAACGTAAAACATGTTTTCCATGAGAAACATGCCTAATCGTATGTAGGTAGAGTTGAAGGGATCTCGATACTATAATCTCTTCGGTCTTTTTGACTGGTTGATAGTTTATAAAGGGTAAATATCGTAAAACAGTTTTCTCACGTAAGAGTAAAATACCAGTCATTTGGTCCTTTAGCTCAGTAGGTTAGAGCAGCTGACTCATAATCAGAAGGTCGTAGGTTCAAGCCCTACATGGACCACAGTCTATTGCATGTTTGCTATAATAGTTTGTGAATAATCTATCAGTGGATAGTAAAAGGTTTAAAAGTATTATATGTTAGTTTTTTTTTCTTATGAAATAGTTAAATACGATTTTCTAAGTTAATCACTGTGCAGTCTGTGAAGATAGTACAGTTAAATGGCTTCATGATGGAATTGGTAGACATGAGGGACTTTAGGATAAAATGTTGATAATTACTTCAGTAATAATACCTAAAATTATTGCTGAAAAAAAAACCACTCAACATTTAATTTGAGTGCATAGGCAAGAAATTCCTATGTAGAATCTCCCTAAAACGGTGGAAATCCTTTGCTGAGAAAAATGTAAATTATTTCGTTGCTGATAATCAGGGTCAGTTTATAAC
>Ga0256871_1000143_pt1 | contig 24452 bp, 25 predicted proteins | sample RumenRJG_07RNA_FD_185439 | JGI IMG/M metagenome (GOLD analysis project Ga0256871, IMG submission 185439) | Metatranscriptome of bovine rumen microbial communities from Lethbridge, Alberta, Canada - Rumen RJG_07 (Metagenome Metatranscriptome) | ecosystem: Host-associated > Mammals > Digestive...
CCGCGCTGTTTCAGGTTGTTCCAAATAGCCGAGCCCACGAGTCCGTGGTGCCCGGCAACATAAATCTTATCTGTTTTGTTTAACATAGGACCCTCCCCATCCCTCCCTAAAAGGGAGGGGCCTGCCTTACCATAGAGGATAATAATAGCAGTTGTTAAAAAGACCTCTACAACCTCCCCGAAAGGGAGGTTGATACTCTACCGAAGTGAAGGTAAGAGGTCTAATTTTTGTCTGATAATATTTAATGAATTTTCGGTATCAAAGAGAATCTCTTCGTTTGTGAGCCTAAGAATTTTAAAGCCTTGACTTTCCAGCCATTGTTGACGAGTTGCATCATCTTCTATTTGACGTGGCTCAGAATGATAGCCCCCGTCTACTTCAATAATGAGGTTTTTACCTAAACAAATAAAGTCGACGATATACTCGCCTACTATATATTGCCTGCGAAACTTCTGCCCATTAAAACTTCCTTTCAGAAATCTCCACAAAGCGCTTTCTGCTTCAGTCATATTGTTCCGATTCTCCTTCGCGTACTGTTTCAACAGTCCGTAAGAAGACAGATCGGCCGTATGTCTAAAGTAGATTGGACGATCAGCCGTAGCCCTCCCTGCAAAGGTGTGCGATGCACCATCATTGACATTCTGAGCATCCTTTGGCTTCGTTTTCATGAAATTGCAGAGGCTTTTCTTCCCCCTTTCAGGGGGGAATGAGGGGGTCTTTTACTTGACGATTCCTTTCTCCAGATACTCTTCCAGGTTAACTCTCACTTTGGCAGCTGCATCATCACCGGCAACTTTCTTCATGTCATTGTCAACCATTATCCTGACCAGTTCCTCAAAGGATGTCTTAGAGGGATTCCAGCCCAGTTCGGCCTTAGCCTTTGTCGGGTCGCCCCAAAGGTTGACCACATCGGTTGGACGATAGAAGTCGGGGGACACCTCCACGATCACCTTACCCGTGGCCTTGTCGATGCCTTTCTCATTGGCGCCCTCACCCTGCCACTCTATCTCGATGCCGACATAATGGAAGGCCAGCGTGGCAAACTCGCGCACTGTGTGCTGCACACCCGTCGCGATGACGAAATCGTCCGGTTTCTTGTTCTGCAGGATGAGCCACATACACTCCACATAGTCCTTGGCATAGCCCCAGTCACGACGGCTGGACAGATTACCGAGAAGGAGCTTGTCCTGCTTACCCTGCTTGATACGAGCAGCAGCCAGCGTGATCTTGCGCGTCACAAATGTCTCTCCGCGGCGCTCGCTCTCGTGATTGAAGAGAATGCCATTGCAGGCGAACATATGGTATGCATCGCGGTACTCTTTCACTATCCAGTATCCATACTGTTTGGCCACGGCGTAAGGAGAGTATGGATGGAACGGCGTGTTCTCGTTCTGCGGAACCTCCTCCACCTTACCGTATAGCTCCGAAGTAGAGGCCTGGTAGATACGGCAGGAGTCCGTCAGGCCGCACACACGCACAGCCTCCAGGATGCGCAGAACGCCCACGGCATCCACATCAGCCGTATACTCCGGAGAGTCGAAACTCACCTGCACATGGCTCTGTGCAGCCAGGTTGTATATCTCCGTAGGTTTAACAGCACCCACGAGAGCCACGAGAGCCATAGAGTCGCTCATGTCAGCGTAGTGCAAGTGGAAGCCTGGCTGTCCTTCTAGATGTGCTATCCTTGGACGAAAGTCCACCGATGACCGCCGGATAATTCCGTGCACGTCATACCCTTTACTCAACAGCAGCTCTGCAAGATAACTGCCGTCCTGTCCTGTAATGCCCGTGATAAGGGCAACTTTTCTTTTATTAGTCATATTATATTAATTATTAGGGTGTCCAGTTCGTTGTGCCAATTTTAGCTCGCTTTTCTGAGCGTCTTGTTCCGTTCTGTAACGATGTAGGACCTGCAATTTATACAAAATCTAATCAGAAATAAAAGTTCTTTTTATACATCCCAGCATAATCAGGGATAGCATATCCATGCTTTTTGAAGAATGTCCTCAAACTCTTAAAATGCATAAAGGCTTTTTTTCCAATTTTAGCGCTGGCACGCAAATGATTGTGTACCATTCGTGCTTGTGGAACATAAACTACAGGCCGATTCATCAACCAAGATCTAAGACATATATCTTCATCTTCCATATATAAGAAATAGTCTTTGTCAAAACCAGCTAGTTTACTATACATCTCTCTTGATATAAATAAAGCAGCTCCTATCGCCCAATTTATAGGCTGAATTTTATCCACATCAATATTTTTACAAAGATACTTCACTATATCATGATTCATCGAATTATCCTTTCCATGTGATATAATACGATTCATGAAAATTTTTGGAGTAATAAAGCCACGAATAGAATATTGATGAGTTAAATCCTTATTGAATAAGTGAGGAACAGCAATACCTACTTCTTGATTCTTCTCCATAAATTCATATAGTGAATCAAGACTTCCTTCCATAAAGGACACATCAGGATTAATTATCGCAAGATATTTACCTGTAGAAGCAAACGCACCAATGTTGTTATTCTCTCCAAAACCTTTTGGAATATCATTTTTAATGATTTTAACTTGCGGATAGTTTTCTCTTAAAAACTCCACACTTCCATCACTAGAACAATTATCCACATAAATAGCTTCAAAGGAAACACTTGGTTGATAATCCTGATAAAGAGATTTATATAGCTCCTTTATATAAGACAGATGGTTCATACCCACCGTAATGACAGATATTATTGGAATCATTATAAAAAAGAGAATAAATGTTTATTATTAAAGTTTATTTCTTATCTATCAAACCATTGCTTCATATGTTTAGCAATGATTTCTGTAGCACTTCCTTTCTTAAGTGGCATAAAATTAAAGCTTTTAGCTTTCTCGATACAATCAGCCAATTTGTTAATATCATAGCAACCAATAACACAGCCAAGATTATCCAACTTACGAACCAGCTGTTCTTGATTATGAATATGTTCAGCACCTTCTATTCTAGGAACAGCTACAATCCGCTTGCCCAAGTCTATGGCTTCTTCCATACCTCCCCATCCACCTTGCATCACCAACAAATCTGCTTTTTGCATATATCCATTCATCTCATCCTTAGAACAAAAAGCAAAATGCTTGGACACATGTTGCATTGGATAATTTGACACACCCATCTGCACTACTATCTTTTCATCTGTTGTTGCAGCATACTTATCAATCCCCTCAGCCAATCTATCGAAAGGCTGTGAATGAGTTCCCAATATTACTAATATCATAATGTACCTATATATTTTGCTTTAGGAAAAATCTCCATCATCTCAGGCCATTGCACTAAGAACAAATCACTTAAAGGATAAGCACGATATGGAGTACGTGCTGGTTGTGTAACATCTGCCGCAGATGCTATAAAAATTACTTTACAGCCAAAGAACTTCTTACCCAACCATATTGTTGGAAAAGCAACTCCGGCACCAGTAGAAATAATAACATCTGGACGTTCCCACAAAAGAAACACAAGCGACTGTAATGCATTCACTATCCATGTTATTTTATTGGTTGGAGAAGTATTCAACACATAATGATGTCGCTTCCCCTTCAAGAACTTCTTGACATGCGGCGAGCGATACATAATCCAATAACTATTACTACAATCTATGTCTTTGGTAGCCAATTGCAACTCATGCAAATGGCCACCAGCAGAACAAGCGAAACAAATTTTTGGTTGTTTTTTCATGACAATTTCATTCTAGAAACATATTCTTCAATAAGTGGGAAAACAGAAGCTGTTGAGTTTATACCTCCAGTTCTTGGTAAAATACCAGTATTAAGTACCAACATATTGGAGAAATGATTAAAATAATCATCCAATGATTTAGAATCACTCAAGAACATACCAAATGGATGATAGGCATCCTCACATTTTTCAACATGTACCTCATCATCTATCAAGTCATACTTAACATGATTATCATCCAAATACTTTACCATTATCTTTTTTGCTTTGTCATAGATCTCCGTTGCTTGTGCTCCCACCTCAAAATTGACATCCAATCCAGGTTGTCCATACTTATCCAATTCTTTAGACAATCTTATATGGCTATTCTCCTTTGGATTTTCAATATCAATGATAAGATACCATTCATTCTTATAAACATATATTTTCTTCTTGAAGGCAAGATACCATGCAAAGGCAATGACACTCGGTAAATCCTTTAATATAGCTCCAAACACACTCAATCGAAAATCATGTGCAAACATAATTTTCTTCACATTTTGGAAGAATGGGAAGTCTGCATTGAAATTTGGCATGGAATAAAAAGAAATGCCATCAATCTCACCTATCACACGACGAGTAATCAGGGAAGAGCCATCTCTTTGATAACTAAAATCCCTTTCTCCTAATGTACCATTACTGTGTACCTTGAAGATGCGCTGATCCAAGTGATCTGAGAATGTTACACTATCAGAAGGCGTCAATCTAGAATTAAGCATGATTCTGTTGCTTTCAAATGCTCCAGCTGTCATAAAGTAATGCTCATAAACACCATGTTTGAGTTTTCCATTTTTCAAGTATTCTACCCATTTCACAGTGTTTCCTTCGCAAATAACCTTTGTAACACGTGCATCTTCTATTACATTTACATTCAATTTATCTCCTATCTTAAAATAGGCGAACAAATTTCTACTAAAGTATCCCAACCAAACACCAACTTTCTCAAATAGTTCCTTAGATACAAATTCCTCCTTAAAATCATTGCTAATTTTGAATTTATGGAACATCTTCTGCTTATATTTCTCATCTATGCGTACAATGTCTGCCATAAATGGAGTTGGGTTAGCAAAATCATTCTTTGTAAACGTCAACAACTGTCCACCCCATTTTGCAGAGGCTCCTCCAAGTCCAAAGAAGCGTCCTTTCTTCAAACCATTGTATAGTTTTCCAAGAAGATTTGTCTTATATCCTATTTCATCTTCATCCTTGATTCCTCCATTACCAACATCAAGCAAATTAATTGGCAAATCAGGATATTTTTCAGATAGTGTTTGGATTGTGTAACTACCATATGCACCAGCTCCCATCACGCATGTACTATTTTTCAGGAAGGAGAAACCTACTTCATACTCTGTCTCAGATGAGTCGAAATATGTATTTTTAAACAGTCCTTGTATTTGGGAGTATTTTGCGGTATTCAACAAATGCAATGATTTGGCAATTCGCCCCAAAGTCAAGATAAGACATTTGGGTAATGAAATTGGAGAAATGCCTCTTTTCTTAAGCATCATGTACTTAGTTCCATGATTATTCTCCAATACCAGATATACAGACTTTGCGTTTTCTTTCTTATCCACAATTCTAACAAGAGCCTCATGCAAAATACTTCTTTCAACAAGCGGCATGGAAGTTTTCTTGTCACCCATCAGCACATAACCTAAAGGGGTCTTCAGTGCTATGCCTGCAAGTGATACCTTTTGTACATCTTCTATTATAAAGCCAGGACGTACAAATGTGAGATGACAAGAACTGCCACTCATTAATTCTTTTAATCGCAAGTCTATTGCAACTTTCAGTGATCCATATCCACCTTTATTGCGGTAATCAGATTCTATCTCACTATCTTCATCTATATATTCTGCAGTGTTAGGATAAACGCTGATACTAGAGATGTGAATCAAGTTTTTTACATGATGTGACTTACAGAATGAAGCTAAAGCTTCTGCATATTTCAGATTATCTTCAACACTGCCACCTTTAACCAAAATAAAGTTGATAACAACATCATAAGCTTTATCTAGATATGGATTGGATGACATTTCATAAATATTACCAGAAACATCATGATCTGACAGTTGTAGTTTTCCACGTGAGAAACAATCAACATCATGGCCAGTTTTTATCAAGAGTTCTTTCAGACCTTTCGCTGCAAAAGCTCGTTGGCCACACAATAATACATTCATCTTATAGTAATTCTTTATATATTTTTATTAAATGTCCAAATACTTGTTCTGGGAAGAAAGCCTGAACTATTCTAAAACTTTCCTTTCCATGTTTTTCTATAAGTGCTGGATTTTCCAAATAGGTATTTATGGCATCTGCTATCTCGCCTATATTTCCGGGATGTATCAAACGTCCATTGACACCATCAAACAGTACTTCTGGTATTCCACCAACCGTTGTCGAAATAATAGGGTGAGAATAGCTCATTGATTCCAATATTCCTATCGGAAGTCCTTCATTATAGGATGGAAGTATATACACATCTGCCCAATTCAATAAAATTGTTTTTTTCTCTCCAAAAACCCATCCTTCCAACTTTACTATATTTTCAAGTTGATTATCCGAAATTATTTTGGATATTTTCTCTTCGTTTCCATTTCCTCCTAAACGAATCTGTACTTTTCCGTCATATTTTTCCTTGTTGGCAATAACAGCATTAAGCAGGTCAAAAACCCCCTTTCTATTACTCAATTCGCCTAAATAAAGTAGCTTAAGTACATTATCATCTTTTTTCACCGGACGAATCTCTGGTTCTGAGACAATATTATTCAATATCTCGAGTCTCTCTTTCTTTACTCCAATACTCGCAAAATAATCATACCACGACTTTGACAAGACAATCATCTTGTCTGCCATGTACAATGTTTCAAGTATTCTTTTAGGATGATTGCTTTGTTCATAATAGGGAACAAAATCTGCCGCATGCATGTGTATAATAACTTTCTTTCCAAAGCGATGGGCCAATCTTATAAACAGACTTTTTCTTTCAAACGAAGCCCATGCAGCAGTATGTACATGAACTATTTTTATCCGTCTGTCAAATAGCAACAGACATAAGAATTCAAGCAACGAGCTTGCAGCCGTCCATATCTTTTTAAGTTTTCCTCCAGGTTTCCATGAAGCAATATGCCTCAACCCATCAATATATAAGGAATAAGATTGGATAACAGAAGAAACGCCTCCACCACTCGGTCCTTTTTCTTTATAAGTGACGCTCACCATCAGTATTTTACGACTTAACGAGCGATCCATTAATATTTTTTTCATAACCCAATTAGTATCTTTAAATTATTTGATGTCTTCTCTACCACCTTAGAAACGATGGTAGGCAAAGCAATAGAACAAATCAAACTGCTAATCCAAATACTTACAAACCAGATATCATCATTTGGGAAAAGATGAATTTTATAGAGATATTTATAAACCATTATGGGATACATGTGCATCAAATATATTTGGTAAGTATAATTTCTCCAACTACCAAAAAGATTTGGCTTATAATCTGCGATTTTATGCGCTAATGAGAATACAAATAATATTCCACTCAAAGCACAAGCCAAACTACCAATAATAGGAATCTGAATGAAATAAAGAAGTATTATATAAATAACACAAAAAAATCCAACAGCATTCCATGTATCCAATTTGTATGAAACCTTTTCTATTTGCATTACCATACCCAGATAAAACCAAAGTAACATAGAAAGAGTCTTGTCTATTGCCAGGTATTCAAAATCAATTATTTTTAATAGGGGGGGGGTAAATGTAAACAGTACCAATACGAAAAAAGTACCTATCATACTTGTTTTTTGCTGCACAGTTTTCTTTAAAATTGGTGACAGCAAGAAAATGGTAAAGAGTGAGATGACAAACCAAAGATGAGGAACAGGACCTCTAAATGGCACAAAAAAGATTTTGAATATATAATTAGCGTTGAACCCAACCCCATGTTCCAGCATGCTGGATGGAAGACAAAGTTTGAAAGCAAATGTGAACAAGCTCAAGAACCAGAATGGTATCAATAGTCTTTTTACTTTGTACTTAATCAAATCAGCATATGTTCTTTTGTATCCAGAGGTCATAGTAAAGAGGAATCCAGACACACACATAAACAAAGGCATCTGAAACGAGCCAAACTTTTCTATTACATTTGCAATCGGTGTGTTTGGATCTTGATTTACTCCAGTAACATCCAAATGCCCTATCATAACAGCTATGATAGCAATTGCATTGATAATGGAAATATATTCTATTCTTTGTTTCATCATTTTCTTTATCTGATTGTCCTCAATATCTGTTCTACACTCTCCTTAATTGTCCCTGTGTTATCTATTACATGCACCTCAGCTTTCTGTTGGAGTTTCTGATACAAGTCCATACGATAAGGGAAATCTGGATTGGTACGGTTCTCTACACGACAATCAACAATGTCTTTTTTACCTCTTACGATCACATATTGCTCTGTATTCTTTGGCAATATTTTTTGGAAGCGACCATACCATTTACTACCAAGAATCTCAGGAATACGACATTCAGCACCGAGATCTATCAAAGTATCATTCACCCATCGATCACAAATGATGAAATCAGCGTCAAGTTTCAAAGCCTTTCTTCTCGCAATTTTATTGTCTATATAGCTACACCAAACATAGATTTTACAGAACAAAGGTGACTTATACAGCCTATGTTCCCAGACATCACCGAAATCATTGTGTACAGGTACACTCAGTTTTAACACTCTTGCCAAGGCATTCATCACTTTAACAGAATAGTGATTGAATCGCATCCAAATATATTGAGTGGAATGCCCCTGACGTTCCAGCTCTTCCTTCAAGGCATTGATTACAGAAGTCTTTCCGCTGCCATCAATGCCACTAATTACCAAATATTTCTTCATATTATTGTTTTTGGTATGTCAATACTTCAAGCCATGATTTACCAACCTCATCCCAAGAAGGGTGTTGAGACATGATGCCCAGTGCTCTTATACTAGCCAATCGATATTCTTCATCATTCGTCCATATACGTTGTAGGTTTTCACACAAACCATTTACATCACCAGGCTTAGAACTCAGCACACCATCTTTCAGATAATCCGTGGTTCCACCATTACGGAATGTCACGACAGGAGTTCCAAGCGACAACACTTCAAAGAATGTGATTGGGATTTCAGAAGGAACCAATAAGAAAGGAAGCATTACAGCTCTTGCATGAGCCATCACTGTTTTCAACTCGTTACGGTTCACTTTCTCAAAAATAATCTGCACACATTCTTTGTGTTTAAGTTCTTGATAAGCTTTATCGAACACCGAATAGTCTGAACCAACATCCTTACGCATCAAAAAAACACAAAAAACATCAGGATTCTCTTCAGCTATCTTATCTATGGCTTTCAACAAGAAAGAAGCACCTCGAATTGGAGCAGGTGCTCCAGAAAACAATAGATACTTATGCTTCTTTATCTTCAACCGTTCAAAGACATGGATATCTTCTTCCAAGTTTTCAAAGTTATCTTTGCCAGGTACAGTCATGCTCACTTTGCCAAAACCACCTCGTTTACAAGTTTCAGCAGTATAAGGCGATTGAGCAACAACACAATCAAAGCCTACATTTTTCAATTTTCCCATGAGAAGGCGATAAGGTGTTAACCAGTCTAGCAGATAAGGTTTTGCCGTCTGCCATCCCACTTGTTTCCACAAAGCCTTGATATTTTCCAAGCGATAGGAACCTCCGGGGAAGTATGCCACTTTCTTGCAACCTATTTTCTTAAAGGCTGATAGATTCTTCAAGCCTTCACGCCAAGGAGTAGGATAAGCTACCACATCATAACCTCTCACTTTCACATAATTGGCAAATTCATGAAAGTCACGGGGAGCAGACTTTACCTTGACACCCTCAAACTCATAATTCACGTTGTCCTTTTGCACAGGGAGTGTCAGCACTTCTGCCTCCTGTCCATGAGCGTTGGCATATTTGGCCACCTCTATCACGGTTCTCCAAGGCATCAGACGCTCACGTCCCTGCACCAAGTCAACAGTTGTCAGTGCTATTTTCATTGCAACTTTTGTTCCTTCTTAAAAATTTCACACCATTCCTCCCATTCCACTCTTTCTGGATACAGTTTTTTTGCTGCTCCTGCTCGTTCTAACAAGATGATAGGAAGTTCGTCGCTACGCATCACTTTTTTTGTATGCTCAAGCGTAAACACATACGAATCCAAGGGATAGCCAGTCAAGAAAGAGATTGTTCTTTCCTTCAAAGTCCAGAAACAAGCCTTCCAGAAATTCCATTTACCTTCTTTCGGAATAAAACGCACATCTATGTCAGAAGTAGGCTTATAGCAACCACGAGATAAAGAACCATACGCAACCGCAGCTTGAAGACAAGTTGTTTTTTCCAACCTTTTTTTCATAGCCAGCGTGCCTTTATAAAAATCCACAGCCGGTTTATTGCCTGCCCCCATGTGATTGAAAATAGCTTTAGCCTGCGCATTGATACAATAGTTGATTGTATGAGCTATCAGAAAACCAATCCACCATGGAATAATAAATGCTAAAGCAACCATCAACACTATATCCAACCCTATTTTTATAACGTTCTCGCGCCAATTAGCATAGAGCATTCCTTGGAATATCCAAGCAGAGAGAACTGTCATAAATCCATAACGAATCCATTCATCCAGGATTGTTCCTTGAAACTTCTTTGGAAGTTTTTTCTTGTGTTTTGTAAAAAGTACTGTAATATAGCTTGCCATAATTTTTTTTGTTTATTTTAAATAATAATTATTTTTATCTCCACAGTTTCCAACCCTTACCAGTTACTTGTGGAATAAATTTATTTATCAAAAATGTCGGTATTGCCAACAATAAAGCTATTAGCAATACCTCTAAAAGATTTATCCATACTGATGCCACCACAGGCAGCTTCTCAAATAGTTTTTCCACGACATGGAGTACCTGACGATGAAGTGCAAAATATACTAATGTATTAGAACCAATATAAAGTAACACTTTATTGTTAACTATTATACGCTTCGACACATATATCATACAGACCAATCCCGAAAAAAGAATCAAAATGGCATTAGCCCAATTTGTACATCCCCAAAATACAATAGAATCCTTCGTAAGCCAAAGAAGACCAAAGTAAAGAATAAAGAATCCCAAAACTATATACCATCTCATTATTTTTAGGTCTATCTCTTTTTCATAACTTCTATATACTTTTCCTATTCCCATAATTGCACAAGCCCACATACAGTAATTCATTTTCCATGGTAACATAGGACACTCCAATACATAAATTAAAATCTGATTTAACACAATGAGTAAGAAAGAGTATGCTAACAGACGCTTAGGACTCTTTGACAACACATCTACAAAATGAAACACTAGACTATAAACATACAACGATGCTATAAACCATAAGGTTTGATGTTCTCCATATTGATAGAACACTCCTTTTAGAGGTTCAAGTAAAGCTATAATTCCATGATTTTCAATATCTTTTAAACTTACCACAATACCCCCCCCCGATACCAAAAAAGACTAAAGGGAAAAGCAAGGTTCTAGTTCTCTGCTCAAACACCTTCTTAAACGGTATTCCGCTTTTTGTAAGATAACCAGAAACAAAAAAGAATGTTGTTAGAAATATCGGTGAGAAATACGGAACAATACCACCTACTGATCTCGTTGACAAATGGTAATATATAACCATCAAGAAAGCCAATCCCCTAGAAGTATCCAACCATTTAATTCTTTTCCCAATCATAACAATCCCTCCAAAACTTTAAATTTCTTGACAATCGGAACAATCACATAATAACTTAGGCATACACATATCAAAGTCAACAAGCTACTTGTAACAAAGAGCAAGTCAAACTTCATAAAAATCCTGGATAAGGCATTGGTAAGATACATATGAGTGCAAAGTACCAACATAGAATATCTTCCAACATAACTTATTACAGGAAGTTTCACAATCATATAACTAAGTGCTATTACAGATAAGCTACCAGCAACTGCTGTAAAATAGAAACAAATAGGCTGCCCAGTTACATTATTTACCATACTTATTCCTTGCCCCCCCCACACATAGCATGTCAAAAAGCCAACAATAAAAACACCAACCATCCAAGTATTTTGAAGAGTTTTAGAAGTTGCTTGCAAACATTCTACAACTCTGAACCTTTTAAATAAGTAACCAGTGAAGAGGAATATGGTAGCAGTAAATGATGTATCTACATACAATGGTATATTAGTATTTGTCTTATCCAACAACACTCCCATACTAAAGCTTACAAAAACAAGGATTGTTTGTAATATCAACTTATCCGTTATCTTCATAATGCCATACAAAATCAAGCTCGTCCAAAACAATGAAAGCAAGAACCATATAGCAGAATTTGGATAGACATCCTTGTAAAATACAACAAATATATCACTATATGAAAAACCACTTTTCAAATGAACGCCTAAGAAAGTAACCAAGATTACATTCATAAGATAAGTGAAAAGATAAAATATCACAAAAGGAACCAATAGACGTTTCATCTTTTTATGTATCCACTCCTTAAACGGGCGTTTTACTGAAAAGAAATATCCCGACAGTATAAAGAAGATGGGCATGAACATAGAATGCACAAAACTATCCCATCGTGAACCTGCATATATATTGATTTCACTAGGGTAATTGATTGTTATATGCAAATATATAACCATCAGCATTCCGAAGCCTTTTGCTAAATCTATAAAATCTAATCGCTTGTTTACAATATTATTCACTCGTATTTATTTTCAATTTTCTACAATCCTAATTCATTTTTCCTATCATCAAGCCAAGCTGACAATTCTGAGACATAATCAGTCCAAAAAACTTCCTTACTCAATATATCTGTCAATCTTGTCAAGAACGCATCACGGCTTTCTCCACTTTTCATCTGTACATCTGATTTTGAAGGATGTCAGACTGCCAGGAAAAGAAAACAATAATGCGTCTCACATTTTGAGCCATTTGTTTTTAATGATTTGCAAACTCTTCTTACATATATTAAAAATGTAATATAGCCTTGGATATGGAATAGACTTCAACTCTGTGTGAATACGCAATTTCTCTTTGTCGCTTTTGTAAGTAAATCCACTCACGCCCCCCATGTTAAAAAGCGAAATGAACTTATGCACATATTGCATTTTAGCGCCACCAAGATAAGCACGAAGTATCAAATGATAATCTGCAAGAATGCGATATTTGCAATCAAATCCATTATATTTCTCAAAAACACTTCTTCGCATAATAAGAGACTGATGTGAGAAAATTGCATGTTTACGTATTACATCGAAATTCGTAGTTGTTATTCTCTCGCGTATGATACCTCCAGCGTGTAGACACTTCACATCACCAAAGACCATATCTGCATCATTTGCATTGTCAGCTAAAGCAGATAAAGCACCATCCAAAAGCCTATCATCACAACCGAGATAAAGCATATATTCACCAGAAGCTCGACGCCAACCTTTATTCATGGCATCATAGATACCTTTGTCTGGCTCCGAACACCAATAACCTATTTGCTGTTCATATCTTTTAATTATATCGACAGTTCCATCCGTGCTGCCACCATCTATAATCACTAATTCCTTATTACTATAGTCTTGCTTTAAAAAAGACACTATTGCTCCTTCCAAATCCTTTGAAGAATTGAAAGTTACTATTATTACTGATATTTTAGGAAACATTTTTTATCTAATAAATCCGTTATTTCATTTTCGCAAGTGACCAAACACTATTGATTCTTTTTTTTATTACTAAAGAATTTATTTGGCATGATTATACATATTGTTTAATAACAATACAGCTACATCCACCTTGGAGCAGAGAATATAGTTTGGAAATGCTTCCAGTTTTCCATATTTTCACCTGCCATAGTAGAATTAAAACTATATATGCAATATGAAATGAAAACGGCAAAAAACAGATAGGTCAAAAACCTTGGCGCTCCTTTTTTTTCTGCCATTTTACTTGCAAGTATTGGTATAACATAAATAGAATATACCTGATAAAAAAATAATGCTCTCAACATCGTATACATAGCAAATCCTTGCAATGAAATAAAGACAATCACCGCTAACACCAGTGGTTTTTCTTGAGCTTTAAACTTATCAAAAAGATAAATCAGGAAGAATAACAGAGTCGCATAAATACCTTGTTCTACAACAGATTTTGATCGTTCTGAAATTTCATCAGCATATTGTGAGAATGTTGACAAGTCATCACTTCCCATCATATATGCTCCGACGATTTCCGATATGGCACTATAATTGATAAAATAAGATGCTATATACAATCCCATAAATCCCCAAAGATACTTTGAGTTCTTAATATGTTCACATATCCATGGAAAGAAGAAAATTGGCAAGGCTATCACTGCAGATGTATGTGTAAAAACTGCTGCCAAAAACAATGCTGCACTTAGAAGATAGAGTACTTTTTTAGATTTAATCCAACCAACAGGGTTTATAATGCAATAAAGCCCAAGCATGCACAGCGTAATGGCCAAAGTCTGTCGATTAGTATCAATATAGGTAAATGCAAAATTAGTTCGTAGCAAGAAAATAGCCAAGGTTAACCACGCCAATTTTACCGGAACATATTTATCCAAATATTTCTTGAATACCCCAAGATTGAACACAGCGCAAATCATTAAATAGCCAAAATAAGTAAAGGGCTTACATAGGAACATCACTGCCTTATAAAAAGGCTCTAAGTCGCGACTACCTGTACGATAATTTTCTGTTGCGACCAACCATCTTTCCACATATACAGGCCAGTCTCTCGTCATTTCATATTGGCATCCGAAAAGAATAAACAAAAGAGCGAAAGAGACCCATAGTGCGCATATTCTTCGCTTGCCTCTAAAAACAAGAGGCAGTAGTATGATTGTGAATACGATTATTTTAACCATATTTATAATAATGATATTGCTTGATAACCTTTCAACAATGATTGGATTATTACATCTTTCTTATGCCGCTGCATAGCTTTCAATCTTGTCAATTCACATTTTTCAATTAAAAGATTTCGTTTCTTTGATAAATCGACAATCAGAGAAGCAGCCATGTCGGGTTCATTGCTTGGAACTAAATATCCCATATCACCATTTTCCAAGATAGTTGACACACCACCCACATTCACAGCAAGTACAGGCATGCCAATCAGTTGAGCCTCACACACGCTATTTGGACTGTTATCAATATAAGATGGATGAAAATATAAATGGGAATTCATTTCTAAAGACAATATTTCGCTTGCTGTTTTTACACCTAAATATTCAACATTCACTTCACTTGCTCTTATACCTGTCAATCTTTCCTGTATACGAGCTTGACTAACACCTATAATTTTCCACTCAAAATGAAGATTACCAAAATCTTTCAATATTTTAGCAGTCTTCAAGACCATATCCATGCCCTTATACAATGGAGAAGATATTGTAGAAATGATTTGGAAAACATTATTTTGAGGACAACTCCAAGCTCTACTTGCGTAAAATTCTTTTCTGAGCATCTCACTACAATAATGATAGCTTCCTTCAGGTGCATACAAATGGCTTATAGCTTTATCCCAATGAGTACGTCCAAAATAATGTTTACATGCTTTAAATATTCTGATTTCCCTATCGGCCTTATATCTCCAATAATGGAGACCATTTAAATTCTTTAAGATTTGTATAGGGCTTAAGCCATCTTTCAAAACAAGAGTTCTTTCAGAAATTCCAGGAGGACACAAAGCATTTTGATACGGGTGAAGTAATCCTTGTAAATGAACAATTACAGGAATGGACACCATACTGGAGATTAGCCCCATATCGGTTTCCGTACCCCATACATGTATCACATCAGGCTTAAAGTTTTCAACTACCTTTTTAAGTTTATCCAAATGATGCTTTTCGGCATCTTTCCATGCAGTATAATCACCTAAAAATGTTTTTATTTTTCCAAAAGTACCTATATGATGTTGATAAATTGGGAAATAACTAACACCATCTCGTGTAACACTTTTTGCTTGTTCATGATAGTAGAAAGTAACACCGATCTCAACATTTGAGATATTCTTAAACTCTTCCAATAAAGATGTAATCCAACCACACCCATTGTAGCCTCCTGTTTCTACCTTAAAACCAGCTAAAGAATGAGTACACCATAGTATTCTCATGATTTCAAAATTTTGTGTTTAAAAGTTCTCAATCTATACTTCACGATTTCCTTTAAATAAAATCCTAATACAGGTTTTATATACTTATAAGGAATCATTTTATGAATCAAATATTTAGACTTTCCTTGAAGATGAATACCTTTTATCATTATCTTTTCTCCAGTAGAAGCAAGAAACTCATAAGGAATATCATTCTCCCAAGCTATAAGTTTATGGCTACCATCCATTTTATATCCATCATTTACATCTATAAAATTGTGGTCATAAGCAATACCATTATTGGGTACATCTACATGGATAGCCATTGCACCATCCAATTGTTCCCATGCAACGAAAGCAGACATATCTGATATGCCATAATCCTTATTACTATCAACAAGACGTTGATGATAATCTTCTATACGTTTCTTTCCTACTTCACTCGTATAGCACCAGGTGATATATTCTACAAAACGTTTTATGCTATCTTTCGAAAAATACGTAAAACATGGTGTACCATTTCTTGTTATGGTAAAATCCACATTTGAGTATTTATCAAATTCATCATCAATATTACAATATAGAAAGGCATCTGTATCACAAACCAAGAACTTCTCGAGATGCTGCTTTTGGACAAATTCACTAATAGCAAACCAGCGTTGGAAACAGAATAATTCAAACTGATAAGAATTTGGAGAATAGTGAACATACACTTGTTCAAACTGATGAGCCAGATTCATATACTCATCTAACAAGAAGTGCTCAAATCCCCATTCTTCAACATAGGCATTCTTCTTATCTCCAAGCAAAATAATCTTTGCATTGGGATTATACGCTCTCGTATGCAGCAAATTAGGCAATAGATAAAAAGAATCCCCAGTGTGTACATAAATGATTGTTGACATATAATTCTTTTATAAACCAAAATTCTTTCGCAAAGATTCTATTTCTTTGTACCTAGAAAAATATGGTTCTTCGTGAAACCAAGGAGTAATATTTTCTCTTAACAACTTAGATGGTGCCCCCCCCAATAGACTATTATCAGGAAATGACTTATTCACAAAAGAATTAGCTGATATTTTACAACCATTTCCTATAGTGACAGCCTTAGCTATAACTGTACCGGTTCCATAAAATACACCTATTCCGAGTTCTTTAATGTTTCCATCAGCAATGCAAACATTATTAAACACACAACTGTAATTGCCTATTCGGTTTCTGCCATTGATTACACATGTACCATGATGAGCCAAAAAAATACCATACCCCAAACAGCCTAGAGGTATGGAATATCCACAAAGATAACTTAGCTTATCTAACTTACGAGAATAATAGATATATGGTAATATCATCCATTTATGATTCTGCTTTCCATAAAACAAATATTCTACAATCCGATATGTTTTCAACCATCTTTTGCGAATATTCACATGCGCTATTGTCTTGTACCAAGGCTGACAAAAATCATTCATGATTTCATCAGCCTTGATATAAAACTTCAATTCCTTGTATGAACTAATCATAATACTTAATGATTTTTGCGGGTGTACCTCCAACTAAACAATTGGAAGGCACATTCTTTGTTACGACAGAATTGGGAGCAATAGTAACGTTGTCACCTATCCTGACGTCTCCGATTATCATAGAGCCAGAACAAAGATACACATGGTTTCCAATCCTTGGGCCTTTGCCATTAACAGTTTTTTTCCCTATTAACGTATTTACACCAATTTTAAAATTATCACCAATACTGTCTGCACCTATGACTACACTTCCAAAATGCCATATAGCGAATCCTTTTCCTATTATATTTAATGGTACCTGAATACCTGTTTTCAATGACAACCTCTGTAATTTGTGTATATGATAGACATACATAAGGTAATAAAAAGGAGACTTTTTGCGGTTATTGAAATAATATTCTGACAAACGCAATTCCTTCACAAACATCCAATTTGGAAGTTGCCAATGCATCGGATCAACCAAGTGCTGTCTTAATCTTCGAATAAAAGAATCTCTAAAACCAAAAGTTTTTGCATCTGATTCAAGATACTCCTTTAACTCTTTTCTTGTAGTTATCATCTTAGGTATTCTGCTAATTTATCCCAATATTTATCTTTAAAATAAGTAGGTACAGAATATTTTATATCATTATCCCTCAAGATTTTTTGGGCTAAGTCATAAGCCACTTCTAAGCTTTTAGCATAATATATATGACTTTTAAATAAATCTTTAGGGAACCATTTTACTCCACTACTTAATTTGTGATCTGCAGAAGCTAAAACTATCGTAGGAGTAGCTGCAATTTGAGAAAATATTGTACCATGATACCTATCTGTAATTATCAACTTATAATGAGAAAATTCTTCTATCTTCTGAAAAACAAGTTTCTGTCTATTTTTTGCCATCTCTTTTTCCGATACACAAATAGTAGTATCTGTCAACGCTGTCTTACAGGTGAAACGTTCCCTAAACTTTGCGATAGAATCCTTACTATAAAAAGCCTCTACATCGTTTCTCATACAGAAAAGAACGCCTTCGCGTTTGTTATCATAAGACTTTGTGCCAATGAGTGATGTTACAATGTCTGGATATAACATTAACTTTTCTTCATTTATAATTTGTTTTGCCTTTTCGTATGATACTTCATCCCGACACAAAAGAGTTATATTGTCATTAGAGTTGAATGCATCAGCCAACACCTTCGTAAAATATGGATTATACATATTGAAAGTCTGTGGCAATATTAAGAATCTATTATGAGGATATTTTCGTGCTACATATACAAATTTATGCCACCCTCCATGATGATCTACAAGATAATAGCCACTATGCCCAACAAAGACATCATTTTTTCGCACAGTAAAGCGCAAAAATCCAAAAATAAAGGAAAATGCCAAAGACCACAGCATAATCATAAGATAAGAAGCATTACCTTCCAAATAACTATGGCATGGAATAGCTATCAATTTACCATCTGGAAAAGTTGATTTTAACCATTTCTTTGTACATAGTAGTTGGGCTTGATCTCCAAGATTTGCATGGGTAGGGTAACCTATTAAAATAATTTTCCGTTTGCAACAGAATATCATTTGCCACATGACAGAAAACATCTTCTTATATAAAAAAAGTATATCTCTCATTTTTATTTATCTATACAAATTGTTCCACTTCCACCTGTCATAAAGAATGTATCTCCAACAATTCCATCACCTCTATCACTAACCATAAACAATGCCAAGGCTGCAATTTCCTCAGTTGTCGACATGCGACCAGAAGGATTTCCAGGCCAAGATATATCAGAAGAACGATTCATCATGGGAGTTGCTGTAGGTCCTGGAGCTATACCATTTACAACAATACCATATTTAATTAGTTTGTGCGCCATCCCTTCAGTAATTCCATTTACAGCACGTTTGCTAATCTCGTATGGAGTCCATGATGGTTTAATACTCGAGGCCGAACTTACATTGAGTATATGTCCATGAATACCTTTCGCAATCATCTGGTTAGCTACAGCTTGACTTATAAAGTATAGAGACTTTACATTTACACTCATCACAGCATCAAATGTCTTTTCTGTTACAGCCCCAAATGGATCATTTCCATGCATACCAGCAGAATTAACCAAAATGTCTATATTCTCTTTTTCAGAAAACTGCTCTATTGCCGATTCCATCGCAGAAACGTCATTTATATCTAAAGTGATAAATGATGCTCCACCAATCTTTTCTGCAGCAATTTTCAATTTTTCTTCATTTCTTCCTACAATATAGACCTTAGCACCTGCTGACATCAATGCTGTTGCTATAGCTAGTCCTATTCCAGAACTACCACCAGTAACAAGTGCAACCTTACCAGCCAACAAATCACTCTGTTCTTTAACTACAATAATAGGTTTAAGGACTATACGGGAATGAAATTTATTTAATATTTTACGTATAATACTCATCGCAAAATTTTCTTTATTACTTTGATTCCTGTTTCTCCTACAATATTTGCTATTGCACTTTTCAATTTACTAGAAGACGTTTCTATACGGTTTGCAGAAATCAATTTTTGTATTGCTATAGGCTCGTCATCTTCATCAGTGAAAATCTCCAAAATAACAGGCTTATCAGAAGAACCAACAAACTCATTCTTTACCACCTGGAATTCCTCTTTATTTGAGGCTGACAAATATTTAAAACCACAATTCTCAGACCATCCTTTGGCATTGCCATAATGACCATTAGCAGAGATAAAGTTTTCTACAGCTACTTTCTTTTTCCAGTCCTTCGTCATAATTTTGAACTCTGCACCACCTCCATTATTGATGAGAAGAATACGCACATTATTTTTAATGTGACGAATTCCTAAAGCATTCATATCATAGAAGAAAGCTAAATCACCAGTAACTATAAAGCAAAGTTCATCTATATTCATACTTTCACCTATTAGCATAGAATTGCACCCATCTATACCAAATGCAGCTACATTTCCATATCCCTGAATCGATTCATGCAATGGGAAATAACTCCAACAACGGAGACTATTTAAAATTGCAAAATTCATGATACTCTGTTGTGGAATTATCTTATAAAGTTGCTGCGCTGCATAACAATTAGAGAAAGGCATTTCGACATCATAATTCATCATATCATTTAAAGCCTTCCATTTTTGATAATACGGATGCTCGACACGTTCCTTACTTGCTATTCTTTCAAAGAAATAATAGTCAGGACATTCGAAAATTTTAGTAAGATGACAATAAGTATCCACATAGTTACCATCCTCAGCTATTCTCCAATGTTCCGCATTACCAATTCTATTTAAAGCACCATAAATAGGATAATCTCCAGTTTGTCCTCCTATCGTAATGAGTACATCTGGCTTCAATAGACTAAAGCCACCACATGAGATCAAAAGGTTTGCAGAAACGCTATACTTTCCATGATAATTGGAAAGATGATTAACATAGACTGCTGCATCAACTCCTTCACAGAATTTTTCAATAGCCTTATTTTCTCTTTCAGAAAATACTCGATGTTCTCCTATGACTATCAAAACCTTTTTGTTAACCAGCTCTACATCACTCCAATCATCCCATGCCATATAACGACGCAATGGTCTTATTGCAGGCAATTCTACATTTTCAAATTGGCCTTGCAGGGCATCCACAATACGAATATTTAACTGTATTGGTCCTGGATTTCTATGCGTTGTCTCTAATATAGCTTCTTTGGCATTATGATAAACCTGCATACGGGTATTATCATCCGTAACAGGAGGTAAATCAAATGATGCTTTCACTGCATCCTTTGGAAGAGAACATTGATCAGGTGCTTGCATATAATCCTGATACTGAAATCTTTCAAGTTTTGCAGTAGTAATAGCTAAAATAGGAGTATGCTTATAGAAAGCCTCAGTCAAACCAGGCACATAGTTACGAGTAGCTTGTGCACTCGTACACGACGTAGCTATAACCTCACCCGTCTGAAGATGCAATCCAATGGCGAAGTACATAGCACTTCGCTCATCAGGCACAGAATAACACTTAAAAAATGAATCCTCCTGAACAGCCTGGGATATTGGAATATTTGTTCCACCTGGGCTAACTACTATGTGACGTATATTATATTGCTTTAATAGCACTATAACAATACGTACATTTTCTTGAATTGTATACATAAGATTATTTTACTTTTTCTTACACAAAAAATTCCATACTCTTCTATAGAGCAAATACAGTTTTTCATAAAGTCCTGCTCTCATCGTTGCATCGATTTTTCTAGAGTTCTCAACATCATCGACAACATTTAAAGGATGCTTCAATGGAAAATCATACTCGAATGTCGGCTTAAAAAGAATACGCCTTAATTTAGGAGGTAAATCATTGATATTGGAAGTCGAATGAGTTGACACTGCTGCTATACCGATATTACTAATAAGGTTTTTAGAAGGAATAATAGCGAGCATAGAATTAAATATTCTAGTACTCGAAACGAAATCTTCATAATGTTCTATTCCTGTAGCCTTATGTTTCAAGTAGGTTTCCAGTCTTTTATTCCACAGGTCTCCTGAAGAGAAAAGATTAGCTATGTCGCGCTCATTATCTAAAAATTTATATTTTGGATCCCACATATCAACAAAACGACGCCAGGTCGCCCATCCCCAAATAGGCCCATGTTTCCGGCAAAAGAAATAATCTGCATCAATGTCAACTTGATCCATATGATTCATGCCACAAATCATCGCTATACGATTGTCATATTCATACTTGTCCAGCAGCTCCTTGCAAAAAGGGAAAAAACTTTGAGAGGGAACATCATCGTCTTCAAGAATAATACCTTTGTCCACAATGCTAAACATCCATTTTTGAGAGATGTATTCTGAAGGATCACAGCCATAATTCTTTTCTTGATACATACGATGTACTTCACACTCCCAATCAATGTCCTCAACAATCTTACGACAAGCTTTCACACCTGCTACATCATCTGTTCTTCCTTCTCTAGCTCCATCTTGATAAAGAAAAAGCTTTGAAGGACGAGCTATTTTAATTTGCTCAAAAACTTTAGCAGTCTGCTCTGGGCGAGCAAAGAAAATCAATAGTACTGCAACATCTATTTTTGCCTTTTCCATAATTATTTTATTTAAAAATTCTATTAATACATTGTTTTACTATATATCGTTCTTCATTGGTACATCCAATCATGTAGATTAAACATAAGATCCACACTAACGATATAACACTAGACATTAAAAAACTTACCACAGTTCCTGTGATAAAAAGTTTCAACAAGAACAAGGGCAAAGAACATACTACAACAGCCAAACAAGGGAACACAGTATGCTGTAAATAACACATTGGTTCAAATTCAGTAATTCTACTTAGATACCTAACCTGAAATACCAATACTGCAACAGATGCTAATATGGTACAAATAATAATCGTATAAACAGGAAAACCTACGACAAAAAGTAAATAAGCAACAGGAAGAACCATTAAATATGCTACACTATAGAATATTTGAAATGGACGGATTTTACCAGTTGCCTGAATAGAAGAATCGAAGCCAGCCCCCAAACATCTTATTAAACCTCCTACTAAAAGCAATGTAGCAAACACATCTGTATATTGAGGCACATCTTTAAGCCAAGCTTTTAGTACAAAATCCATATTAAGAATCAACGGAACTACAGGTATAAGCATGATGAAAAATGCGATTTTCGCAATTCCATAAATCAGAGACAAAGAACGTTCGGTATTATGACTACTCTGGCTCTTCATGATCTGTGGTATTGCTGCTTGATTCAAGCTCTGCACAAACATCATCACATAGTTGTTAATTTGGAAACCTATACCAAACGCCGCATTAACCACTGTATTAAAGAACAAGTTAATTATCATATTGGAACCTTGATTCTGCCCCATGGAAGCCATAGCACCAATCATAATCCAAAAAGCATATCCTAGAATACCACTATAATCAGAACGTTTCTTATTAAATTGCCATCTTATGATTTCTCTATCCTTTATAAAGCAATAGATATACATACTAACAGGCAATATGATATTATATATCGCCATTATAATGGCAAACATCCTCAATCGGTTGCCACAATAATACGCTAGAGCTATAACCATTCCTAACTTCAGCAATGTCCTACCAATTTCTACAACGGATGTAAATACAAATTTCTCACGAGCGACTATCAAACCATTAAATGGCACACTAAGGATAACAAAAGATGTTGCAGCTAAACTAAGGTGCAAAACAAATAGCGCATCACTTATTTTTGAAGTATCAATATTCGCAATATTTCTTATATAATAAACTCCAAAAGTTTCACCTACAATCAAAAGTAACAAGACCAAGGCTATATGTATCACTAATGAAGTATTAAATACTTTTCTAGGATCTCCTTTTTCTCCTTTTCCAAACTCTACTACAATATACCGATAAGTTACAGACATCATGGTGACTCCTAGAAAATTCATCATTGAAACAATACCTCCAACAATAGTATACAAACCATAATCCGAAGCACCTAATGCTTGAAGAATTACACGGGACGTATAAAGACCTATAATCACAGATAGTATCAATTTTACATACAATACCGCAGTATTCTTTGCTATTCGTTTATTATCAGATGTTTGATTTGACATATATTACTTTCTATATTCTTTAATTCTCTGTTCTTCTTTCAATGAGCATACAAGCAGCTGTCCAGCTTGAGTTCATAAACTTGTCATAGTTGACACCATACTCAGAGCAGAACTTCTTCAGATCCTTAGTCTCACTGCACAGCTGATACAGATTGTAGACTTCCTGATAATTGACTTTTTCTTTCGGCATAACTTTTCTGTTTTAAAATTGATGCCACAAAGGTAATATTTTTATGTGCCGATGTCAAGGCGGAAAATAAGACGTTTACTTTTGAAGGATATCATTCATAATAATATCCATAACATAATAAATTTTTAGTTTACCATTCAAAATCGTTAATA
>Ga0256871_1000153_pt1 | contig 23927 bp, 9 predicted proteins | sample RumenRJG_07RNA_FD_185439 | JGI IMG/M metagenome (GOLD analysis project Ga0256871, IMG submission 185439) | Metatranscriptome of bovine rumen microbial communities from Lethbridge, Alberta, Canada - Rumen RJG_07 (Metagenome Metatranscriptome) | ecosystem: Host-associated > Mammals > Digestive...
GGTGTTTATATGAAAGATAAAAGTCATTTTGATGTTATAGTTGATGCTAAGGCTAATTGTCCTGACATCAATTTGCCTGATAGCATAATATATAGCTTCTGTGGTAGTGGACTGAATATTTCTACTGCAGATCTTGATTTTTGGTTGAAGAGCAAATATAATTACAATCTTGATAGCTTAAGAAGAAGGGACTCGCTTACATGGATAGATGTGAAGCAGGATTCTATATACATGTTGGCAAGACGTCATGGAGTAAATAGATCTCAGGTTGAGGGATTGATTAATTTTAATGATGTCTCTACTACTGTTGACAAAATATCGGCTCTTGGTAAATGTTCTGATCCTGAAATTTTGCCTACATTCGGAGATAGTATTGAGACAATTCTGCATACTCCGATAAATTTATCTAATGTCTATTTGCTTTTTAATGAGAAAAAATTGTCTACCGTTTATAAACCAACGGATAATACGACAAAAAAGATTTCTTTATTGGAAGACAAGACCTACAAATTCACGGAGAAAGGAACGTATTACATCCAATTCTATTCTCCTTGGAATAATGGTGAATGTTCGGATACAATTCCTCTTGTCATTGAGGATTTTACTCCTGAAGTGCCGAAGGTATTTTATGCTGGAACGGAGATAACGCAAGACACAACTATATATGTCTGCAAGGAATCGGATATTGAGAATATCAAAATAGAAAAATCAAAACGAGTTTATGATGTCCATCGTGAAATCAAAGGTGCTCTTATAAAGGCTGATTCTGCCATAAATGTGAATGCCGATAAAGTATTCAACTGGAATCTAAATAAAGAGGTTGATACTCATAATTCTGGAACCTATGAAATTTCTTTATGGCTAAAGGATCTTGGATGTTTGAGTGATAAGTTTAATTTCAAGATCAATGTTACAAATGTAGCCATCAAAGATCATCCTACCATGCTTATCAAGGATACAACCACTTGTCGTGTGCCTGACGGAAGCCAGAAGGTAGAACTTTCAATTGATGACACATATAATCATACCGATTTTGAACCTATCTGGTATCTTGAAAATCAGGTTGATTCTTCTCGTACTGTTATCGCTTCTAAAGTAGATAAGTTTTCTGTACCTATTGATTCTGCTGGCAGATTCATTTACTCTGTAGCATACAAGAGTGGCCAATGTATCAGTGATCTTCGTGATACTACTACTGTTGAGGTATTGGAGTTGCCAGATACTCTTGCTTCGGACACAATGTATGTTTGTGCGGGATATCAAATAAAAGAATCGGATTTGACGGATTGGTTAAGTCCTAAAATTGTAGATTCTAAAAACGATACGATCAAGTATTACAAAAGGGTTAATGATACTGAGGAAGAATTTATTTCTCTTGCAGATTTGCTTAATGAGTTAAGCACTGACTGCAGCAATTTATCTTCCGATGTCTTAGAGAACTATTTCTATGTCCGTGTAAAAAACAGTTGCTATAGCGCGCCTTCAAGAATGGCTGTTTTTGCAAGGTGCTACAATACTGATGCTCCTAAGTTTGCTGAGGATGTTGATTCTGTTCTTTATTGTATAGGCGACGTCGTGGCATCTGATCTTAATGTGTTTATAGATGCAGGTGAAAAATCAACTTATGCAGAGGGTTACCGTTGGCAGTGGATAAAAAGTAATGTTACAACTTTGCCTGAGTTTGATAATGATACAAAATGGTATAATGACGTCGCTGATACTTATAGCTCTTCTCTTGATGCGAAGACCAAGGCTCGAGAGCTCTGGTCGGTCGTTCGTATAGATTCCAACAACTGTGTCAGCAAGGCTGATACTTTTGAGGTGATCGTCGACGAGAACATCACTACTTTCCCATTTGTCGGTGATACAACGAAGACGATTGTGAAAAATATTGAACCGTTGACAATCAAGACTTGTCAGAATGTTCCTTTCTATGAGTCGGCTGATATCCCTACCAAACCAACTTCTGAGGATTATAAAATAGAATGGTTTGAAATGACAGATAAGGAAATTGGAGCAAGGGATAGTGTCTTCTTGGATAAGGTGTTCGGTCAGTATACTGTCGCTGGAATGCGTAAGTATAAAGTGCGTCAGAGTACAAAACTTGGATGTAAGGGTCAGTGGTTGGAAGTGAACTTGCTGGTTAATGAGAAGGTGACTGACGCTCCTGAGTTCGACAGAGTCTATCTTTGTTATGGTGCCAAAGAAGTGGAAGTTGTCAACAAGAATACTCCGACTGATGCCTCAAACTTGACTTTGGCTTACTACTCCTCCAAGGATACTTTAAGGGCGTTTCCGAAGACCAGTGCCTCTATTAAGAGTGACTCAATTGGAGAGTTTGTGAATGATCATAGCCTTTACACTGCCGTTTATATTAATCAGACAACTGAATGTCAAGGACCAATGGTCAATGTGGAGGCAATTGTAAGTGATCTTCCTCATCTTCCATTGTTGGATAGAGATACAGTCAGCTTGTGTATAGGTGCGGAAAAATATGATTTGGTTTCTGCGACTGGTGCAGCTGTCAATACTATCGACAATAATACTCGCTTGTATTGGACTGCCACTAATGGAGCTACGGTTGATGAAAATGGATTGGCAACAATCACGTCTGCAAAGAAGAATATTAAATATTCAGTCAAGCAGAAAAATGAGTTGACAGGTTGTGTCGGCAAGGATACAACAGTGGTCGTGAATATCGACAAGACATTCTCATTCAAGCGTCAGAAGGATACTGTAAGATGTTACGGAGAGTCATTTGATTTGTTGAAGGCAATCACTGACAGCTTGCGAATCAAGAATGATATAATCGACGCGGATGTATCATTCAAAGTTTATAAGTTGACGGGAAACTCTCCGTCTCCTTCTGCAATCTCTGATGCCAATCTTTCTGCAATTAAGTCGGATGCGGGTCGTCATGAAGACCAGACTAAGAGATTCTTGGTGCGTTATGAGGATGCTGTCGGCGGATGTACAGAAAATGATACTGTGACATTGTTGTTTAAGGGATTGCCTACGATCAAGCAACTTCCAAATATCGATACTTGTTTCGCGCAGCCTTTCAGTTTGCCTGCGCTCGACAATGATTATGAGTATCAGTGGTATCGAAACGACAAGACAACTAAGATCACAGAGAAGAAGGTGGCACTTGAAGCGACTGAGACTCTTTATCTTGTCGCAGTGGATAAACAGGAGTGTGCTGATACATCTTCTATTGTGGTGACGGTGCACAAGAATCCGATTGAGTCGTTGGTGAAAGACACTACCGTCTTCTGCCAAAACACAGGAGAGAAGGTCATCGACATCAAGGCTCAGAGTTCGGATGAGAACGACGCTTCCAAGTTGAACACTATCATCTACGATGCTGCTGGAAACGAAGTGTCTCGCTCTATCAACACGGATACTGTTGTTGTGACTGGAAAAAATAAGGTCCTAGACTATGTCGTCGTGCAGGAGAATATGGTCACTCACTGTACGTCGAAAACTGATTTCCATATTGAGGTGAGAAAGGCATTCTCTTTGAATGCTGAGGATTGCAAGGCGGTTTGTGAGCCAGAGGAGGTTGATTTCGCTAAACATGTCCAGTTATATTTGAGTAAAAACGAATCGTCAATCGGTATTATTGACTTAGCAAAACTTAATATTGATTATGCTCGTATAGATGGAAACAGCTCTGTAGCTTTGGATGCGGCCGCAGCGTCTGCTTTAACTCATATCGCTGGACGTGACACTGTGAACTATACATATAAGATCAGTGATGCTGATAATGTGTGTGTGGCTTCTGATACAGTCGCTGTCACAATCAATTTCAAACCTACTACTCCGGAAATCGTGGATTCACAGGACACTGCTTTCTTGTGTTCAGACAATGCGGATCTTAAACTTTCCGCCGTCGACACAAATAAGGATAAGACAAACACAGCGGTATTCTGGGGTGAGTATAAGAATGGAGTGCAGGGCAATGATTATTCTGTTGTCGCATCTGCGTCTCATGTGGCTTATACGGCATTCTCGAAGAATCTAAAGAGCGGATGTGTGAGTGAGTACGACACCACATTCGCCGTGGTCGCAACTCCTGTCAAGGTGGATGTTATAGAGGATTCTGTTTCAAAGAAATGTGCGGGCGAGAAGATAAATGTATATGATGTGCTTGTCAACTCGTTCCATTTCGACGCTTCTATCTCTCGCTCGTTTATCAAATATGAGGCGACGCAGAATGGTGTGCCAGCTTCGAAGTCTGAATTGTCGTCTGTCAGCAGAACAGTGCAGGATACGATAAAGTTTGATATGACTGCGACTGATACTTTGACTGGATGTTCGGCTTCAAATTCAGTGACTGTGATTTTCCACAATCGTCCACAGAATAAGATTGTCGCTCCGTCGATCGCATGTGTCGGCAATCCGTTTGAAGCAACGACAGTGGGAGAAGATAGAAAGGCTGCATATTCTTGGCAGACTAAGGATGGTGTCGAACTTTCGTCTATCGGCTCAGTCAAGATCAATTCTTTGGCTCACGACACAACTTTGCTGTTGGTCACTAAAATAGATGGAACAGGTTGTCTCGACACTCTTGAGCATAAAGTCAAAGTGTATGTCACTCCTGAAAGATTGGAGGCTCAGGATCCGTTCCGTTTCTGTCAGACAGATGCTGATGTTAAGGTGGAGATCGAACGTGACGCTGCTGATGTCGCCGCTTACAAGCTGGAGTGGACATCTGATGTCGACAGCATAGTAGTCGATAAATTTGTCGCTTCTGCCAAGAAAGACACCGCATATAAGTTGACGGTGAAGCAGCTGAATATTACTGCTGACACAGTTTGTAAGTCGGATCCAATAGTTGTCGACGTGGAGATTACCAAACAGATTTCAATTGCTCTTGCTGACACTGCGATCTGTATGCCTCTCGACTTTGATTTGGCAAAGTATGCTCAGACAAAGAAGAATGTTTCGGATGAAGGATTCCTGCCTGAGTTGACATCTGTAAGAATGTATGACGGTGGTGTGACAAAAGCTGTTGGCGATTCAACTTCTATCACAACTCCTGGACTTTATGAAATCGGATACACAGATAAATATGGATGTCCGGTCTTGACAAATGTGAAATTGGCATTCATCAACAAACCAACGATTCCAGTGCTCGACACTGACAGTTCATTCAACCTGTGTCTGAACAACGACACTGTTGTGACTCCTGTGGTTGTGGCTGGAGATTATGAGTTTGTATGGAGAAACGTGGGTGCTGACAAATCTTTCACCGCTGAATCGTTGAAAATAGACGCTTCCAAACCGGTGGATGATGTTGTATATAAGGTTGTGAGACGAGACACAATATATGGTTGTGAGAGTGATCCGCAGTCGTTGACATATAGTGTGAAAGCTCCTTTCGCATTTGATTCTGTTCCAAATGTTGATATCTGTGAATATGAGACTGTCAATTTGGATTCGTTGGCTAAGAAGCATCTTCGTCCGCTTGACAATTTGGTGATAGATATCCACCGTGGCGGATACAACAGTAATATATCATCATTCAATGTGGAGGCGGTTGCTATTGAAGGTGTTTACACAATAGACGTCGTCGATACTGTTTCGACTTGTGTGGCAAGCAGAAATATGACTGTCAACACACATAAGAAGCCTGCAATTACGGTGTCGGGCAACAAACCTATTTGTGAGGGCAACGATTTGTTGCTGACTGCAGATGGAGCCGACTATTTCTATTGGAATTCGGTGGCGACTCCGTCGGCTACATACAAGGTGGTAAGCTCGGATGACAATGATATCACTGTATCATTGCTCGCTCGTTCGGTGGTGGCTGAGAACAACAAGACTTGTGAGATGGATTCTTCTTTTGTGGTGAAGGTCCACACGACTCCTGCCGCACTTGCTGCTCAGGATCCGTTCCGCTTCTGTCAGACTGATGATGATGTGAATATTGAGTTGGCGCGTGATGCTGCCGACGCTGCAGCATATAAACTTGAGTGGACATCTGCAGCGGACAGTGTGGTGGCTGACAGATTCGTCGCATCTGCAAGAAAAGACACTGCATACGAGTTGACGGTCCGTCAGTTGAATATCAACGCTGATACAGTTTGTAAGTCAGACCCTATCAAGGTCAGTGTGGAGATTACCAAGCTTATTGAGATTGCTCTTGCTGACACTGCAATATGTATTCCGCTTGAGTTCGACCTTGCTCAGTATGCTCAGACAAAGAAGAAAGTTTCCGACGAAGGATTCTTGCCTCAGCTTACATCTGTAAAACTATACGAGGGTGGAGTAGAGAAGAATGTGGCAGATTCTACGAAGGTGACTGTGGCTGGAAACTATAGGTTGACATATACAGACAGGTTCAACTGTCCGATCGCAGCGTCGACGAATTTGAAATTCATCAAAAAGCCTGATACTCCAATTCTTGATGTTGATCCTTCATTCAACCTATGTGTCGGAGTCGAGACTACCGTGCATGCGGATGTCGTGGCTGGCGATTACAAGACATCATGGACTATGGTTGGAAATGGCAATGAGTCGTTTGGCGACACTCTTGCTTTGGATGTGGCAAAACCAATCACAGACGGATATGACGTTGTAAGAATCGACACTGTTTATGGATGTATGAGTGAAAAGACTCATTTCGATTACAATGTGATTGAACCATTCAGAATTGCTGAAAACAGAAATCTTGATATCTGTGAGTATGAGACTATCGACCTTGACTCTGTGTCGAGAGCGATGTATCCAGATCCGGATTTGAAACTTGAGATTGTCCCTACAATGACTCTTGATGCTACAATGCCATTCGACGCGTCGAAGGCTTCCGCTGAGGGTGTCTACCTTTTGAATGCAGAGCATATCGTCTCTTCTTGTAAGACACAGTCGGAAATCAGAGTCAATAATTATAAGAAACCTGTGATCACGGTTGCAGGAAACAAACCAATCTGTGAGGGAGACACATTGTTGCTTAAGGTGAGTGGCGGTGATTTCTACTATTGGAATAATTCAACTGTAAGTGTCGATTCAGCGTTTGTCCCTGGTGTGGAAGACGGTGAGACAACCGTCAGCTTGAGTGTTAGCAAACTTGTGGGTGATGCCGGCAAGACATGTAAGGCGGACAGCGTTGTGACTGTGGTTGTGGAGAAAGTTCCTGATCTTGTGGCATCAAAACTTGATACCGCTTATTGTCAGGAGGGCAAGACAAGCGCTCTATATCTTGAACCAACTGATGCTTCTGCGAAAGTCGTTTGGTATTCTCCAGAAGACAATTATCAGACAGCACGTCCGAATGCATCTTTCGCACCGTCTGCAGCTGATGCAGGAGAGTTCACTTTCAAATTCAAGCAGGTGCTTGGAAACTGTAGCACTAAGCTTCAGAATTATGTCGTGACTATTGAGGACAAAATCACTGATATCCCAGTGGTGAACGATACTTCTTATTGTGTCGGTGAGACTTCGGTAGAGTTGATCGCTAAGTGGAAGGATTTCGCATGCGATATCAAGTGGACGGATAAAAACCAGAATGATGTTGATCTGCTTCCGTCGACAGCAGTTGCCGGACAGACACAATATTGTGCTCGTCTGACACGTGGCGCTTGTGTCGGTCAGCCAGTATGTATGACTGTATATGTGAAAGACAGATTCAATACTATAGCTGATATTCGTGATACATTCAGATTCTGTGCAGGAACAGGTGTTCATCGTCTAGAACCGAACACTACGATTCCTGGTGTTCGTTTGAACTGGTATAGCATACGTGATGTGAAACGTGCGGACTTCGCGGAGTTTGATGCTGATGGAAATCAGAACAGCGACACATATTATGTCACTCAGTCGGAGATCGACGGATGTGAGAGCGACAGCGTGAAGGTTGAGGTGGTGAAAGTGCCAGCTGTTTTGGAGCGAGACTTTATGGTCGACACTTGTAAGGGAGTTAAACTTACTGCTGCTGATGTGATGGCAGAAAATAAGATCGATTATGAGTTGACGTCGTTGGCGAAGGTGGCTGCTGGTGGTCAGGACAGCATCATCCCACTTGGTGGAAATATCGGTTTCAATGGAACTTATAATCTGACAGTCCAGAGCGAGTATGGATGTGTCGGAGTCGAGAAGATTCACGTCAACATGATCGAGCCTGAGCATTTGACTTGGCCTACAGACGGATTCACATCTTGTCCGGGCGACACTGTGGCAATCAGCGCGGGCTCTTCCAACTCATGGTTTAAGGTGTTGGATTCCGACAGCACAGAGTTGGCTTATCTATATGGTGTGAATGAGAATTATTCGTTTGTTGCAGACGAGTATAAGCAGTTTGACATCATCGCGATGGTCAAGGGTCATGAGTCGTGCACGGCTAAGAAGACATTAAGCTATTATGTCCACACTCCGGAGAAACCAGTTGTGTTTGGTAAACCAGGAGTCTGCAAGGGTGATGAGTTGAAATTGAGCGTCGGAAATATCGAGAAAGATTTCAGTTGGGATTACGACGGTGAGATTTTGAGCACAACTGATGAATTCAAATATGTTCCGGAGAAGAGCGGATATCTCCGTGTCAGCGGAAAAGACAAGAACGGATGTGTGGTGAGCGACACGATAGCCATCAAGGTTGTCGACATATTGACTCCGAAGATTGTGTTGCATCCAAGAATTTCGTCGACAGAATACCATATCAACAGAGATACTACGGAGGTGGATTTCGAGGCAAGACTCAATACCGCCGACGACGGAATGTTCACATATTCATGGGATTTTGGCGACGGTTCTGCTCCTGGAATGTCGCAGATGGAAAACCATGTCTACTCAGACACTGTGGTTAAGTTGTCACGTCTTGTAAATGTAGGATTGACTGTGACACATGAGTTTGGTTGTGTCGGAACAGCATACTCGACACTTTACATTGATCCATCGATCTATGTTCCAAACACATTCGTCGTGGATACCGATTATGAGTTTATGAAGGATTACGATCTTGAAATCTTCGACCGTATTGGCAATCTTATCCATAAAGGAAACGGATGGGATGGAACTTACGACAAGAATGGAGATGTTGTTTTCCACGACACTTATTTCTATTCGTTGACTTATTATGTTGGAGGAGAAGAGCAGCATAAGACTGGATATATAACAGTGGTAAGATAATGAAGAAGATAGCGATATATATTGTGATGATTATGAATCTTGTGTTGGCACAAACCGCGTCGGCACAAGAAGACGTGTTGTTTACCAATCGCCAGTTGAGAATGGCGTATACCAACCCAGCATATATTCCAGAGATTCTTGAGGCTACGATCACATTAGGAGGAAGGACACAGTGGCGTAATATAGAAGGCTCTCCAAACACTTTCTTTGCTAGCGCACGTTATTTCTTCATTGGTGCTCATTCCCAGGTGGCGCTTACTATGCTTGGCGACAAGATCGGCTACACCAAGACGACGATGCCGAAATTGACGTATGCCTTCATGGTGCCGTTTAATGAAGACTGCTATCTGAATCTTGGAGTCGGAGCTGGCTTTGTGTCACGTCGCTACGATTTCGATATGATGAACACGATGGGAGTGAATTCGGAGAATGTGGCGATCGACAAGTTGGACAACTACACGTCGCCAGATGCTGAGGCTGGTTTTGAGCTTCTATTGCAGAATTTTGAGTTAGGAGCATCAGTCAACCATTTGATATCGACGGGAGAGGAGAATCAGAGGATGCGTAAGTTGTGGTCAGGTTATTTCAACGTCCTGATGCAGTCGAAAGAGTGGTGGAGATTGATTCCGTCTTACTCCTACTACAGATATGAAGACAGAAACAAACATCAATTGAGTGTCTGCTTCCAGTATCTGTTTGATTTTGAGTTTCATCCAAAGGATCTATTTTACGTCGGCATGGCATATAGGTTCAACTATGAAGGATCCGTGTTGTTTGGAATCAACATGTTCTCATTCCTATCAGTGTTTTATTCCTACGACTATTTCTTCGGCTCATTGCGACACGACAACCGAGGCACACACGAGCTCGGTATAGAAATCAAGATACCGCAGAAATTCAAAGGCTGTTTCGCCAACTATGGCAAGAGCCACAAATACACGAGATATACGAGAATCAAGTAAGATGATTTAAGGAAATAAATTATATTTAGAGGAGTAAATGATATTGCCTTACAATTATAGACTTCCAGTATCTTCATTGTCGAGGATTTTTGCGAATACCACGGCGACGTATGTTAGTTAAAGTATTTTTATTTCTGTTGTGATTGAGAAATTTGAGGATTTATAGGAATGTATTACACAAAGAAAGTTTTGTTTTTTATAGTTGGCTGTGTTATGGTTTGGTAAATAAATGTTTCTATAGTTGACAGAAATGAAAAAAAATGTTAATTTCGCCATTTGATACGAATAGATGAAAAAACTTGCAAAATAGATATTTTTATTTATGATGGTATTGGCATTTCATGACAATGTTTAATTCCATAATACTTTTGAATATTATTGGATTGTAAGATTTTTAGTGAAATCTATTGGATGATATTGAATATTGGTATTTTTTTAGGGATTATGGCATCAGAAAGACAAATCGAAGAGCAGTTTATAAGCTATTTGAGTGAGGATTTGAAGTATGTTTATCGTGAAGACATTCATGATAGGGATAGTCTTGAGCATAATTTCCGAGAAAAATTTCAAACATTGAATCGTTGCCACTTAACAGACAACGAGTTCACTCGACTTTTGGAAGAAATTACTGATTCGGATGTGTTTGCTACCTCAAAAAAATTGCGTGAGCGTAATACTTTTATACGAGAAGATGGCACGCCGCTTCAGTATATGTTGGTGAATATAAAGGATTGGTGCAAAAATGAATATGAGGTTATTCATCAGCTACAGATTAATACAAAAAATAGTTTTCAACGATATGATGTGATTCTACTCATCAATGGTTTGCCGGTTGTTCAGATAGAACTAAAAACTTTGGATGTTAGTCCACGTCGTGCAATGCAGCAAATTGTTGATTACAAGAATGATACGGGCAATGGATATACCAATTCTTTGCTTTGTTTTATGCAGATATTTATTGTCAGCAATCAACATAATACATATTATTTTGCTAATAACAATAAGGAACATTTCAACTTCAATGCTGATGAAAGGTTTTTACCTGTATATCAGTGGGCTGATGAAAAGAATCAGAAAATAACAGGTCTTCATCCTTTTGCTGATGCTTTTTTACAAAAATGTCGTTTGGGTGAGATGATTAGCCGTTATATGGTTTTGATGGCATCAGAAAGAAAAGTCCTTATGATGCGACCATATCAGATATATGCGGTGAAAGCTATAGTGAATTGTATCAATGAAAACAGAGGAAACGGTTACATCTGGCATACTACAGGTAGTGGTAAAACGTTGACATCGTTCAAGGCATCTACTCTTTTGAAGGATAACCCGGAGATTGAAAAATGTCTTTTTGTTGTCGACAGAAAAGATCTTGATCGACAAACTCGAGAGGAGTTTAACAAATTTCAAGATGGTTGTGTTGAAGAAAATACCAACACAGATGCACTTGTCCGTCGTATGCTTTCGGAGGATTATGCTGATAAAATCATTGTCACAACTATACAGAAGTTGGGCATTGCTCTTGATCCGCAGAATCGTAGCAACTATCAGGAGCGTCTTTCGCTTTTGCGAGACAAACGCATTGTGTTTATTTTTGATGAATGCCATCGATCTCAATTTGGAGATAATCATAAAGCTATCAAGGAATTCTTTCCGAACGCACAACTTTTTGGCTTTACAGGAACTCCTATTTTTGAGGAAAATGCATCATATACACAAATAACAGGAGAAGAGGCTCAATACAAAACGACAAAAGACGTTTTTCAAAAGGAGTTACATGCATATACGATAACGAATGCCATTGATGACCGTAATGTCTTGCGTTTTCATGTTGATTATTTTAAGCCAGACAAGTCTGATATAGTTGGAGACATGGTGAAGAAATCAGCTATTGTAAAAGCTATTTTAGCAAAACACCGTGCTGCAACAAACGGATGTCGTTTCAATGCGTTGTTTGCCACTGGTTCAATCAAAGATGCTATCGAGTACTATCATTTGTTCAAGGTCGCACAAGCAAATAAAATGGCTGAAGACAGACAATATGAGCCATTGAACATAGCTTGTGTGTTTTCGCCTCCTGCTGAGGGTAATCGCGATATTATGCAGATTCAGGAGGATTTGCCACAGGAGCAACAGGACAATAAGCAGGATCCAGACCAGAAAAAGGCTGCGTTGACTGATATCATCAAAGATTATAACGAGCAGTTTGGCACAACTCACAGTGTTAATGAGTTTGATGCGTATTATCAAGATGTTCAGCAGCGTATTAAAAACCAGCAGTATAGCAACAAAGATTATGCACATAAAAACAAGATTGACATCACTATTGTTGTGGATATGTTGTTGACTGGTTTTGATTCCAAGTATTTGAATACGTTGTATGTGGATAAGAATTTGAAGTATCATGGTTTGGTTCAGGCGTTTTCTCGTACAAATCGTATCTTAAACGATACCAAACCATACGGCAATATTCTAGATTTTCGAGGACAGCAAACGGCGGTAGACGCAGCTATTGCTTTATTCTCTGGGGAAAAAGAGGAGGTCGCACGTCAAATTTGGATTGTTGAGCCGGCTTCTTCAATCCGAAAAAAATACATTGAGGCTATTGATAGGTTACGTAGCTTTATGACAACGAACAATTTGGAATTCAAAGCGGAAGAAGTTCCAAATTTGAAGGGGGATATTGCTAAAGCAGATTTTATAAATCGCTTTAAGGAGATACAACGACTCAAAACACAACTAGACCAATATACAGATCTTGTGGAAGTGAAACCAGACAAATATTCGATGTATGTGGCTGAACCACAACTTTCTTATGGATTCACTGATGATGATCTGCAGGCTTTTCGTGGTGCTTATCTTGATCTTGCTCGTGATTTGAAAGGCAAACGAGAAAAATCAGAAGAAGGAGTCTCAAAAGAAATTGAGGACCTTGATTTTGAGTTTGTCCTATTTGCTTCGACAATGATAGACTACGACTATATTATGGAATTGATTTCCAGATATATGGGACAACCATCTAAATGGAAAATGACGAAGGATGATCTTGTCAATTTAATTCGTTCGAGTGCAAATTTGCTTGATGATCGAGACGACATTATCGCCTACATTGATAGTCTTGATGGAGTAAATGGTCGAACAGAGCAAGAAATAAAGGATGGTTACGAAGTTTTCAAAACGGAAAAATATGCAAAGGAGATGTCTCTCATTTCTGAGAAACATGGTTTGAATGTGAAAGCGGTGCAGACTTTTGTGAACGACATTGTAGATCGAAGAATTTTCGATGGAGAGAAATTGAACGAGTTGCTAGAACCGTTAGATTTAGGTTGGCGTGACCGAATCCGTAAGGAAACAGAATTGATGAATGACCTTGTGCCATTGCTGAAACGATTAGCATCAGGGCAGAATATATCAGGGTTGAAAGCGTATGAGGAATAAAATTGATAACAACCAATTTGTATGAGAGTAAATACTAAACAAGCTGTAAAACTTTTTTTTCAAAACACCTCGCTGGAGCAGGTGTTTAAGGAAGCAATAGCTAATTCTCTTGACGCAAATGCTACTGATATTAAGGTCAATGTTTTTATTGATTCTTTTGAGAAACAAGAAAGTTTGCAAATTGAGATTGTTGATAATGGCGAAGGATTTACAGATGAAAGATATGATAAGTTTTGTGAGTTGTTAAAGGTAGAGGAAGATACACATAAAGGCGTTGGACGCCTGGTATATTTAAGCTATTTTGATAAAATCGAGGTTTCTAGTTATTTCGAAGGAAAACATCGTGCTTTTACTTTTAACGAAGATTTTGATAAAGAAAAAAACAATATGCAACTCTTGGACGATACAAGTGGAACGCATGAAACGAAACTTATTTTCCAAGAGTGCTCATTGAAAAGATTAAGTAGTAATGTGGTTATCACTCCAGACTATTTGTATCAACAAATATTGTTGGAGTTTTATCCAAGATTATATTTATTGAAGAAGGAAGGAACTGAATTTACAATTTCTTTCAAAATTGATATCCCGCACATAAATAAGAAACATTTTGTTGGAAATTATGAGCGTAAAATCACACAGAATGATATTCTAGATATGAAGTCCACAGAACTTGATAACAAATTAAGTCTGTTTGATAATATGAAACTAGATTATGCTGTATGTAAGAAGGATGATTCATTTTCCGGAACATTTCTTATGACTGCTCTATGTGTTGACACACGAACTCAAATTCTTGAAGATATAATCTCTCGGGAGAATTTGCCGCAAGCGGGGTACGATATAGTTTTTATTTTGAGCTCGACGTTTTTTGAGGGTAAAGTTGATGCTGCAAGGCAAACTCTTACGCTAAAAGATGTTGATTTAAAGACCATAAAATCATTGTTTAGAGCAAAAGTCGCAGAAATACTAGAAAAAGAAATACCTACAATTAAAGAAAAAAATCTAAAGATAAGAGAATCGTTAAATAAAATCTATCCACATTTATTGGGTTACTTTGATAAAAATGAGGTCGGTATTATTGAGCGTTCAAAGTCAATCGAAGAAGCACAAAAACGCTTTATGCGAGATCAAAAAGAGATTTTAGAGGTACAATCATTGGATGATGAGCGATATGATAAAGCTTTAGATGTGTCATCAAGAACCCTAGCCCAATACATTTTGTATCGTGAAAAGATTATTGAAAAGGTTGAATCTATAAATAAAGATAATCCAGAAGCTGATCTTCATAATCTTATTCTTCCTCAAAAAAATGTGTTTAAGAATGGGGATTTGGATTGTATTTACAATAACAATTTATGGTTGCTGGACAATAAATACATGTCCTATACTACGGCCATGTCGGATAAAACAATGAAGCAAGTTATTGAAGAAATAACACAATCCGAAACAGAGACCGATAATGATAGACCTGATATTGTTGTAATGTTCTCTAAAGATCCCGATGCAACCAAAGAAAAGTCAGTTGACGTTGTAATCATCGAGTTAAAAAAACGAGGAATAAAGTTGGCAAAAACAGAAGAAGCAATAAGCCAACTTAAACAACGGGCGATAAAGTTGCTTAAGTATTATCCGAACAAGATACAAAGAATGTGGTTTTATGCCATAGTAGAGTTTACTGATGAGTTCAAATTGTCATTGATTAATGATGAATACACACCTTTGTATTCCAAAGACAGTCTGTATTACAAAGAAAACTTGCTTCAGATATCTCTTGACGACCCGACCAAGTATCCGATAGGTACTTATGTGCTTTCAATAGATGCGTTTATAAAGGACGCAAAGGCTAATAATGAAGTGTTTTTGAACATCCTCAAAGATGGATTTAAGAGAGAGAGCAAGTAACATGGAAAAACAACAGAATCATATTCCTCAACTCCGCTTCCCCGAATTCCAAAATGACGGGGAATGGGAAGTGAAAAGATTGGGAGAAATTGCAGAAAGAATTATAACTAGAAATAAAGACAATGAAGTGTATCCTGTATTAACCAATTCTGCAACTGAAGGTGTAATAAATCAGCAGGATTATTTTGATAGGAAAATAGTATCAAAGGACAAATTGACTAATTATCATATTATTAAATTTGATGATTTTGTATACAATCCAAGGATTTCTACAGCTGCCCCTGTTGGACCTATTTCTAGAAACAAGATTGGAACGGGAATTATGTCACCATTATATACCATTTTCAGGTTTAAAGTAGGTAACATTGATTTTTTTGAACAGTATTTCAGAACCAATTGTTGGCATCAGTATTTGAAGGATAGAGCAAATTTTGGAGCAAGGTTTGATAGAATGAATATAACCAGTGAGGATTTTCTCAAATTACCGTTGCCTTTTCCACCGCTCGCCGAGCAGCAGCGTATAGCCATTGCGTTATCGGAATTTGACACCATACTTTCTGCCACCAAGGGCAAACTTGAACAATTGAAAGCCTACAAGAAAGGACTGATGCAGAAACTTTTCCCTGCCAAAGACAAAACTTTGCCCGAATTTAGATTCAAGGAATTTGAGAAGGATGGGGGATGGGAAGAAAAAAAGTTGGGAGAGGCAGTTGATGTCTTCCAAGGGTATGGTTTCCCTGAAAGAATGCAAGGCAAAATGCAAGGTAAATATCCGTTTATAAAAGTTAGCGACATTTCTACGACTGTTAATAATGGGAGAAAGTATATTGATGTTGCCAATAATTATGTTGATGAAGAAGAACTTTCCATATTGGGAGTGACACCTTTCCCTATTGGAACAATTATTTTTGCTAAAATTGGAGAAGCTATCCGACTGAATCGTCGCGTAATTCTATCCAAACCGAGTCTTATTGATAATAATGTGGGAGGTGTAAAAGCCAAGGATGGATTGTCAAATGATGATTTTGTTTTCTATATTATGTCAATGATAGATTTGGTGAAATATGCAGGAGGTGTTGTGCCCGCAGTGAAGAAAACGGCAATTGAAAATATAGAAGTATTAATGCCTCCTACATTGTATGAGCAACAAAGAATTGCTGATTGTTTTGGCTTGATTGACGAAATGATAAACCAATACACCAATAAGGTTAGATTCTTGGAAGTGTATAAAAAAGGATTGATGCAACAAATGTTTCCAACTTTAAATAATTAAAAAGTTATGGAATTGATAGAAATAGCAAAACAGATAAGAGAAGCGAAGGAGAGCATATTTCTCATTTATGCATTCAATGGCACTGGAAAGACAAGGCTTTCTATTCAATACAAAGAAGATGCAAGAGAACAAGAGCCTGACGAAAATGGTAAAAGAAAGCAAACTGGAGTTTACTATAATGCATATAGTGAAGATTTATTCGTCTGGGATAATGATATTGAACACTCAGAGGAAGATATCAAGTTACGTATTGTTCCAAGTAGTCTGAATGAGTCCCATTCATTGATTTATGAAGATGATGTAAGGCAAAAATTAAAACCATATAACCCAAAATATGATTTTGTTTTCCATTCGTATGAGGATGACCCGTCAAAGGGTATTGAGTTTATTTCATTTCATTTGGATGACAAAGATGGAAAAAGCATAAAATTATCTAGGGGAGAGGAAAGAATCTTTGTTTGGTGTTTTTTCTTGGCTTTGATTGATTCGGAAGGATGGGCGGACAAACAAAATCAGTATATTTTTATTGATGATCCAGTTTCAAGCCTTGACGACCATAATATATTTGTGACGGCATTCACTTTGTTTGAACTTATCAAGAAGCATTACGAAACTCGAAAGATTATTATCACGACTCATCATATAGGTTTTGCAACAATCCTTGGCAATTGGTTGATGGATCCAAGTAATCCATTCAGAGGGAAAAAAGGGAATAATAAATATCAACTCAGAGGGTTGTCATTAGATAATGGGGACTACTCGCTTCTTAGTTTTGCTGACAAGGCGGTATGGCTTTATCATTTGCGAATGCTTCAAGTGTTGGACAAAGCTATTCAAGATGATGCAGATGAAAAATCCGAGAATGGAATTGAAGTCTATCATATGGCAATTTTGAGACAGATTTTGGAGAATATTTCTTCGTTTTTAGGTGTTGGAAGAATTGGTTTTGTGTTAGAGCAAATAGGATATAGTAGAGAGGAGGCTGATAGAATAGCACTTGAAGACAATGCTTTAACTCACAGAAATGTATATTTTCCGCAATCTGATGTCATGGTTCCTGATAATAAGAACCTGTTAAAAGATGTGTTTAATAGAATTATCGAAAAGTATCATTTCGATTATAAAAGAATGCAATAAAAATGACACAAAATATACAACAAGAACTCGGCAAAACGCTTTGGAGCATTGCTAACAATCTACGTGGTGCAATGATGGCGGATGATTTCCGTGATTATATGCTTTCGTTCCTTTTTTGGAAGTATTTGTCGGATAATTATATTAAGTCAGCCAAAAAGGAATTGGGGTCAGATTATCCTGAACTAACAAAGGAACAATTGGCGTCAATGAGAATCAGTACGCCTCTGCAGTTCTGGTATAAAAACAATCCAGGCGATACTTTCTTGTTCGAAAAACAGATGAAGCGTAAGATCCACTATGTGATAGAGCCTCAATATTTGTGGGACAATATCGCTGAGTTGGCTCGTACTCAAAGTGACACTTTGCTGGAAAACTTACAAAACGGATTCAAATACATTGAAAATGAATCGTTTGATAGTTCGTTCAGAGGATTGTTTTCCGAAATCAACCTCAACTCGGAGAAGTTGGGCAAAAACTACACCGAACGCAATAAACTTTTAGCAAAAGTCATTCAAACCATAGCGGAAGGATTGAATAATAGTGGTGCGGAAGGCGACTCTTTAGGAGATGCCTATGAGTATCTTATCGGTCAGTTCGCTGCAGGTTCGGGTCAGAAGGCGGGTGAGTTTTATACTCCGCAGATGATTTCTACCATACTTTCTCGTATTGTCACTCTTGATTGCCAGGATCCTGCGTCTGGTAAGAAAAAACGTATAGACAAAGTTCTGGACTTTACTTGTGGTTCGGGGTCGCTGTTGCTCAATGTTCGTCACGAGATGGAAGGTTATGGTATTGGCAAAATATATGGTCAGGAGAAGAACATTACTACCTATAACCTTGCCAGAATGAACATGTTGCTTCATGGAGTGAAGGATACAGAGTTCGAAATTCATCATGGTGACACTTTGGTTAATGATTGGGATATTCTCAATGAACAAAATCCTGCACTGAAAATGGAGTTCGATGCTGTGGTGGCAAATCCGCCTTTCAGTCTTCGTTGGGATCCGACAGAAGAGACGGCGAAAGACTTTCGTTTCAATCGCTACGGAGTTGCTCCTAAGTCGGCTGCCGATTTTGCTTTTCTGTTGCATGGTTTTCATTTTTTGAGTGAAAATGGAACAATGGCAATAATTCTGCCTCACGGTGTGTTGTTCCGTGGCGGTAAAGAGGAGATTATACGAAGGAAATTGATTGAAGATGACAATATAGATGCCGTCATAGGATTGCCTGCTAACCTTTTTTATTCAACAGGTATTCCAGTCTGCATCATTGTTTTAAAGCGATGTCGTAAAAATAGCAAAATTCTATTTATAAATGCTAGTGGTGAGGGAAATTACGAGAAAGGTAAGCGACAGAATGTTCTTCGTGATTGCGACGTTGAGAAGATTGTTGATACATATAAATTTCGTCGTGAAGAAACACGTTATTCTCGACAGGTTTCGTTACAAGAAATCAGGGAAAATGATTTCAATTTGAACATCACTCGTTATGTTAATCTTACAAAAGAGGAAGAACAGATTGATTTGAAGGCTGTATCACAAAGAATAAACGAATGTGATGTCAGGATTGCGGAGGCTCAAAATAAACTTAATGAATTTTTGAAAGAGTTAGGATTAGATTTGTTGAAATAATAGTATATGAACAGAATAGTACTCATAGGTAACGGATTTGATTTGGCTCATCAATTGAAAACCAGTTATAAGAATTTCATAGACTGGTATTGGGACAAAAGGTTTTACGACATTGTGATAGAATCCAGTGCCGTGTCATCTGATTTGCTATGCACTATAAAAATATTACCTGCTAGTGGTTATAATGGTTGGCTTTCATATTCATATTCGCGGGGATTTTTTAGGGATCCATTAAAAACTGAATTTAATATATCAGGTCTTGAGTTTATAGAGGAGCTAAAAAAATATCCTGAAAGTTTTGAAATAGTATATCCTCCTTTTTTTGAGAATATATGTAAAAGTATCGAAACTAAAGGATGGGTTGATATTGAAAATGAGTATTATAATTTGTTAAAAAAGTATGCTCTGACTTTTTCTTCATCGGAAAAATTGAATGAGTTAAATGAGCAAATGCAATATCTTCAAAAGCTATTAACAGATTATTTGATTTTTACAAGTCAAAAAGGAATCGCCCCTTATGATGATTTGAGAAAGAAACTTTATACTCCAATAGATCCCCAAGATATATCCATAGAAGGTTTTGCAGAATTTAGAAAATATATTGACTATTGTGTTAGTAAACAAAGTCTTGATTGGAAAGACAAACAATCTAGGTATGGATTAGATGATAAATCAATAAATGAAATAGAGTTTTACAAAGAAAAATATGGGACAGATATTTATTTTGTGAAATATCCTGATTTATTTATGTTACCAGATAGGATTCTATTTGTTAATTTCAATTACACAAACACAGTTGATTTTTATATTTTAAATGATGTATCATATCAAATACATATACATGGGGAATTGACAAATCCACAAAATATGATTTTTGGATATGGAGATGAGATGGATCAAGATTATTTACAACTTCAGAATCTCAACGATAATGAATGTTTACGAAATATCAAGTCGATAAAATATCTTGAAACGGATAATTACAGGAGTACATTGTCTTTTCTTGAATCTGCACCATTTCAAGTATATATAATGGGGCATTCTTGTGGTAATTCAGATAGAACTTTGCTTAATACAATTTTTGAGCATAAGAATTGTATATCTATTAAACCATATTATTATATAAGGAAGGACGGATCAGATAATTATATTGAATTAGTACAAAATATTAGTCGAAACTTTACTGATATGAAACTTATGCGAAACAGAGTCGTTAATAAAATGTATTGCGAGAGTCTTGTATAAGGTTGATTCAAATATATACTCTTCGGGTATGATGATTTTGTAAATAAGAATTATATAAATTGGATGACAAACACATTTTCCTTCTCTTCCCTGTTTTCCTAGCATTCGATGCCCCCACGTCGCACCGGAAAATGAGGGCTTGGATTGAGTGTGAGCTAAAATTTGATTTTAGGGATTTTTAAGAAATAGAAAAGTTTTTATTGGCGTATCCTAATTTGTATTATTTATAAAACTCTACATTTGTGCGTTTGAAGATGGTGACGGAATGAATCCGCTTCTGTCTCGCAAATATGAGAATATGAACTGAAGTATTAATTATTACGTGTTCATATCAGTTTTATAACAACCAGACATATGTCGCAGAAATCTTAGAAAACATGGTTGATGCGACGGTCAAAAAAATTAGGGTATATGACATTTATTATAATTTTATTAATAGTAGCATCCCTGTGCTTTTTTATATGGCTTGTGTTTTACATCCCATATAGAATCATTAAGTTTTTTGTGAAGTTGATATTGGAAAAAGTATCAGAAAGCGATAAACTGATGATCAGAACGTTTGTGGCTATGGCAAAACTTACGCCTGATTATCATGTTGATAAAAAACTCACAGCTCAGATTAGTGATATGGTAAAGTCTGCTTTTCGAGAAATGGGTGGTGTCAAATATATGGATGCTATAATGGAAGAGTTTCATAGAGTTTCGCGTCAAGGCAATACAATCAAAGTGAGTCAATTGCAAGACGAATTAGACCGTTTCGAGACAAAAGACTTTCAATTTAAGAAGGAGTTTATGATAGGCTTGTTGTCTATCGCCTATGTCAATGGTAATCTTGATAAGAATCAGGGAAAGTTGCTAGATATGGTGAAAAAAAGTATCGGAATGACCGATTTTGCCTATTCTAGGGTTGAGTCAATGTTCTGGTCGAGAATGAGATCAGGCAAGTATATGGATTATGAGGAGTTTAAGAAGCGTCGTTTTGAATGGAATGAACGAAATTACAAGAAAAAGGAAAGTGGGTATAGAAGAGAGGAGAGTTATAGCCAGTATAATTATGGCAGTAGCAGCAATAAGCAGGAGGAGAGACGTGAGTATCGCCAATCTTCTTCGTATACTCATGTGCCTACAGAGTTGGAAAAAGCATATTCTGTTCTTGGACTGTCTCCAGACGCTTCCGTCGACGATATAAAGAAGATGAAAAGGGAGTTGTTGAAGAAATATCATCCTGATCTGTACTCAGGAAAGGGAGAGCGAGCGGTGGAGGAGGCGACGATAAAGTCGCAGAGAATCAATCAGGCGTATGAGACGATTATGAAAATGAAAAATTAGAACAAGTTCAATATGAATTTGATTTTTTTCTACTTTTGCGCAGTATTTAAGATGACGATGAAAATAAAAAAGTCCCGTTTTACTTAAAAAAATATACATAATAGTGCGAATATGAAAAAATTCACGGTCATATCGGTTTACAATAACCGACAATTGTTGCAGAATTGCCTTAATTCAAGTGTGGAAAGTCAGGTTGATGTGGATGTTGAGTTAAAGTATGTCGATAATAGTGATGGCAGATACCCTAATGCTAAAGTGGCTTTTGAAAGTGTCATAGACAATTGTATGGGCAAATATATAGTGTTTTCTCATCAGGATATCCGTTTTATGGAAGATGACGAATTGCATAATATATTCGACCGTTTGGAGAAAATAGGAGATTTCGGTATTGTAGGTGTGGCAGGAGTAAACGGCAGAGACATTATCAGTAACATTTATCACGGTGTGACTCCAAGCAAAGTGTCCGACTATAATATCACGGAAGAAACTCTTTGTGAGACTGTTGACGAATGTCTTTTCATTATAAAAAATGAGGCAAAATACATCGATATATTCAAGAATTTGATTTGCGACTCTTGGCATATGTATGCTGTTGAGTTTTGTCTTCGATGCCGACAACTGTCAGAGAAAGTTTATGTTATACCAGCTAATATTTACCATGTCTCGCCTGGTAGTTCGTACGATGAGTCATACTATACTCAACTAAAGAAGATAGCAAAGAAATATAAGGGTAGTTTTGAAAGGATCAACTGCACGATGGGATACTGGCACACCGGCACATTGCGACTTTGGAATCAGATACGTAATCGTCGCAGAAAAGATATCCGAAACGGGACGTTGAAACATTGAACGGTTGTGTGATCAATCAGCGGAATTTATGTTTGTTCTCAAATAAAGTCGTAGATTTTCTCAGAGAACTCTGCGTCTCTGTGTTTATTTTATGTACTCTCCTTTGGTTCACACTTGCGGGATAGGATCTATAACTATCAAACATGGACCCTTTAAAAACTCAACTCAATAACCAAATATTTTAAGCAACTTCTTACAATTTATAATCTTTTTCCGCAGTGTTTGCAGAAAAGAGAGTCGCTTCTGTTTGTCTTTTCTCCGCAATGCTTACAAGTTTTCGCTTTTGATTTTTCGTATCCTTCAAGCATGGAAGACGAGACTACTCCCGTCGGCACAGCTATAACTATATAACCGAGGAGCATGACGAATGTGGAGATGATTCTTCCCATTGTGGTGATGGGCGCGATGTCGCCATATCCCACCGTCGTCATCGTCACGACTGCCCAATAGATGGAGACGGGAATGTTGTAGAAAGCGGTGCCTTCTTCGTCGCTCTCCACTATATACATCAAAGCTCCGAGTGAAATCACCACAAGCACGACGAGTGAGAAAAAGACGATCAGTTTCTTCGAACTGTCGCGGAATGCGTTGATGAGAGCCTCTCCCTCGCTCAAAAAATAGAAGAGACGGAATATCCTGAAAATACGTATGATTCTGAAAATACGTATGACTGCCAACGAGTGGGCCGACGGTGTGATGAGGCTGATGTAGGTTGGCAACGTCGAAATCAAATCTATAATTCCGAAAACACTGAAGATATAATTCAGGGGCTTTTCCTCACAGTAGACGCGCATGATATATTCTATCGTGAAGAAAATAGTGAATATCCATTCGAGCACCTCAAACTCTGTGCTGAAACGAGTCGCCACAGCAGGCACAGTGCCGATAATCACCACTACTACCGACAGCAGAATGAATCCGGTAAGAAGGACATCAAACATTTTCCCTTCCGGCGAGTCGCAATCAAACAATATTTTTCGGCATTCTCTTTTAAGACTACCGTCTTTTATATAATTAAACATATAGGTCATCTTTTCA
>Ga0256871_1000157_pt1 | contig 23829 bp, 25 predicted proteins | sample RumenRJG_07RNA_FD_185439 | JGI IMG/M metagenome (GOLD analysis project Ga0256871, IMG submission 185439) | Metatranscriptome of bovine rumen microbial communities from Lethbridge, Alberta, Canada - Rumen RJG_07 (Metagenome Metatranscriptome) | ecosystem: Host-associated > Mammals > Digestive...
AGCATAATAGAAATGAACTTCGAAACTCCTCAAGCTATAGAACCTTATACCTTCACTAGTATTAACATCAGGTTCTTTGTTCACCGTCACTACAATATTAGCAGTGGCGTCGCTCCAATACGTACTCTGGGGAGTTTTAATTTGTATCGAATCTCCAGACTGGAATTCGACATCCATATTAGGAGTTACTCTGTATCTATACCTTGTATTATTAGTTTGATTTACAATAGTGCCAGCACTAATATTATATGATATATTACTATAACTACCATATGATGGACTTCCAACTCCATTATTCGAGTCATAAGATCTTTCTAATTTCGCAGAATTATAAATTGCACTTGTAAATCCGATGTTAGTATCTATTACAAAGTCACTATATTTAACTAACTGATTTGGTTCATACGATCCTTTAATTTTCATTGGATGAGTAACTAAAAATGCATCTACATCTGAAATTTCTGCTGGACTAGGATCTGGATTGGGATCCGGTAAAGATTTACTTGGAACTCCAGCAGGCATATTATTTATTTTCCATTTGTTATTCATATTTCTTTATATTTATTAATGATGATCTTAATCCTTTATCAGATCCATCATGTTTTTTCATTAAATTATAGAATTGACTAGTAATAAACTTAATACTACATAAATATCCAGTTAATAAAATTTCATGATTTATTTTATTTTTTATTGCTATTGAAATCTTATTGGAATCTCTAGTCAATTTAAAACTTCCTTCAGGATAGTATAAGTCATAATAAGAATTACACAGTTTATTTTTATTAATAAATGGAATTCCTAATACATCCTCATCCAAATCTATTTTAATATCCGAATGAACAATTTTAAATTGAGATTGAGCTAATTTAATAGTACTAGTTAAATTTAAGTCAATACAATTCTCTCCATTCTGATTCCATATTATGTCATGCGAATCCGAAATCTTAACTCTTTTCATAATCCTTAGTTTGTCAAGCGATTAATTATTAGAAAACTGCTGAGAATTTAATCTGAGCAGTTATATATTATAATAGATATTATCCTACTACTCCACGCACGGAAAAACCGTAGCAACGGTAGCCGTTGCCCAAGCTCGCACCGCGTGAATTGAAGTTGAGGTGCTGCCCGTGCATGACATAGTACGTACCAAGCACAGACGACCAAACGCCACCGTAGTTTCCGCTACCTTCGCTATAGTGAAGCGAACCGTTCCATGCATAATCAGCAGCAGGAATGAAGATAGACTTACCATTTGAGGATGTAAAAAGTCTACCATTTACGCCATCCTGTGTTGTCCAAGTGCTTGTTGTATTTGCAGTTAATTCCTTAATCTGGTCAGGCGTAGGCATATGCCAATCCCCTCCCATATTGACGTGCGCAGCATCATCCTCTAAATCCAATGTGGCATGCTTGGTTGTGTACTTGCTAAAGTTAGAATCACTTCCATCAATGCTCCACTTATAATCACTCCAACTAAACTGTTTATCTTTTCCAACTTGATCAGCTGTGTAACCACTTGTATCGCCCCCATTGGAAATATAGACCTGCATCACTTGGCTTTGATGCGCCTACATTCATTATTGCCCATAGTGTGCCACTTGGCAATTCAAGATCTACATATTCATGAGAATTATATGGGTCATAAAATTCAATATTAAGATATAAAACTCTTTCTATCACATCACCAGTTGTAATGTTAATTGGAGTCAACTGGTCATCACTATCTGATAAAAATGTAGGTGATATCGGAGTACCAACTTTAACTGAAGATGCCAACTGATCTCCAGATAAATTATATAATGACGCTCTTACACTTTTTAATTTATTAGACTGAATATAAATAGTAGTAGTACTATTTTTAGATAATGATAAAAACTGAGGACCGACAAATGCATTGGATAATAGTTGTACTGCAAACTTATCTATATCTCCAATTGACATTTGATTAATTTTAGATACATTTTCAATTTTATTACCTACTAAATCTATATCCGTATAAATTTTCTTTACCATAATTAAATTAATCTAAACGCACTATACAGTTCATTATCATTAGGTATATAATTAGATTCTTGTTTACACATAGCCTTTAATAATGAACTCATGTCACTATAATTCCAATTTAATCTATCAGTTGAATTTAATTTAGTCATTTTACATACATTTTTAATGTAAGTATTAGTATCATTTTCAACTGGTGGAGCCCATCTAGATATTATATCACTAATAGTTTTAAGTCTATATTTATAATAATAGTTATATAATATTTTAAATCCAGCTCTTAATCCATATATCATAGATTGAAACTGTTCGAATTCGTTATCAGTTTGATTAGGTAACTCTCCTTTCCATTTATTACCTTTTCTTATATTAAGTGGATTATTATTTTTTATTCCTCTAGTTATCATGCAATGTTATTATTATCATTTGGTAGTTTAATTATTATCATTATCATAATAGACATAATTAGAAACCATATAAAGTCATACATATTAATTACTATTATATTTATATGATATAGCATCATAATCTGGAGTTCCAGGCCAGATTATCTCTTTATACTCATCTTCTAGCAATTGGATAACAGGTATGCAGTTTTGTTGCATATAATTATCCATTTCAACTTGAGTATACTCATCAGTACTACCTATAAATAATACTAATGATCTATGATTAACTACATAATTATACATAGTAGTATACTCATCTGATTGATTGTATAAGTTTATAAAGAAGTTATATCTTTTTCTACCTAATTCCTCAAGCCATTTCCAATTTTCATAATGGTAAGAAATTCCATAGTGTTGAGCTTGATATAGATTCATATATCTATACACTAATGTTAAATTACTTAAGTTAACATTATTTTTAACTCTCCACGAATCAAGAAGATATCTAGCATCAACTACAGATCCATCATTAAAATTAGGATACAGAGCTAATGTGTCGAATTTATATCCACAACATTCACAGCAGTTCATATGACATTAACGTTAGTAGTAATGTGGATAATATTAATATCCACATACTATATATCCTCAGTATTTTATTAGTACATTAAATCCATGATAGTTTTTATTATTATTAACGTCTCTCATATATTGATATGAGAATCCTAAGTGCTTTTTAGTGAATATTCCGAATTGTAAATTAAATGCACCATTAGGGGATAGTCCGGCACCTCCCAGGAGTTCTAGTTTATTCTTACTTATTATTCTATTAGTTTCAACCTTCATAATGGGATAATATGTATATTTCAAATTACGAAGTTGATTATATTGAACTTCTGAGGTAACCTGTAACTTACCTATACTATCATTATCAAATAAGGTATTTTTATACGACCTTTTTAGGCTCCAATCCTTTAAAACTGCACTGGTATCTATTACTTTTACTGTTCTAATAGAGTCAACAGTTATAGTGTCAGTTTTATATTTATATATGTATTCTGGATCTGATGGTACTTCTACTTTATATGGAACTGGCCTGGGTATCGAATCATGGATTGCTGGAAGACTAACATAGTCAATTGTACGAATACTCGTAGAGTCGACTGTATTTCTTCCTATAATAAATCCAATAATACCCATTACAATGCCAAATCCAATAAGCATCAACGGTACCTTAATTTTATTATTCATAACTAGTATTCTATTAGTCCAGATTTTCTAATTCTTAATGACTGATTACTTGGAGCTTCCGTACTAAGTTTACTATCAATGTAATATTGGGCAGTTTCTTTAAATATAAACTGATTACTATTTACATTATCATCATAGAAGTTATTTAACTTTAGATAGTCTCCAATATAGTGGGATACATTATTTAATCCAGGTTCAGTAAGACATTTAAATGAGCACTGCGGAATTACGTAACTGGATAAATCAATAATTGTATTTATATTACTAAATCGAATTAAACTGCTAAATTTTATAGCACCACAAAGGTACCTCTCTTGCAGTTTTGATAATATATTAATTTTATCCTCATCTATAGTTGTTGGATTCAAGCTTGATATTATCGCATTCAATCTAGTATTGTCCACATATATTTCAAGATCATCAAAAGCATATAATAGCAATAAATCGTAGGTATTCCCATTGGCTGATGTTACTGAGCTCCTATCTTTATCAAATTTAAAGCTAATTCTATGAATATCTGAGGTTAAAAATGTATTTACTTTAAATGGCGATGTAGGTGATATATTATATGGAATTAACTGTAGCCATTTCGGAGTTCCGAGTTCTTCAATTAAATTTCCATCACTATCAGTCATTGAATTTTGACTAATAGCTAACTGTGCATAGTATCCAGTTACAGGATAATGTTTAATTTTTAATTTACGTAGCCAGTTATCTGAGAATTGAATTCCACTTTTACCCCTCAATGACTGTATATTAATTCCATTATTTGTTATCATAATCTAAATCATCACAATGTTTATGTTTACGTGTATGTCCATTTCTATTAAATCTTTCCGACATTGCTTTAGGTAGTCCAACACTTACAAGAAGTCCAGCAATAGAACCTACGAATGCAGCTAGACCATTAAGATCAGTTGAAATAGTATGATTATATGATATCTCAACTATAAGTATTACTCCAACTATAATTAGTAATAATACACTTATTATAGTGATGACTACTAGTGCTGCACTCTTTGAACTCACACCAGTATCATTTCTAATTAGATTTGATAAAAATCTTATTATATTTAATTTCACAGCTTTCTAATAATTATATTATCACCTTCAATTCTATATCCAAATAAATTTCCATCAGATGTTAGTCTCATTGGAGTCAACTGTCTTAATTCAGCATCGATTACCTTTGCTATCCTATGGTAATTTCTACATCCGTTATTAGATAGTCTAAACTTCCTAATAGACTTATTATCTAGTGGCATCTCGATTAATGATCTATTAATATCATTATTATCTAGAAGATTACCTACCCTATTATCATACATTATATTACCAGGTACATCAGTATTTGAATCTTTATATTTCATTGGATCTCCATATTTGGATTCAGTCATAAGAGAGTCGATATACTTATAATTAACTGTATCAGTATTACCATCTGCAGTTTTACTATAATCTTCTATATATAGTAATGTAGGAGATAAAAATGCAATATCAGATACATCTACACCTTTAATATCGAATAGATTATCAGTATTAGATATATTATATACATTATTAACTCCATACTGCATGCTCCATGGATTATATATACTTAGTGACTCAATAAAATTATGATATAAGTCATTTTTATTTACAGTACCAGTACATACTAGATTATCCGATGCATAAAATATATGATTGTCAGGTCCAAAGTTATATCTATTAGAATTATCTATCAAATCAAACTGTCCCAATAATGATAATAGTTTATTACTACCAGTTATAATGTGATTACTATCTATATGATATAAATATATTTCCTTGGTAATCGGATTTCTACATGACCTAAATTTATAATTCTGATCATAATATACCTCTAATCCATTTGGAATTGCAGATGCCGACGGACTCTCCAATAGGTAATCTAATATAATACTAGTATCATAAATTTTTCTAGATGATTGAGTATCGTATCCTATTATTATATTTGATCCAAACTCTAGGATGCTATCAATTATTAAATTATTCAGTATAATAGGATCGTATCTAAGCTTGAATGACTTATCATAAATATAGACTATAGTCTCATATGATTTAAATATAAATAAGAAATGATATAATTCATTATTATATTTATATTTAAGTATATCATAGAATAGAGAGTCGTTTATGCTTGAATAATCAATTATAAATCTTGATACGTCTATTTTATTTTTACCTATATGAAATTTTCCTGAATAATGATAAATTGTATTTGGTAATTGTTCTATTTCTTGAGGAGTCGATATATACTCAACCTTATTAGTTATAGATTTATTTATGATTTCATTTTTAGTTAGTACTTTAAATGAACCACCTTCCTGAAGTCTATCTATATGAGAATTACCGTTAACTGTATCAGATATATGTTTAATATAACTAGTATCTAAGTCTAAATTTACATATACATTATCATTTAATTTTAATTTAAAATTTAAGATAATAGTAACAGTTTCAATTTTATATTTATCAAATTCAACATCCTGAATGGGATTTATAAATCCGACTGGATCTCCATATACATCTAATAATATTATATAATTAAATGACGGATTAGAATTATCACCTTTAATACTACGATACGTTGACTTGAACTTATCTATATCTGACTTAGTAAATACAGCTGCTCTATTATTCAGTGGATCTCCAGTTATAGGATCTACCTGACTCTTATCAATCTCAGTCTCAACAGTAACTGATATAGGTAGTGTTTTTGATGTATATTGGTATATGTTATCCTTTACTAATAAGGTATCACTATACACCATCATAGCATATTTTGAATTCATAAATTCAACTGCAGATCCTATATACTTTGATATCATGATTTATATAATTTATAATTAGATATATAATACTCTAGTATACTTTCATCAACTGGATATAGTATAACATGACTAGTATCATACTGTACTTCAAATAAGTTATTAATCATTACAGCACTTAGGTCATTAGTCAATACTACTTCCACATCAACTGAATCAAATAAATTACAGTCATAGTTATCTTTAGTTTTATGGAACGTAATATTAACTCCATTCATCTTAATATAATCCCTATCGCCAGTTATATCTACTAGTGGAGTAGATAGTGCCCTACTAAAATGAATTGTAAAGTCCAGTATATCTCCTTCAGTTGAATCAGACAAATTAATATAATCAGTTATCATATTAGATTCATATCTTATTTTATCATATTTAGGTGATATTTCAAGTGAATCTAAACTTGATAGTGAGTCATTGATATCATCAATATCATCTTCTGAATTAACTAAATTTATATTACTAAGTGCTGATATAATAGATTCTATACTGTTATCTCCTATTCGAATTCCAATTGTATCCGATATATTTAATTTATCTAAGTATATATTAAATATCGTAGGTGATACTGGCTTTTCAATTCCATTTACGACATCAATTAGCTTAGTGTCGCTCCAGTTTATTATCGGATTGAATACATATTTATTGTTATCTTCAATAAGTTCTAGTATAGTTCCTGGAATTTTAGTTAAACTATCTATTGCATTATCAGTGAAATAAATATGCGGATCATTTAGTGTTGGATTTTGATCTATTGGATATAATCGTCTAACTCCAATATCGATAGGAAGATATCCAGTTCCAATATCAGCTTTTACTATATCATCTATATCAGATAGATAATTATAATTATTATTGCTAATACATATTTGACCTGGCACTAGATTAATGAATTGGAACTCAACGCTATCAGACCTATCTACTCTTCTAATATATAAATACTTATCATTTCTGAATATAAATACGTCACCAATATTAAATTTTACGCCATTCAGTGATAATATATCTTTAGATCCATTATTTATAACTGCTGGTACTCCCTTGGTATTCAATTCAACCTCATCAGTTATTTCCAAATTTCCTTCAGGTAATGTATAAGTATTAATAAATTTAACTAAATCATTTAAATTTATAATTAGATTATTAACTGATAGAATAGGCTTGATATTATATCTCATACGTGACTTCGAATCTAAATTTAACTTTTACTACATCTGGATTATCTACAACTTCTGTTACTGTAATAGATCTTTTACCAGATTCACTGTAGGATGTTACTTTAAAATTATATGCTCCAATTTGAATAGTAGGATTACTATCTATTTTTATTTCATCTGAATACAATTCTCTATCGCAGCCATCACCATTACCAGAGTATATTTTTATTTTAAAGTTTCGATATCCACTAGAATGTTTTAATTCAGCTGTGCATTCAAAGTTATCATTACAATACTTTGAAACTGCTCCTATTCTATTATTAATAGCATTATTATATTGATTTATCTTTTTAGTTAAAGATGAAACTGACGATACAATAAATTTCTTTAAAGTATTAGAGTCATTACTTGCGAAGAGGTCCTCGTCAACTCTACCAATGATTATCTTACTCAGATCTTTTGATATTATCTCAGTAAATAATTCTGGACCTGCATCAGTAATATACTTATATATTTTTATATATAGTTCATCAACTTTTCTAGTTTGATCTACCTCATCTTCATAGTGTACGTTAGCTCTCCAGATTCCAGAATGGTCTATTGATTTAATTTTAAATAATAGTTCATCATACCCATTAACTTCAATTGGATGATCTGAAGTTCTATCATCGAATATATTTCTTAGGAAATATTCAATTGATTTAGTAGTAATCAATGCTTCAGGTCCATAATTTCCTATTCTAGGATCATATCTATGCTCTTCAATGTAACTGACACAACTATCCTTTAAAGTACCGATTGGTAGTCCATTACTATTAAAGAATTGAGATAACTCTCCATTAAAACTCCAATCAGAAGTGAATATAAATAGATCATTATTATGGATGAACATGTCACCAGAGCTATATTTTATTCCTGATTTTAATGGGAATATCCCATTTATGATCTGACCATTATATTTCATAAGAAATTATTAGATTAAATTTATCCAAGCAGCGCTAAGTTCGGATGGAACTTCATTATTATTATCTATGATAGATACATATACATTATTACGATATACAACTCTATCACCGTAATTATAAGATTTATTAGATAAATAGTCATATATACTACAACTATTTATTAGATCAATTAACGTAGAACTAGAGGTTTCCATATTGAATTATTTATATCTAATTTATAATTAGTATGACCTAATGAGTCTAGCTCACTCATTAATTGATCATTAAATGATTTTATATTTATATTAGGTATTATTACATTACCATAGGTATTTTCCCCAGTGTTAATGAAAATTCTACCTATAAATTCAACCAGTTGAGCTTTAGTATATTTTTTAGGATTATCAAAATTAAATTCCCACCTATCTATTACACTTTGCATACTAGATTACCATTGAGTTCTATAATATACTTATCGTCATTTGCATCATAAATACAATTAACTGTATCAGTTGTTACTTCACCATATTCAGGTTCAGTATAATCACCTAAGCGTATCTTAGATTTTGTTTCAATTAAATTTTCATCTAAGAATATTATTTTTCTATTATTATTTAAATCTTTTTCAAATAATACTAGGTTATCGAAATTCTGATGCGGTGTGATAGACCTATTATGAATATCATCACTAATACTGGTTATTTTATCAGAACTGGAAACAATCATTAATAATGAATTCACCTTTAAACTTTGAGTATCAGTTGATGATAATAATGTCCAATTCACATCTGATTCCAAAGTTGGGTATCTTTCCGATATTCCTATGTAAGTTGATAGAGTCTCAATTGAATTAATGTTATATATATCTTCTAGGTTAATAGAGACTACCTCGATACTATCTAGTAAAGAGTAATATTCAACTTCATCATTGATATTATCACATTCACCGAATTGGAATGTACCAAGTTCTGATAATATTGCAATCAACTGATAACTTAGATGCCCATAAGCTAATTGATTTCCGATTATGATATCGTTATCATAATTTTTAGTATACAGACTACTAAGTAAACTATGATTTAACTGTCTAGATTTGATTAGAGGTTTTATCTTAGTATACTTTCCACTGATAACTGGATTACCCGGACCTCTATATATTATAGCATATCTATTTGAATCTATCATTCGAATTTAAATATTTGATAGTTTTCATTATATTTATATTTATATTCTACGAGAGTATCATTTACATTAAATATTAAATTTATTATTCTCATAGTAATATCAGTATAATATAATAGATAATATAACATATTACTTAATTTTACCTTAAAAGTCTCTATGTTAGTAATTGATATGGATTCAAATTGAATTAAGTCTATTACGGGAAAATTATATTTATAATCAACTTTAATTTCAAAAGCATCTTGAATCATTTCAAATACTTTAATAGTACCTTTACATGCATATAATGCATTAACTATAAACTGTTTATGTCCTTCTGAGTATAGTTTACCTCTTGACTGTTCATAATAGTCTATAAAATCACGTACAGGATCATATAGATGAGTTACTTTATAAATATCATCTACAGTTAGATAATTTTTCTGATAGTCTGGATTTGAAAGTATACCATTAAGTAAGATCATTAAGTTCTTAAATAATGGTATATCTTCCAAACTTCTATCTAGATACATCTTCATATGAGTAACTATATCTAGTATTAATTATAAATTTATAATATGTAGGAACTAATAATAAACTATATTGCGGATTTCCACTTTCATCTACTCTTAATTCACCACCTTCGTTAGATAACTGCATTAACTGAGGAATGTAAGCTACTGGTAGTTCTTGAATAGTACTTCTTCCATCTAAATTATTCGAATTGACCTTATTAGGACTTACCCAAGTAACACCATATTTTTCTAGTTTAGCCTTATTATCTTCGGACTCATCTACGGAATCATAAGATTTATATCTAGTAAATAATAGTGAATCAACGTATTCGACTCCAGATAACTTAGATATATCAGCTCTAATCTTTCTTTGATTTATTAAGTTACTTGATTCTAATGATGCATTCTTTTTATCAAATAGCAATGGATCATTAAGCTTATTCTCATATTTACTGAATATACTATTAAGTTCCTCAGTTAAAGTTTCAGTAATAGATACGTGTAAATGTATGTCAACGTATACATAAATTAATTTCCCTGGAATACATGATAATGTTTTATTTATAAAATACGATCCATAATTGTATATAAACCCATTTCTAAATGAATTAGGGTCTACTACTAATCCAGGATGTTGAGGTACATAATAAATCATCACATTTCCATCGGAGAACTTCTGTACACTAGTATCATTTATAGAAACTGCCGGTGATTCAATATAAGTATTAGTTGCACTTATCACATCAGATCTGAAATAATCAGAGAATAGAGAATTTAAGTCGCTATTGGATAATATCTTACCTTGCAATCTTTCATACAGATTAGCATTATATAATATTGACTTATCATTATCTCTCTCCACTTCGGAAATCAGACCAGTATCAGTGTAGTCTATATTACCATTACTATCTACTTTATGATAATTAAATACAATATTATCTTTTGATAATTTATCTTGCCCAGTTGGTAATATCAGCTCAGTTCCGGAAATAGATATTTTTTCAAACTCATCGTAATTAATATCATCAGCTGTCGTATATTGTAGTGCTCTGATTCTTACCATATTAGGTTTTTTAAAATATCCATTTTTAAATAACCTAATACCATAATCTGGGATAGTAAGTACAAATATTTTATCTTTAGTTGATATCGGAAGTATAGGTCTCTGAGTTTCACTGGTGAGTTCTATAGCGTCTGCTGACACTTCATCCAACTTTTTTAGCTGATCAGTTGTTAGCATCTTACTAGTATCTATGCTACTCCATTCCAGCTGATTTGGAGAATCTACGTAATAGTATATTGATCCTACTTTATAATGTTTATGTGAAGACGATTGCTGAATAAAGTCATAAAAATTACGAGTAGTAGGATATTCTTCGAGAGCATCTTCATTAGGTCCAATGAATACTTGGATATCCTCAGAAATATTACTCATGACTTCATAGTCTATTATAAAGTCAATATAATACTCAGTTTGATTAGATAATATAATATCAGACTGCAATAAGTCATTCTTAGCTAATATTCCTATAATAGTCTTAGGATCGCCATTACTACTACTAATATCAGATCTAGTTAGATTCCATGCACCTTTATCTGGACCCTCATCTGCATATACTTTGAATGTATTTGAGGTATATATTAAATCAAACTTATTAAATGATAATATTGAATTATTTATAAAATTTAATTTAACTCTAGCATTCTTACCTCTGTATACTGGATACATTACATTCATGCAGTTCCTTATCTTAGAATTAATAAGTTTTGCAGTTGAAAGGTTACTTTCTTGTACAGCGTTCAGTACTTCTAACTGTTGATGATATAGATTATAAACTAACTCATCGATCAACATGTTAGTCGAATCTCCTACTAGTCCGTTATTTCTAGCTATAGTAGTGAGCATTGACTTAATATCAGCTTGAGATATCATAAAATTCTAACTTACCGTTAATATATATTTCTATATGTATTATATTATAATCGAATGAAATTGAGCTAATTGAGATACTCATTCCAGGTTCAATAGTAGTGATATATTCAATTATATCTGATAACACATTATTAACTGCTGAGGATACTTCTTCTGATCTCAGAGTAGTTATGAGATTATCGGATCCTCCACTCCAGTATGGTATAGATGACTTACGCAATAGTAAGTTTACTGAGATGAGGTCTTTAATATATTCTACTTTATCGGTAGTAACTCTACCAGTAGATAAACAATATTTTAACATTATCCTCCAATAGCCTTAGTAATTAATGATATAGTAGCTAATATAGCTGCAGTTGGACCTATTATTTTATCGATAGGTTCAGACATTTTTTGAGTCATACCAATATCTTCTGTAATTTTCATGATATCCCCTATTATTCCTAATAAAGTTTGGCACTGTGAATATATTGTTCTAGCTGCTTGCTGTATCTGTAGCATATTAGTTACGTGAACTGCTGGTCCCATTGGAGTAGTAATTGTAGATGCCATTGGAACTATAGCAGATGATGGAGCTGACTTAAATAGTGACATTATAGCTTCATATAATTGCGATGTCTTATCCTGTAGCAATTTAAGATTTGATCTAATCTCTTGAGTTATACTTCCATCTTTTAATTCATTGACTATAGATTTCAATTTATATTTTAATATATGTCCAATTACTATCCTTTTAGTATCAGGTAATGTTGAGACTCTCACTACTCTAGATTCCAATTCTGATTTAATTGAGGATACCAATTCAACAGTTGACTTATATTTAATGGAATCTCCATTTATTAAATCCATGGTTATTATCCTACCTTCATAAGTTTCTAAGAATGAATTGAACTCTATATTACCCATATTACTAATCATGCTATATGAATCTAATAATTGAATTAATGAGTCTATATCAGAAACTGCACTATTATAATCATAATCAGATCCATTAGACATTGACTCAACTGTCTTACCATCAATTACTTGTCCTGCAGGTTGCTCAGTTGAAGATTTATCTTTAATCAATGTTTTTAGATTTCTACATTCAGATAGAGCGGAATTTACATCAATTTTATTGATTTTAGTACCTATCATCTTAGTTGAAGCAGATTTGACAATTGAGTCTATTTGGGATTGCAATGCCATTATTGAATCTTTTAAATTGGAACTGTCATCCCATTTTAAATTATCAAGTTTTTTATAAAATTCTTTATATCTACCTCTTAATGACTTTAGTTCCTTAATTTTATCACTATCTTTATCAAAATCTTCTTCGGTCCAAGTTTCAGATGCAATGTCTATAACAGATTGAATATATTCTTTAGTAGACTCTAATACAGTTAAGTCTTTTGAATTCAGAATTTCAGCTTCAACGTAATCTTGCTTATTGTTATCAAATTTAATTTCCTGATACTGTTTATAAATTGAATTAAATGATAATACAGATGCTTGAGTAGCCTCTTGTAAATTTATGATCAATCTATTTCCAGTATCTAATTTACTACCGGCATAGATAATTGACTTAAGCTTATTATATGATACAGTAATCTTACTAGTAGATACTGATATATCTTGTAACTGTTTCTGATAACTATTAGTAAATGAAACTACATTATCTATGAATCCAATATATGGCTCAGCTAACTCCATTACAACTGATTCTCCATATGACAATATATCTTTCTTAATAGCTTTAAGTTTATCATTTATCTTATTCTTTAACTCCTGAATTTTCTTCTTTCTTTCAAGTTTAATTTTTTCTATGTCAGCTGGTGAAGCTTCTTTAGTTATTCTTATTACTGCAGGTTTCTTAGCTAACTGATCTACATCAAACCTAGAATCATTTGGATCTACATCTCCACCTTGACTTTCAGAACCACTATATCCATCATTATTAACTGGTTCTGATTGGTAGAACATTATATTAAATAGATACTTAGAATCTCTGACTTTAGCTACAGTTTCAGTGGTATTTCCTGAATGTTTTACTACATCAAAGTCATATTCTAATACAAATTCTAGACTAAAAGATCTACCTCCGGATCCACCATCTGATATATAATTACCATTACTATCAACTTGTACTGGATAAGGTTTTGCAGTTACAATTATTACATAATTCCCACTTGAAGTATCACTATCTATCTTAGAATTACCATTCCAACTGCAATAACTTCCATCTCCTTGACAGTTAAATTTAACATTTTCATTAGTGTAGTAAATTCCATTTTTACTATCATTGCTATCCATAGTATATTTGGGATTTTCCACAGTAAACGTTATTTTAGACTGCTCACCACCTTCAATTGAAGATCCCATTTGTACTGGCGTAGTAGCATCCGAATGTAGCTTAATGTAATTTGGTAATTCTATATTATACATAATTAAATTTCACTAGAAGATTTAGATGGATCTGTAGTAAATGGTCCAGGTGCAGATCCGGATGGAAGTCGATTTGGAAATTTTATTTTACTACAATTTGATGCATCAAATGTAGAACATTTCAATGTAAATTTTCCTTTAGCATCTACATTGATATCTGAGCTTGAATTAATTAATATTTTATTATTACTACTGATAGTGATATCACCATCAGCATTTATATTTATGGTATTACCACTTCTAGTCTCAATATCAATTGATGATGGTCTGATATTTACAGTAGAATTTCCAAGTTTTAATCTGGTATAATCAAGTAATCGTTCTTTAGTATATACCCAGCTGAGATTAAATTTATTCTCTAGTGGATAACACCATACTGGATCTCCAATCCTAGGTTCATCATATACATCCAATGGATATGCTATCATTCCTTCAATAAATTCAGGAACGTTAAATGTTATGATAAATTTATTAGGATCAATTATACTAGCTACAGTACCTAATTTAACTGCCATTATGGATTAATTGATTTAGTAATTAGTACTTCTGATACATCAGCATGATCATATGTTATAGTTCTTGATTGAACATAACATTCATTATAATTTACGAATTTACTATTAATCTTAATCATGTCACCGCACTGAATCTCAGACATATATCTTAATCTCCAAGATGTTTGATGAGGAGTATCAACCAATCTTTGATTATATAGATAATTTCCAATTAAATCTCTATATGCTGAGCTAACTGGTATCAGTCCTTCATCACATCTAACATAAACATGATTCGGATCTTTTTCAAATTCTACTATATCTGAATTAGGATTATCTGATGTTACATCTTGTTCGTATGTTCTTGGAACTTCCCAAGTATTAGTAGAAATAATTTCAGCCTCAGCTCTATCATTTATCACAGTTTCAGCTTTCCAATTCCTCAAATTAGTAAATTTAAGTCCAGCAAATCTATAACTGTACACAGTTTTGTGTAGGTAACTTTGACAACATCTACTGCAGAAGTGATAATTAGTTTCATCCATTTGATATAATTTCCATGGACTTTTGAAACTAACTATATCAGATTTAATATTATCTAATCTAGATCGTTTCCATGTTGAGTTTATGGCTGAATCAATATTAGAGTAATAGGTAGTAAACTTATTATTTATGAAATTCTTATCAACGCAGATAATTGTAAATGATCCTTCATCTTTATGGAAAGTACAAGTATGTACATATCCATTGAATTTGATCTTATACCCCTTTAATGTAGTTATGCTTCCAGTCAATATCTGATTTAAGGTTACAGGCAGTACTTTATATTTGAATAATACTTCAATCTTAGGTAAAGCTCCCCAGCACCCCTCTGAGATCTGTACTTTATGAATCTCATATGGACTGTTCTCAAGTTCATTAATTATAAATTTAGATCCATCAGATCCATTTAGTGTAAGCATAATTATATTCTATCATAAATTTGTTCAATATACTTTATGGGTATATACTTAATAACCCTACCTCTAATAAAATCTTCGATAGACATTCTATTGATATACATTAATATCCAAGAATACCTATCAGATTTATATATATCCTTAGATATTAAATCAACTCTACATTCATATTTAGTTATAGTATAATCTAATAGTGTATCACATTCATCTAAATATTTCAATAAAGTTGAATTAGCATAATCGCTAATTGATTTTATATTTTCAATAAATCTATCAGCATCAGTAGCATTGGATCTAACGTATTCTTTAGTCCTAGTATACATTATGTAGAGCTTATAAAGTTTATCAAATCTTGTGTAACTGGATATTGAGCCTTATCAAATTGTATTGATATATCAGCATACAAAGGTTCATGAGATTCTATTTTGTAATTGTCATACGGACCTCTTGATTTTCTAACTTTAATAGTAGAGAGTGTAATAGCCAACCCAGTTACTATTAAATTATAATATTTATGGGATCCATATTTCATACTGTAACAATGAGGATTCTTATCTGAATCTCCAAGTGCCCCATATATAGGAGTATAATTATTTGGAGGTCTTTGTACACCTAATACCTGACCATTATCTTGAGTATCGACTGGATCTAGATTACCAAAATTTCCTGAAAAAGCTTTAATTATATTAGTAAGTGCCGATATTAATCCATTAGCTGCTGGCCCAACTCCATATATCAATCTAGTTTGTATAGTAGGAATGGAATAATCTATCTTAGTACCTCTGAATACTTTAATAGAGTCAAATCCAGTAATTATCTGACCTCCATCTTTAACTGCAGCTCCGGCTTGAAGTATTTTATTTCCTAGATCAGTTCCTTCAATTTTCTTCAGCATATCTTGGGCTTTAGTGACCATATCAGATCCGAATTCTGATTGTTGCAGTAAATTTTTTATATTACTACCCATATATTTACTGAACATATCTGTTCCACTTAAAGTTCCCTTAGTTGCATCTGATATGCTTTTCTTATTATTATATGCTGAAGTATATGAGTCAATTGCAGCTCTAGCTCTTTTCAATGCAGTTGAATTTGGATCTTTACCTGCTCGTCTAGCTATATCATCTAATTGACTCCCAATTCCCATTCTAGGTTTATTTATATAATCATTGAGCATTTTATTATTCATAAGTCTACTTCCTACTTCCCTTTGGAAATCACGCAATGCTCGTACATAATCATGTCTAGAACTATTCATAGAGTCAGTAGATGAACCTTGAGTGAAATCACCAATTCCTTTCAATACAGTTCCAGCTAGTTTATCTCCGATTCCAAAATCAGTTCCAGCTTGATTAACAGTAGTCAGAACATCATCTATACCTTTTCCTAGATTACCCATGAATCCATTTAATCCAGAATAATTATGATTAATTCCAACTGCAACTAGGGTTGAATCTGCAATTCCACGTAATATTTCATTTCCATTGCAACCTCCATTATCATAGATTTTCCATGTAAGGTCATCTCTACTTAACTGAAAGTCATAAAATAAATTATTATCGTATCCAGTCATATTATTATATTTAGGTAAACTGCCGAGTATCATCTCAACAGTTTAAATTATTATCTAGCGGATTTCGTAATCGGATCTTCTCCACTATTATGCTGTACTATATTAGTAGTACTGCTACCTCCATATGAAGTTCCTCCATCATATTTGATTGTGATGTTACTACCACCCTTACTAATATTAACTGGAGGAGATATAACTGGAGCTGGAGCAGATGCAGTGACAGCAGCTGTAGGATTAAATGATGGTGATATCTCAACTGAACTCATAGGACTTGCCTCAGGTTCAGCAATCCCACCTCCATCATCCTTAATTGGTTTAGCTGTTTGCATTTTAAATGCAGGAGCTCCAGCTGAAGTTCCTAACTTATAGATAGCATCATTTAATGCAGTTCCAACTGAATTACTGATACTGCTACTAAAGTCTCCACCCTTAATAAATGCATTTAAACTACCAGCATCTTTAATAGTCCTACTCCAATCGGATTCATTGAAGTTTCCTGAATCTCCGACCTTATCTTCTGATCCGACCACTTCAACTCCAGTATCTGCAGTTCCACATGTAGCTGCTAACTGTTCTGGAACGAATCCTGGATGTTGAAAGTCCTTATATCTCCATACAATGGTAGAATTACTTCCAAGTCTATCTTTAGGATATACCCATATTTTATTACCTTGATATGTATCTGATACTATTTCTTTACCGTTCCACATCATGGCATGTGATGATGCTCCACCATTAGAGTATCGTCCAAATATGGTTATGATATCACCTGGTTGTAATTTTTTATTCTTACCACTTAATGTTGACTTAAGATCTTCCACAGTTACACTTTCACTCCTAGATCCACTCCAAACTGGAGCGAATCCAGCTTCACTTAAATTAGATCCAGTTGCAGAGTGAGGATTCCCTGTATTCCACCATTTACCTGCTAAGTTAATTCCAGCTTCATTATAAAATGTTTGTGGACCTGAAGTACATAATCCTTTATAATCTTCTTTATTTAACCTAACATTTTTACCTCTAGATGAACTGTCGAAAGTTCCACTATTAGATCTAGTCAGAATCTTTCTTAACTCTTCTTCAGGAGTAAGATTATTCTTTAACGTTCCATCTTTATAAAAATTTAACGCTTCAAGATTTCCAGTTCCAATAGCAGCTTTCACGAAATCAGCCATATTTCCAGCACCAGTAATAGTCCTAACCCAATTTTTACTTGAAGTATCAGGCTTATCCTTGGATTCCTCATTTTGATTGGATTCTACTGGAGCTGAACTATCTCCATCAGGAGTGGCAGATCCATCTTGTTTTAGTAATTCAGACTTATATAATCCTAGGTCATGCATATTTTTATTTGCATTCCATAAATTATATGCTGCATTTGCTTGACTTTGTCTAAACTGTCCATTTGCCTTAGCCCAATTAGCTCTTTCAAATTTAGTTAAGAATAGTCTAGCAGAGTCGGCTGGAGTGCTAACTGATCCCCAGTTAACTCTTTCAGCTCCATTGAGCTCACTCATTAGAAAATCTAACTGTTGACCTAATGAACTCTTACCTGTTGTAGCAGATCCATATTCACCACTATAACTAGATAGGAATTTAATTAAGTTATTCCTTCTAGGTCCAGTCCACTGAGCAAGTCCATATCCACCTCCACCTTTTTCTTGGATATTAGGTGTAAGTCTACTTTCTTGCATCATATTACCAACTATACCAGCAGCTTGAACTGGAGTTAAACCTCCTTTATTTACTAGATATGACATCACTGCCATCTTTCTAGTATCACTGTCATTCAGAGTTCCAACTGCATACTGTCGAACTGGAGATTTAGCTAATTCTTCATCCTCAACTGGATTCTCATCATCAGTTATATCTTCAAGTTCACCTGTACCTTCGGCATGTCTAATTATAGCTTTATTATCATGAGGTTTGATCTCAATCTTAGCATTCTTTTTGTACTTCTTAGCAGTTTTAGATGTTAATGGAGTTCCATCTGACTCTTCAACTACAGGTATAACTGTTGTACCTTTCTTGTAAACTCCAGCCTGTTCATGATCTACTAATTTGGCAGTTTTACTACCAGGTTCCATCACAATCTCAGGTTTATCAGGTTCACCTTCATGTAAAGGATCACCAACTATCGCAGTTCCACCTGGATGTGCATCTGATGGAGTCTTACCTTGAAGTATTTCTAGTGCTTGATCCGTTGAACCTCTTAATGTACCGTCAGCATACTGAGGAGCTGTTCCAGAAGCGTATTTAAATAAATTATCTACTATCTTAGTTTTTACATTATCATCTTTAGCTATTTTATCTGATACTTCATCAATATTCTTACGTCCACTCTTTTTAAAGAAATTCAATGGACCTAATACGCTACTTATGAGTCCACCTCCAATCTGCTTTAAGTCACCCCATATATCTCTATCTTTGGCATTTTCATTTCTGGTAATGTTATCCCACATTCCTCCAAATGCATCACCTACTAGATTTCCGATTCCTTTAAGGGCATCCCAACCTCCGCCAAGTAAATTTTTGACTAGATCCTTAGATCCACCCTTAGTGTACTGCCATAATTTACTGAAGAATCCAGAGGTTAGTTTCTTCTTCATATCCTCCTTTTCCTCATCCTGACCTTTCTTGAATCCTTTTCCTTTAGTGAATAATAGAGGAGTTTCAATGGAATCTTTTCCAGGATTATCATATGAGCTAATTCCAATATCCTTTAGGACCTCATTCATATAATCTGGAGTAACAAATCCATGAGATCCTAACTTATTAAGCTTAGCTATATCATATCCTGACTTAAACTCATCAAGAACAGATCCAACTGCGAAGATAGCCCTAGCTCTACGATACTTTTGGTCATCTGTCATGATAGGTAGAGTTTTAATTCCTCCAAATCTATCATTAATTAACTCAAATGGGTTAGCTCTATCTTTCCACTGGTCAGTATCATAGAATGCAGAATTAGGATTAGATAGCATCTTGGCAATTCTATCTTGCCATTTATGCATATCCTCATTTCTCCATTGATCTCTTTGCATTGAAGCTAAAGAAATGAGAGTTCCAAGTCCTAATGATATTGGACCTCCTAGCATTAATGGAACTTGAAGTGCACTTAAAGTAGCTTTAGTATTATCTCCGGATTTCCATGCATCGTAAGCTTCACTAGCAGAGAATGCAGCTAATGCTGGACCTGAGATCTTACCTATTATATCGCCAGTAACACTTGCTAATTTTCCAAATTTATTTTTCTTTAATCCGTCATTTACTATCTCTTTTAGTACCTTTTTCTTAGATCCAGTTGATTCATTAATCTTTACTTTACCACTAGCAACATCTGCTTTAGTTTCAATTCCTGGATTCTTAGATATAAACTTTTCTAACTTAGATTGAGCAGCTTTCTCACCTCCGGTACCTTTAGCTTTCTGAGCTTCATTCTTAAGTCTATTGTACTGCTCAATTAACTTATTAGTCTTAGCTGACGATTTAGCTTCTTTTGCAATCTCAGGATTAGCTCTATCAAATTTCTTTAGATCTTGTCTTGCAGCTTTTTTAGCTTTACCCTTAGAACTATTAACTTTCTCCTCAAGTTTAGCTCTTTCATTCAACTTGGCATCTTTCTGAGCTTCAACTTGCTTAGCTGACTTTTCATTAGCATCTTTTATATCTTTAGCATCAGCCTTAGCTCTTGCTCTAGCTTTATCATGATCATCCCAAGCTTTATATCCTTGATTACCTAAGTTATTATTTTTATAGGTATCTTCCAGTGTAGTCCCAGCTACAACTGAAGTTGCCAAAGCTTTCTGTTCATCTGATAACTGTTTAGAATCGTTATCTAAATCCTTATCACTTAATTTATCATCAGATTTCTCAGATAATGATTCAGCCATACTCTTGGAAGTACCAAATATTGCATCCCTAACTGATCCAAGTCCATCCCATACAGCTCCAAATCCACTTTTAAGTAAATCTGCTACTCCACTAAATCCTCCAAGTAACTTTCCTATTCCAGCTAATATTCCACCAAACAATAACCATTTAAATATTGATGACTGTTTAGCTTGAGCCATTACTTGCTTATGCTGTTGAGCTTGCTGACGCATTACCATTCCAGTCTGCATCTTGCTAGTTCTAGAAATTGCCTCAACTGCATCGTTATTAGCTGACATAGATTGAGCATGAAGAACTGATAACTTCTGATACAACTGTGTAGCTCTATCAGCTTTAGCTTCATCCTCAGCTCTTTTCATATTACCTATTTTCACTGAAGTAATACGATGAGCATTAGAAATGTCATTTTGTCTATTCAGTAATTCGATTATAGCATCAAGTTTAGATCCTGAATCTTTACCTTTAGCATATATCTTCTGCAGTTTATCTGGAACTCCTTCATTTCCAAAGTGGGGAAGTTTAGCTAAAAGTTTACTATAAGCCATCTGATCAGCTTTAGCAGCTTCAATTGCCTGTTGGATTTGGGTAACCCTCTGATTCTTATTTCCAGCTGACATAGCCTTCACAAGACTATTGAGTTGATCTGGACTTATAGATCCTTGTTGGACTCCAGCCATGGGAGGAATATCAAATGCAGGTTCTCTAGCAGCATCATTTGGAGTAAGAACTGAGTTAGGATTCCCTTTACCCTTAAAAATCCTACCCAATGCAAACATTGTACCTCCAATCATAGTAGCAATGGTAAGTTTTCTCATTAGTTTAGATCCCATTGCCATCCATGGATTTTTCTTAGCCCATCTTAGTTTATCTATCCTAGATTTTTCTATACTGCGGAGAGCCTTACCAAATCTATTTGATAGCTTAGCAAATATATTGACTCTATTTTTAGAGCCATTTATAATTATTTTTCCAAGCTTAGCTAGACCTTTAGATATCCCTTTGGACAAAAATTTAATAAGTCCACCAATCATGATTATATATTACTTTTTAAATTTAAACTTATAACCTGGGAAATCTATGTCATGACTATCATTATCATCTACATAATCTTGGTATATAGACCAGTATTTTCTAATATAATTAAGAGTGTACTGCTCTATACTTTGCATTTTAGCATATTTTTCCAGGTTTAACTTCATCTTGAGAAGGTCTGTTGTTTTCAATGAGGTCTCGAAAAAACTCCGCGACTAAGTCTTCCAGACCTATCGCAATGCCTCCATGTGAATTTTTAATCTTCTCAATTTCAGTCATCGGAAGTTCTTCATCTTCCTTCAATCCTAACTGCTGCTTTGCATTAAATATTTCTTGCTCAGTTGGAACATACATTTTACTGCATTGATCACAGTGTAATTCAATTGGATCAATAAAGTCATAATATAACTGCTCCAACATGATTAAAGTTGCAATATCCTTATGAGTAGCATTTACTACTAAATTCTCTACTCTTTGTAAATACATTTGGGACTGCTCGAAGAGTGCTATGAGCTTAATGATTCTCATATCTGTTACTTTCTTATAGACTCTATAATTAGTAAAGATATTCATAAACTCATCTACTTTTGGTAATCTAACATACATTAACTGTCCCGAGAAATTAATTGTTAATCCTCCTAATATATCAGGATCCATTTTATTCCACCTGACTCCTGCAAGTGATACTCTATATGGAATTTTATTTCCACATTTAGGACATATATATGATGAACTATACTCAAGATTATCTGCAATAGTGATGGCTTTCTTCATAAATAATATATACTCCATATCATTTAGAAGTAACTGTCCTATATTTGGATCATCATCTTTAATTAGACAATAGTTAAAATAATAGTTCTCAATAGGATTTTTCTTTTTATCTGGAACTAATTCTAAATACTCTAATATTTCTCCAAACTTCATAGGTTTAATTCCAATTGAAGTAAATGGATAATTGTATCCAGAAGGAAGATCTTGAGTAAGAATTTCTGAATTCATTATAATTATTCGGATTAAATTATAAATTAAATTATAGAATTATAACTGCCGAGATTGGAACAGTTTAAGTTTAATATTTCCAATGAACTTTTGGGTTAAACCTATTCAAGGTTTACCTTATAAAATTTTTGAATTTTCTAATTATCTAATAGAATTATTTGATAATTCAAAAGAGACGATCAAAATTCTAATAGATTTATACTTTATAAATCAACGAACTTTTGTTTCGTTTTTTATAAGGTTTTGAC
>Ga0256871_1000158_pt1 | contig 23823 bp, 14 predicted proteins | sample RumenRJG_07RNA_FD_185439 | JGI IMG/M metagenome (GOLD analysis project Ga0256871, IMG submission 185439) | Metatranscriptome of bovine rumen microbial communities from Lethbridge, Alberta, Canada - Rumen RJG_07 (Metagenome Metatranscriptome) | ecosystem: Host-associated > Mammals > Digestive...
AACGGTACCTATTGAACTGTTAGTCGGAAACACTCTTGAAGACGCTAAAAGCGTTGATGTGGAATTAGATTCAACAGGTGAAAAGACCGGAACTAAGGAAGTTAAAATAAGTGCAAATGACACGCAAAAGTTGTGGATTAAAAATGTCGGTGAAAATAAAGTAGATATTTATGGTTTTGATATTGCAAGATGCAGTATGTATGCTTTGGAAAATGCAATGTACGGCTCTATGCTGACGTCCTATGAGAAAGGGTCCTGCGATTCCGAACCTCATATAAACGGCGTTTATGTCTATGATACATGGGACAATACACTTATTTATAAAGATATAAATGTTGAAACAGACTTTGATACCATAAAATTGAAATGTACGTCCGGAGGTTCCTTTACGGGAAGCAATGTTTCGGTTTATATGGACGGGGCGGATAAACCGTTATTTACAAAGAAAATAGATACAATGAACTGGGATAATGATCCTACGGTACATGAAATCAAGCTCGATAAAACATATAAAGCCGGGTATCATGATTTTAAGGTTGTTTTTGACGGCGGAAATACAAAGAGTTGTAATTTCCATTACATACAGTTTGTTATGTCAGAATAAGAGGAGGATTTAGTATGAAGGAGATTATGAAAAAAATTATATGCAGCACAGCAGCAATGCTTGTGTTGGTATGCTCCGTTGTCGTATCCGGTGCGGAAAACATTCCGGAAGGATATGAGCCGGGGACGGAAAATCTGCTTACGGGAATTACGGCAGAATATGACGGAAACCAAGCTATGCCGGTGGCAAAAATGACCGATGGCGACGAATCTACTTACGGGGTGTTGGGAAATGCAACATATATCCTGTATGACTTGGGTGAGGAAAAGTATATATATGATTTACGGTGTAAGTATTATGACCGAAACGGAAATTATGGTATTTCCGTTTCGGCAGATGGGACAAACTATACCGAAATTACAAGTTTCTCGGGAAGTGCCGATTACGCAACGCAGCAGGCGTGTGATACCGGGGCAATAGTCCTTAACGAGAAGTACAGATACATCAAACTTGAACGAAAAAATGCCGGTATTTTCTCAATTTTTGAAATAACAGTACATGAGCTGAAAGAAACCGGTACAACCGAACCAGATCCGGAACCCGAACCAGATCCGGAACCCGAACCAGATCCGGAACCCGAACCTGAACCTGAACCGGGATTTACCGTGCCGGAAGGTTATATTAAAAACACAGAAAACGCAATAAAGCAGGCACAGATTACCCACGACGGAAGTGTCACGATGTCATTGGCTAATATGACAGACGGAAAATATTCCGGCGATGTAGGCAAAAGTGACTATACCGTTTTAGGAAATAATACATACATTCTTTTCAGTTTCGAGGACACAATAAAGCTTGCTGACTTAAGACTTAGATATTATGACAGAGGGGGACAGTATACATTATCAATATCCAAAGACGGACAGCAGTTTACACCCGTTAAAACAATGACAGGTGCAGACAATAGGAGTGCCTGCGACAGCGGAATAATCACTGTCAATGATGATTGCAAGTATATAAAATTTGAACGCTCGCCTAAGGGTGTCACATCAATTTTGGAATTTGAGGCTTATTGTTATGTTCAAGGTTTTGAAATAAGCAATATGGATAGTGAACTAAATCCAAATGATGATTTGCAGATTACATTAAATAGTGCTCTTACAGCCGTTAGCAGTGAATTGTTTGATGTGAAAGTAAAAGATTCTCAAAAAGCAGTTCCAATAACAATTAAAAGAACAGATGCAAATAAAATTATTTTGAGCTTTGACAATTACTTAGACTATGATACTGTTTATGAAGTTGTTTTCTCGGAAAAAAGCATTAATGAGTATGCAGAACGCGGACTTACTTTGTCATCGGAAAAGAAATATTTCACTGTTCATAAAAAACAGATATCGTTTGATTATGCTACAGATAATTTAAGCCTTATAAACAATACAGAGCAAGCAAAAGACATAACAGTAATATTTATGGACTACAGTGACAACGGACTGCTGTTAAAAACAGAAACAAAGAGCGTATCTGTATCAAACAATGAAACAGTCACTCACAATTCCGCTGATAACACAGCAAAAACAAATGCCTGTATTTTTCTGAAAGAAAATGGTTCTTATATACCATTAGGAAAGATTGAAACTGAGTAAGGACGAAGATACATAATGAAATTAAAAAGTTATTTACTAGTGTTGGTTTTTGCACTAATTTTGATTATCACAGATAATCAAGTATTGGGCGAGGAAGAAATACATATTACTTCTTTTGACACGGGATTAATAGTATTATTAAACCGGGAAATTGACGTTACAACATTGGGGAATGCAATACTAAAAGATGCCGACGGTAATGTTGTAACAGCGGCCTTAAGCTATGACAAGTATAATAAAACAATATCTGCAGCAAGTGTTGCAGAGACAAGCGTCTGCTATAGCTTGGACCTTACTGAAGTAAAGTATACCGATGGTACAAGAATTAATAATGTTGTAAATTCTGCCGCAAACGGAATGCGTATTACTGGTATAAGTTATGCAGATAAGCTATTGGGGAATATAACCTCTATCGGTACATCGGGTGCAACTAACATTACAGCAAAAGCTGCATTGACAAATTTAGGTGAAAGTAAAGATATTACAGCTGTTCTTGGTGTATTTGACGAAAAACAATTGATTTATGCCGATTTAAAGGATGTGAGTATATTGCAGGATGGTTCTGTTCCGTTAGTGATAGACACAGGTATTGCACCTGTTGACGGAAGTAAATTAAAACTATTTTTATGGGACAAAGAGACAATGTATCCATACAGTAATGTGTTTACGCTGCCGACTGCGTATCCGGCTGTGACAACAAACGGCGAGAGAATATATACAACGGATATTGGCTTGGATGATCTCAATGTGTCCGCCGCAAGTGTATCAAAAACAGCATTAAAATCCAATGATGCTGAAATCAAAGATATTTATTATTTTCCGTCAGATAATTCGGTAACAGTGGATTTTGAAGACAATCAAAAAAACGAAATTGAAATATTTGGCGAGATAAAGCTCTGTGATGACGGCATTTACAACGTTTCAAATAAATCATATATAAAACAGGAATACAGATGCGAAAATGAACTATGTTCAATTGCAGAATTACAGTATTATCCGGTCGAGGTAACAGGAAAGCAATTGTTATTAATTTCAATGATAAACCCGCATCAAAATGAAAGGGACGTTATTCTTACGTTATCGGGTATGGAAGAAAAGCAAATTTTTGTAAAACTTCCATCTAGCAGCAAAACCACCATTGGATGCTTTGTTGAGAATGATGTTAATGTTGCGGCAACAGAAATAGAGCTTAAATAAGGAGATGTAACATGAAAAACAAAATTTTAACTGCTCTTTTATTTGTTGCAGTGTTAATAAATATGAGCATTGTTCCGATTTATGCAAACGAAAGTAAGCGTGACGCATATAATTTCGATTTTAGCGTATGCGATGATAAAACGGCAATAGTAAAATATAACGAAAATACAGGGCGTTATGAAAGTTTCGGAAGAACACGGTATGTGTGTTTTAAAAACATGGAATTCAGCGAAGCAGCATATTTTGCCTCAATGGCAGTAGCCACAGGGCAAGCTGGAATAAATCAAGTGCAGATATGTGTTGATTCTATTAATAATCCTTATGCCACATACTCATTTGAGGGTAAAAATTGGAATGAAAACGAAACGCAAAAGATACAACTTGACAGACCTATTTCAAAAGGTGTTCACGATATATATGTTTATATGATCGCGGGTTACGGAAATCTGGGGGACTTAAAGTTTTATCCGAAAGTTAAAAGAATCGAAGATTTCGCACCGGAAAAGCTTTATACAGATATTAATGATTTTAATTTAAGACACAAAATTGTTATTCTTACCGATTTGGGAATTATAGGTGACTATGAAAACGGGATTTTTGATGAAAAGTTACCTGTAACCAATATTGAATTTTTCAATGCTATTTATGGATTGTATGAGGGTGTGGAGGACAGCACCGGCAAGTCAGAGAATATGAATGAATACATATTTACTGAATTAAAAAATAACAGATTAATTGACTATGAATTTAAAGATTTCAAGCCGGACAGATATATAAGTGATATCGAAGCTGTAAAGATGGCTATAAAAGTTTTGGGATATGAGCCAGTGGTTAATGTAAAAGGCGGAAATGATGCTGCATATTGGAATGTTGCCAAGGATTTGAAACTTGATAAAGGAATAAAAAACGACGGTTCACTTCAAAGAGCCGAAATGGTAAATCTTATTTATAATACAATAAATGCTAATTGTATGACAATCACAAGAGTTGGCCAAAATGGAAAGGTTGATTATTCTGCGGAGAAAAAAATCCTTGAAAAAACGAGAAATATTGCATACGGAGAGGGTATTGTTGAGCTTACTCCGGCAGGTACGCTGTATGCAGGAACAGAATCAGCAGAAAATGTTGTAAGTATTTCGGGTAAAACACTCAGAGCGGGTAAAAGTCATGCGATTGCATACATAGGAAGAATGTGCGATTACTGGTATGACGAAGAGTCGGAAGAACTCATAGCTCTTGATTCACAAAATGAGGACCTCAAAATTGCCACATATGACGGATACCAATTTGACTTGATAACAGAAGAACGCATTACATATAAAGATGCAAAAGGTACGAAGAAAAATATAAGGTTAAATTCAAATGTTAAGTTTATTTATAACGGAATAGCACTTGATAAAAGTTTTACTGCAGCTGGAATTTCGGAAGATACTTTTTCCGGTCAGATTATATTTGTTTCTAATAACGGCAGCAAAAATTATGATGTAGTATTGCTTGAAGAATACAAAAACATTAAGCTTGCAGGTCTTACCGATACCGGGATGAAAGATTCAATAACCGGGGAAGAAATATTGTTTGACGAAAATGATTCTGTTAGCATATATGGCAAAGGCGATACGTCAATTCCGAAAGAAGATTTGAAATACGGTGATAATCTTGTTGTATACGCAAGCATTAACACTTCCGGAAGAAAAAGAATTAAAATATATGCTGATACATCTACAGTGATAAGTGAAATTACCAATTTTGATAGAGAAGATAGAACGGCATTTATAGACGGAAAAAAATACGGTGTTGCAAATAGTTTCCTTGACCGTGTGACTGTATCATTGCAGTCAGAATATATATTAAACATTTATGGCGAAATTGTAGACTGCCAGACACCGGAGGAAACAGATTGGATACTGGGACTGTTGACAAGAATCTGGAGCGGGACAGATGATAATGGTGAGGATTTTGTTGCGGTAAAGATATTTGCTCAAGATGAGTTGAAAAAATATGCTCTTGAAAAGCGAGTAAAAATTGACGGACGTTTAAAGAAAGAGGCAGAAGCAGCCGATGATGCGATAAGAAAAGCGCCACTCAACACGCCTGTGCGTTTTAAATTAAATACCTATGACAAAATATCAGTTATAGATACAGTAGTTCAAGATGCAGAAAACGGCTTTGACTCTATGAAAAAAATATCTAAAGCAACATCCGAATATTACTTTCAAGGCGGATTATTGATTGATAAGTCACTTGGAAGAACAATTTGTCCGTTTAAAGGCAAGGTAATTAATTATTATACGAGCAGCGGAAAGATTTATGAGGATATGTATTCTTTTGCAGAGCTTGCCACCCAAAATTACGCTAACGGCGAGACGCCTTTTGCCGGTGATATTTACACAACCGGTGAAAACGATGATTTCCCAGATGTGTTTGTCTGCAGAAATAATTTTTACCCTTATTATTACGGCGCGATGTTGGTATCAAAGAAAGTAACAAGATATGATGATGAAATAGATGATATTTTCATAGAGCTTAAGGGCTATGATTCAACAGGCAAAGACTTGTCATATCCGGTTGAAATGTCATTGTATAACGAGAATTACAATAATTATAAAAACATTGTAGATTCAATTTCTACGGGTGACATTATATATTTTAGACAAAGAGAGGATAAAACTCCTACAAATATTGAATTGATTTTCTCGAATAAAGATACAACCGGTGCAGTTGCTCCTTCTTTAAACGACAATGTACATTTTAAAAACAAAACACTTGTACAGAGGTTTATGTGGGGTACATATGACGGTATGTTAGACGGTTTTATGAGAGTAAAATATCAAGCAGATGATGAATGGGTGAATGAGTATGCTCGAACAGTTGATAAAGTTCTACAGTGCGACGGTAAATATATTTCATATATAACACCCGAAGCAATACCAATCGGAAGTAAGATTTGTATTGTTTGGATAGACTCATCTGTACGGCTCGCGGTTGTTTATGAATAAAATATAAGCAACTGACGGAAAGGAAAAAGGATATGAAAAATAAATTAAAAATAATAACATTAATTACAGCATTTTCTCTTACAGGAAGCGGTGCATATGCTGCTGTAGAAATAAATGACAATATATATGACCGCGAAAATAATGCAATTAAGGTGTCCGGAAAAATTTCGGATGTAAAGCCAAATATACCTTTAGGGTTAATTATAACAAAAGACGGCGAGGCTGTATTTGCGGACTATGTTACAGCTGTTGACAAGAACAGCAGCAGCGAAATAGAATATTTATTTTCGCCGTATGCTATTGACACAACATCAGAAAGTGCAACTTTTACCATAGATGTTTATTCTGATATAACAAAAGAACACGAAAGCAAAACATTTTCTTACACGGGTGCGGGTGAAAAACTGACAATTTTAAAAAGTCTCAGCAACCCGGACTTAGTGGACAGCATCATAACAGAGTCGGGTGAAAAGATAAACATTGATGTTACAATGTATAATGATATTTCAAACAAGAATGAATTAATTCAAAAAATTGCATCAATTTCTCTCGACTTGCCGGATAATTGTGATACAGCAGAAAAATGCGATATGGTGCAACACGCGGTATCAACATTTATTGACAGATATATCGAATTGTGCTGTAACTGTGAATTGGCAGAAATAGAAGACGGTAATGATTATACGGCATGGGCAGGCAGATATTATGATTTACTTGAAATGGGTGCAAAATTCCGATCATATTATGAGGATGCGATGAAAAAAGGCGGATTTATAAACAGGATAAAGACACTCAACGCCGGTAGCTACCTTGCAGATGTAAAACAAAAAATCTTCGATTGCGTATTCCTTGAAACCGTTCAAAATAATAGTTATCAAAAAATCATGGCTATGGTTTCGGAATTTCCGCAGTATATAAATCTTAACACTGAACTGTCCGGTTTGACAGCAGTGCAGATAAGTAAAAAGTATGAGGCAGTTGCACAAAAGAATTTTACAGATATTCCGGCATTTAAGAGGGCATTGCAAGCTGCACCAACGGGAAACGTCTCAGTTGGAGGGTCCGGTAGTGGTTCCGGAAGTAAAAGCGGAATAGGTAACGTTTCTATTGCAAATCCTTTGCCGAGCCAGACAACATCCCAAGGCACAAAAGAAATGAATTTTTCCGATATTGAAAATGTTCCTTGGGCTATGGAAGCAATCAGAGAATGTTATAAACGCAAGGTAATTTCTGGTAGAACTGATGACATATTTGCACCTCAGGATTATGTAACAAGAGCTGAATTTATTAAAATGATAACAACAGCTTTAAATAAAGGTGTTGGTGCTGATATAACATTTACAGATGTGAGTGCAAATGATTGGTTTTATCCGTATGTGCGTGTTGCATATGCACTCGGACTGATTCACGGGAATGAAAATAATTGCTTTATGCCAGACGAAAATATTACAAGGCAAGATATGGCGTTAATAACTTATAACGCCTTGCAGAATACATCTAAGGGTGATGCTGTAGGATTTGCTGACAAAGAACAGATTTCTTCTTATGCTATGGATGCGGTAGGGTATTTGTATCAGAACAACCTTATTTCCGGTATGGGGGATAACACATTTGCTCCTCTTAACAATACTACACGTGCAGAAGCGGCAAGCATCATTTACAGAGTTTTTCTGAAATAGAGAGGAGTGAGTGATCGTGAAAGTGAAAGAAAACAAAAAAATGGTATATAAAAAGAAACGGTTTGACAGGGATAACCTGCAACTATTTCTGCTCAATTTGCCATCGCTTATATGGGTATTGATATTTTCATATCTACCCATGTACGGACTTGTTATCGCATTTAAAAAGTACAGAATAGCAGACGGAATATTGGGAAGTGCTTGGTGCGGATTTGACAATTTCGAGTTTCTTGTTAAATCAAATACCATGGGAATTTTGTTGAGGAACACAATACTATATAATGTGTCATTTATCATTCTTCAGCACGTAATAACTATTTGTTTGGCGCTGTTACTGTATAATATAACAAAAAGCATCTCAATAAAAATACTTCAGAGCTGTATGTTTTTACCGTATCTGCTGTCATGGATCGTTGTTTCATATATAAGCTATGCTTTACTTAAATATGATGGCGGTATTTTTAACCAGATACTTGCAAAATTTAATATTGCACCTATTGCATATTATAATACACCTTCATTTTGGCCGTTTTATTTAACTTCGTTTGGTTTATGGAAAGGTGTTGGATTTGTGACGCTAGTATATTACGGTTCGATACTTTCGGTAGACACCGAACTTTTGGAGGCGGCGGTAATAGATGGGTGTACATATATGCAAAGAATATGGTATATAATGGTCCCCCATTTAAAGGCGACTGTTGCAATGTTGCTTATTCTCAGCGTTGGTTCAATATTGCACAGCGACTACGGTCTATTCTACTATCTTCCGCAGGGACAAGGTCAGTTGCAAAACGTAACTGATACGCTTGATACATATGTTATGAGATCTGTACGTGTAACGGCAAACTACGGCGGTTCATCGGCAGCAGGCTTTTTCCAGTCAATTGTCGGCTGTGTTCTTGTTGTTGGTGTAAATATGATTATTAAGAAGTTAGATGAAGATTCATCATTATTTTAGGGAAAAGGGGTGTTAAGTTTGGTAGAGAGCAAATTACAAAAACGTATTGTGGCATTTTTCTCATACATCGTCTTGATTGCAGTTGCGTTGATGTGCGTTATCCCATTCCTGATGGTTGTTTCTGCATCTTTCTCAAATGAAAGCGAATTAATAACACGCGGATATGGCATACTGCCACGAAATTTTACAATGGCAGCGTACAAGACAATCATTAAAAATCCGACAACGATTTTGAATTCATATAAAATCACGATCTTTGTAACGGCAGTAGGTTCAACCGTAAGCATATTAATGAGTTCAATGGCTGCATACGCACTATCACGCAGTAACTATAAGCTGAGAAAGGGGGTAAATGTTTATTTCTTTATTACAATGATTTTCCACGCAGGCATGGTTCCGTCATATTTGTTGTTTACAAAGTATTTTCACTTTACAAATAACATTTTGGCACTAATATTGCCCAGTATGTTTAGTGTTTCGCACACATTCATTTTAAGAACATTTTTTAAGCAGACATCTGAATCGATTATTGAAGCTGCTAAAATTGACGGATTGGGCGAGATTGGAATTTGTTTCAGAATTGCAATGCCGGTCTGCAAAACAGGAATAGCAACAATACTGTTGTTTAAAGTTTTTCAATACTGGAATTCATGGTATGAATGTATGATGTATATGACTGATGATAATATTCTGACACTTCAGTATTATCTGCACAGAACAATGAGCAATATAGAACAAATACTGAAAAATCAGAATTCGACGGGCGTAATTATGCAGCAAATTCCGACGGAAACAACAAGAATGGCTATGTGTACCGTTGCAGTAGGACCTATGGTTATTATATTTATGTTTTTCCAAAAATATTTTATTAAAGGTATAAGCGTAGGCTCTGTTAAGGGCTGAGATATGTGTTATATCACAGAAAGGATTGGTTATTAAAATGAAAAAATTAATTAAAGCAGGAGCATTATTATTATCGGCAGTTGTTGCTTTCGGTTCAGTAAGCGGATGCGGCAAGCAGCAAAAAGAGGATGAAAACGGCGTTGTTACACTCAAGTGGTATTTGCCGGGTGTTATGGATGGGGCAGATTGTCAGGAAGTACTGGACTATGCTAATCAAAAACTTGAAGAAAAATATAATATGAGGGTAGACTTCAGCTTTATCGATGGCGGAAACTTTACAGAAAAGCTTAATTCAATTAATGCAGCAGGACAGGAATATGACTTGGTATTTACATCAAACTGGTCAAATGATTTTTATAAAAATGTAACTAATGGTTGTTTGCTTGATATCTCGGAATTACTTCCTAAATATGCTCCGACATTATATCAAAATACCGACCCAAATGTATGGAAAGCTCTGACATTTGACGGAAAAATATACGGCGTGCCCAATTGGCAGGAACAGGCAAAAGGTTGTGGGATTATTGTTGACAAAGATAAGCTCGACAAGGCTGGTATGACAATTAATGATTTGAACACGACGGATGATTTAACCACATATATGAGAAAGGTTCATGCCGTAGAACCTAACTCAAATCACATAAGTGTTGAGTGGGAATATTTAGCATACAAATACGGTATTCAAGGAGTTGGCGTTGGTTCTGTTGCTGTCGATTATACAAAAGAGGGAAAACCGACATTATTTAACACATACGATTCAGAAGCATATGAACAATATGTTAAGCTGGTTGATTCATGGGTAAAGGAAGGCTTAATAAGAAACTATGTTGATACTGAAGCAAATGCAACAAAAAAAGAAATAAGAACAAACCTGTTTCAAATTGCCGGATATGCTCCGGAAAATGATGTTGCAATGTCAATATCACGCGGATATGACTGCGTAACAAAGCTCTTCTCTGATAAAGCTGTAATGAGTACAAGCGGTATATACGCTGCTTTGACAGGCGTAAGTGCAACAACAAAACACGCAGAAGAAGCGGTAAAAATGCTGGAAATAATTAATACGGACAAAGAAATTTTCAATACATTGCTTTGGGGTATTGAAGGAAAGCATTATACAAAAATTGATGATGACCATATAAAGCTTACTGAGGGATCAGCATATAATAATATTGCAGATTTTTACCTTGGTTCCGCGGCAAATTCGTACGTTATGGAAGGTCAGAGTGCCGATGTTTGGGACAAGATAAAAAAATATAATGATGATGCAGTTGTATCTCCGATTTTGGGCTGCAATTTCGTTACAGATAATATTCAAAGCGAACTGTCTAACTGTCAGACAATCATAAGCAAAGAAACGGCTGAATTGAACAGAGGACTTTGCAATGATGTAGATGCTGCACTAAAGAATTTCAGAGAACAGCTTAAGGCTGCAGGTATAGACAGAGTTGTTGCCGAACTTCAGTCACAGGTTGACGAATGGTGGGAGGCAAATAAATAAAAAAGGTATGAATAAGCTTATTAAATTTACTGAAAATGCTGTTTTCGATTTTGACATAAAAGTATCTGATATGTTTGGCAAACCGTTTGAACTTGCCTTTGATGAACAGCAGAGCAGCGGCGATAAATATATATTTACAAACAAGAATAATATCTATGAATTAGAAACAGTTCTGGAAGTTGTTCGCGGAGAAAATTATGCATATTTGCAAGTTGACTGCGAATTGAAAACAAAGAGCGGATATGACAGAAGATATATATTAAATGCATATGACACGGTAACAGTTACGCTTAACCCAAAGAATGATACCGATAAAGTATTTGGCTCAACATTTTATGAAGGCGAAAAATGCGACTGCTGGGCGACGGCATTTCATTGCGGCAGTCTGAATAAAATTGCCGAAAGACCGTCCTCGCTTGTATGGAAATATGACGATACATATTTCCATATGCTGCCGCTTTGCGACGGTGCATATAAAAGTGAAATCAAAAATATCGGCAATCATCTGTGTATTACTTCGTCACCTTACTGCAGCGGATACGCTGCGGTAAGGTGCAAAAGCGTAATTGTTTCGTGGGGAACCGACCCGTATAAAACTGCCGAAAATACCGTCGACAAGGGATTTGAGGTCTTGGGACTGAGAAATGCATCAACCAAAAACACAAGACTCGGAAATCTGTTTGACTATCTTGGCTGGTGCTCGTGGGACTCTATGGGATTGAAAGTCAATTCCAAAGGACTTTACGAAAAAGCACAGGAATTTCTTGATAAAAAAATACCGGTTAAATGGTTCTTGATTGATGACGGCTGGTTTCCTGTCAATGATTTGCGACAGATGTTAGACTTTCATGAGGTAAAAGAGCAATTCCCGGAAGGTTTAAGAACAGTAGTAAGTAATTTGAAAAACACCTACGGCCTTGATTATGTCGGCATCTGGGAGTGTCTTAGCGGCGGCTGGCGGGGAATAGCACCGGAGTCGCGTATTGCAAAGGAAATGCAGGATATTGTAATCAAGCTTCCGAACGGAATGGTTTTTCCAAAAATAGACGAGGAAGGCAGTTTCGCATTCTGGAATAAACGTCATGATTATTTAAGCCGCTGCGGATTTGACTTTGTAAAAGTTGATGTCGAATGTAATATAGAAACCTGTACTCATGGCTATGAAAGTGTCGGAAAAGCAGCAAAAGGGACTCACTACGGTATGGAGGGTTCAATAGGACTGTATTTCGACGGTGCTTGTATAAACTGCACCGGAATGGGACAGGAAAGTCTATGGAACAGACCTGTCGGTATGGTAAACAGAAATTCCGCAGACTTTCTGCCGGGCAGAGTAAAAACAATGAATAAATTTGTCAACGACAATATATATAATTCATTCTATCACAGTTATTTCTCAGCCACGGATTGGGATATGATGTGGAGCAGCGGCAGCGAAACCGCACCGATGAATACGGTTTTACACGCAATTTGCGGCGGCCCGGTATATCTTTCCGATCCTCAAAATATAAGTGATGCCAATGTAATTATGCCGTTTTGTCAATCTGACGGCAGGCTTTTAAAATGTGACCGCTTTGCACAGCCTACAGAGGACAGACTCTTCAGAAATCCACGTATTGAGGCAATTTTTGCAAAAGCATGGAACTTCTCCGGAAACTGCGGTGTATTGGGTGTGTTTAATACTAATGACGGCGAAATTGAAATTAAAGACAGTTTTTCAATAAATGATATTAAATATATTGACGGCGAAAAATTTCTTCTTTACAATTGGAAAAATAAAAATGCGGTCATTTGCAAAAAAGATGATATTCACACCGCTGCACTAAAGCCATATGATGCGGAGCTGTATCTTGCAGCACCGTTTAAGAACGGAGTTGCAGTTTTGGGCAATATAGATAAATACATTTCTCCGGCGTGCATAGAGTCGGAAACCGTTACAGGCGGAATACATAACATTGTTCTTTATGAGGGTGGTTTGTTTGCATTTGCGGCAGAGAGCGATACAGAAGTATATGTTAACGGCCATAAGACTGAAATAACCGACTGCGGAACATATAAAACAGTGGATTGCACTGGCAATAAAAAGACTATAATTCAGATTGTTGTAAAGTAGGGGTGAGACAATGGCAGAAAAGAAGAATTTTGCTTGTTTCGGAGACAGCATTACAAGCGACGAGGTCAGCGGAATAGGAACAACAGCAGCAGGCATTCTCGGTATGAATTTGATTGGGAATTTTGCCCATGGAAATGCGACTTGCTCCGATTGGTATAACAGCGATAAAAGGCTTACGGCTGTAAATTTTGATATTCTTCCCAATCAATGGCACCCGGATAATGTTCTTTCAAATCAAGTATTAAAATTGTTAAGAGATATGACACCGACAGGTAAGCCGGTTTGCTGGACACACCCGGAATGCGGAGAATTTTCGGTAAATGCTTGCGGCACGGGCAGCATCAAGAGTAAACCCGACGTGATTTATATAGCAATCGGTGCAAATGACGGAAAAGAGGAGCAAGGCAACGCTACACCGATATTTGATAACTGTGATGAGGTGTTCCGACAGAAATATTCGGAATTAACAAAAAAGGGAATAGCGTCCGCACTTCGCTGGGCAATTGAAACCTTAAAATGTTCATTTGAGGATTGCTTTATATTCGTTGCGTCACCATTGCAGGCAAATTCGCCGTGGGAGCCGTCGGCGTTTAAGTATGCACCACTATATCAAAAACGCTCAATAATAAAAAAAGTTTGCGAATATTGCAGCGTGTATTTCATCGATTCCTTTACACAGTCGGGTTTTTCGCAAATGCGTGTTAAGAAATACGGGGACGAGTGCGGTGTGCATCCCATAGGAAAGGAAAAGAAACGCTTGGCGGAATTTATTGCACACAAGATAGAAATGGAGTTATATTAATGCAGGAGGTTGTTATAAAAAAGCAGCACCCTTCGCCGGACAAATTTCGCACGAAGTGGCTAAGCTTAAATGGTGAGTGGGAGTTTTCCTTTGACGAACCGATATTTGATAAAACAATCAATTTACCGTTTTCGTGGACGTGTCATTTGTCCGGTATAAATGAGCCGGACAGAAAAGGCACGGCATACTACAGGCGTAAAATAAGCTATGATTGCGGCAAAAATAGGTTATTTATAATTTTTGGCGGTGTTGACTACAGCTGCAAGGTATGGATAAACGGTGTTCAGACTGCAATGCACGAGGGCGGTTACTGCCGTTTTGAAATTGATATTACCGAACTGTGGAACGGCGTGGAAAATGAAATCATAGTTGAAGCAACCGATTTCGACTGTGATGACCAGATGTACGGAAAACAGGGTTACGGCAATATCAGGGGAATATGGCAGGACGTCTATCTTGAGGAAAGACCGCAAAATTACATAAAAAGTTTTCGCATTTCAACGGCTATAAACGGAAATGTGGAAATAAAGACAGATATAGCGGGAAAGTTTGACAAGCTATCTGCGGAAATTGATGGTTCGGTTTATGAAACCGGCAGTAATGTTCTGCATTTAAATATAGAAAATCCGAACTTATGGAGTCCCGAAACACCCTATTTATATGATTGCAAATTGCAATTGTATTCCGGAGAAGAAATTGATGAAGTCAACACTTATTTCGGGATAAGAGAAATTGGTATGGGGAAATTTGACGGAAATACATATATAACATTAAACCGAAAACCTGTATATATTAACGCTGCACTTGACCAGTCTTTCAACACAAAAGGATTTTTTACGTTGCCGAATGACAACTATGCGGAGGAAGAAATTCGCTCCGCGAAAGCACTCGGTCTCAATGCAATCAGAATACACATAAAAGCAGAAGAAAAGACCAAGCTTTATTGGGCAGATAAACTGGGCATAATGATTATTCAGGATATTCCTTGTTTTTGGGGCAATCCGACTCAAAAAGCTAAGGAACGTTTTGAGAAACAAATGTACGAGATAATAGAACGGGATATAAACCACCCCTCAATTATTTCATGGGTGATTTTCAACGAGACGTGGGGACTGAAAACCTTTAACGACAGCGAAACCAATGACTGGATTTACGAAAAGTCTACTCAGGAATGGGTTCGCACACTTTACAGAGATTTAAAAAAATATGATCCTACACGGCTGATAGAAGATAATTCACCGTGCAACCGCGATCATGTAGAGACCGATATAAACAGCTGGCATTTTTATATTAACGGCTATGAAAACATAAAGAAAGAGTTTGACAGAGTATCTGAACAGTTTGCATGCGGTTCGGGCGAAAATTTTACCGAAGGCAATACTATGTCTGATGTGCCGGTTATGAACAGCGAATGCGGAAATTATTGGGGAATTAAAGGCAATGCCGGCGATAGCGATATTTCGTGGCATTATAAATATATGATGAATGGATACAGGCTGCATGACAGATTGTGCGGTTTTGTATTTACCGAGTTCAAAGATGTAATAAACGAATTTAACGGATATTACAGAATTGACGGCAGTAGGAAATATTTCGGATATGATTATTTTGTCCCGGAAATGACTGTTTGCGATTTACATTCCGCCGATTATCTCGGATATGATTATACACCGATGACCGAGCAAAAATGCGGCTCAAAGGTAAATATTCCGTTATTCGTTTCATCTTTTACCGACAAAAACCATGGCAAAAATATGTCGGTAAAATGGGAAGTTATAACAGATAATGCCATAGAACCGAGAAAAATAACCGATTGCGGCTATATTGATATTTCATATACAAAATACGGCAAAACGGATTTGCAAAATCTCAGTATTTCTATGCCGGATTATGACGCAATTGTTATTACAGCGTTGTATTTGACAGATGAAAAAGGCGAAACGGTTATGAGGAATTTTCTGCTGTTTAACTGCACGAATGGGGAAGAAAATCAGACTGTTTCATTTGAACAAATTAATTATATCGGCTTTAAAAAAGTAATTCCGGTGCAGCAAGGACACAAAATAAACTGTATAGGCAGCGGTGAATTGAGTTTTGAAATCGATAAAAAAGATTTTAATAATAAGCCGATAGAGCTGATATTTGAGGCATCATCAAAACAGGAACTGACAAAAGATAAAGACGGCGAAAAGAATAAGATAAGCGATATGGAACTCTTTTTCGGATATTCAATTGACAGAGGTGCAAACCGAAACAGCTTTTATATGACCGATGACGAACTTTTTGGAAGCTCTATCGAAATTTATGTCGGAAATATAAAAATAAATGAGTATGAATTGCCGGACGATCCTGCCGACAGCCGCGGTTGTTTGTCTTGGTTGTACCAAAAAACAGATGATCTGCTTGATGAGGCAGGCTCATACGGTTATTTGGTTAGGACTGCGATAAACCGCGATATTCTTGATAAGCTGCCGGAAGTTTTCGGGATAAAAATAAAGGTCAATGATGGCGGAATATCGCTTTACGACAGCAAAAGCGGAAGATACCCTATAGGAATGAGGATAATACAATGAAGAAGTTTTACGAATATGACGGAAATATGGTCCTGAATTTCACCGATGTCGCGGCGGATAAAGAAGATGTAGTTTTTCATAATGTAAGACAAAAACCCTTTGACGTCTATGGGTTCTATGATTATAAAAACACAGAGATTTTCCAAAGACTTTCGGATGATATTGCCGAGTCAACCAACAAAGGCGTGGTCAACGCACACAAGGAGGCTGCCGGCGGACGTGTGCGATTTACCACAGATTCGCAATATGTTGCGATAAAAGCGGAATTTGAAATTGTGGGTTCAAATTCACGGACGCCGCAGCTTGCGATAGCAGGTTTTGATTTGTATATAGACACACCGAATGAAAGCAGGTTTTACAGACCGCTCATTCCGCCGTATGATGTCAGCGATGGGTATGAAACTTATGTTGGATTTCCTGACAGGAGTGAGCGTCATATAACAATAAACTTTCCGTATCACACCGTTGTCAGAAATTTATATATAGGTTTGCAGGAAGATGCGTCGTTAAGTGGCGGAATGAAATATCAAAATGAAAAACCGGTTATTTTTTACGGTTCGTCAATTACGCACGGCTCGTGTGCATCTCGTCCGGGAATGATTTATGAAAATGTATTGTCGCGGAGACTGAATATGAATTACACAAATCTCGGGTTCGGCGGTTCTGCTTGCGGCGAGGAAACAATCGCAAAATACATGGCAGGTCTTGATATGTCCGTGTTTGTGTGTGATTATGATTGGAACGCACAGAGCGAGCAGGTACTTATTGAGACTCATAAAAGAATGTATGAAATTATACGTAAGGAAAATCCCGACATACCTTATTTGATAATCTCAAAGCCGGATTTTGCCTACAGAAGATATGATGCAAGCGTCAGGCGAAAGGTTATATTTGACACGTATGACTACGCAATAAAAAACGGCGATAAAAATGTATATTATATTGACGGTTCGTCGATGTTCCGCGGACGCGACTGGGATAACTGTTTTATCGACACAGTTCACCCGAATGATGTGGGATTTTTAAAAATGGCTGACTGTATTGAGCCGATTCTTTCATCTGTACTGAAATAAAATAACTTGAAGAGGGATAATTAATGATTAAATTTAGCGAAGGCACAGTAATTTGCAATGACCGAGTGATTATAGAAAATATTGAGCTGTCAACAAAAATTAACGGCAAAAACTATAATGTAGAAACGAAAAATACAGAGATTTCAGATGACGCAATGAAAATGTTTTTTGAATGTCAGGAAACAGGCACAAAAGCGGAACTGGTTTTAAAGAAACAAGGCGACAGCTTTACAATGTATTTTATGGGCAAAATTATACAAAAAGAAGTATATTTGCCGATTGAAACGGTTGACGAGGAAGAGGCGTATACTCTGGAAATGACATCAAAAACAACAGACGGCATTTTCGCAAGATATATGCAGGATACCTGCTGGACATATGCATCGTTTAATCCTTACAAAATACCGAAAAATACGCAATCTCTGCTTATTAAAAATGAAGATATCAATATTGCAATGATTCCGATTTGTACAAAAAGCTTTAAAACACAGTTACGGTCTGATAACTGCAATAAGATTAAAATATATATGGGAACAGAAAGCGGCGGATATACCGATATAGACGGATATATTATGTCGGTTGCCGCGAACAGCAATCCGTTCCGGTGTGTTGAAAAAGCGACGGAAAATTGCCGCATATCGGAATGGTTTAATACTCCGTCCAAAAAAGAAAAAGATCCCCCGGTTTTAATGCAGGGGCTTGGCTGGTGTACGTGGGACGCTTGTTATTTTGACGTTACACATGGCAAAATCATAGAAAAGATGGAGGAATTTAAAAATAAAGGCATCAATATAAACTGGGTGCTTATTGATGACGGCTGGTTTGAATTCGGTGAAAACAGATTAAAAAGTATTTATGCAGATAAAGATAAATTCCCCGGAGGGCTTTCGGAAACGGTACATACGCTGAAAGAGAAATACGGAGTAAAATATGTCGGTGTATGGCATTGTTTTAATGGATATTGGTACGGAATTGACAAAAACAGCAGTGCGTATGAGGATAACAAGGAATTTCTGACGGAAACAAAAGCCGGGGTTATCGTTCCTGATTTTAATGATAAATCAAAAGCATTTGCCTTTTTTGACAAATGGCACAGTTATCTCAAAAATGAAGGAATAGATTTTCTGAAAGTAGACTGTCAGGGTGTTTTGGCACGTTTTTCAAAGTACAACACAGCAAATCCCGAAGCGATTAGAAATATTCAGGAGGCTCTTGAAGAATCTATAAAAAAACATTTTGACGGAAATGTTATTAACTGTATGGCTATGGGAATGGAGCATACGCAAAGCAGAAAATATTCAAATCTGATAAGAAACAGTGATGATTTTTGGCCGAAAAGACCGCATACGTTCAAAAAACACATTATCCAGAATATATATAATTCTGTTTTTATGAACAGCTTATATTTTCTTGATTTTGACATGTGGTGGACGGATAACGAATTTGCTGTTCCGAGTGCGGTGTTGAGAGCAATCAGCGGCGGCCCGATATATATAAGCGATGAAATCGGTGCGACAAATGCGAATATATTGAAGCCGCTTATTAACGAGGACGGCTCACTCATTTCATGTGATGAAGCGGCAATGCCCGTTCCGTCAAGACTCTACTGTGACAATATCAACAATAATTTGATTGTTAAAATAATGAATAACTGCGGTGAAAATTCTGTACTTGCCTTGTTTAATGCAGAAATGGAAGACAGAAAACTCTCCGCCGATGTAACATATGATGACATAAAATTAAAAAATGCAGATGAGTATGTTGTTTATTCTTATTTTGAAAAGAAGTTTTACAGAATGAACAAAGAGACACAACTACATTTTGAACTTGATAAGAACAGTGCGGAAATATTAAATTTCTACCCGGTAAAAGACAATTATATTATGCTGGGAAATGTAAATAAATATATTTCGGGCGGCTGTGATTTAAAAAAAGTGGCAGTCAATGAACTTTGTATTGACAATAAATAAGGACAGGTGGAAAAATGTTGTATAGTAAAACTGCGGACAGGCAGTTAGATGATAATTTATTCAAAAATCCTACAAGTGAATACAGAGGTGCTCCGTTTTGGGCGTGGAACTGCAAGCTTGATGAAAATGTTTTAAAGGAACAGATTCATAATTTCAAAGAAATGGGGTTCGGCGGATTTCATATGCATTCACGTGTCGGAATGTCCTGTAAATATTTAAGCAAAGACTTTATGAATATGATTAAAGTATGTGTAAATGAGGCAAGGGATAATTCGATGCTGGCATGGCTTTACGACGAGGATAAATGGCCGTCCGGTTTTGCCGGCGGCTATGTAACAAAAAATCCTAAATACCGTCAGAGATACATTGTTATCACTCCTGACGAAATTGATAGCATGCCGTTTGATGAGGCAATAGAAACCGGCGGAACATACTACATTGCAACATATGACATCGTACCAAATTCCGACGGAACGATGAAAACATATAAAAGAATTGGCAAAAATGATGCAGCCGTCGGGCAAAAGCGGAATGTATATTGCCGAACGCCGGAGTGTACCGGGTGGTTTAACGGTTATACATATACCGATGTACTATCAAAAGATGCTGTAGAAAAATTCATTAAAATTACTCATGAAACATACAAAAGGGAAGTGGGAGACGAATTTGGTAAAACCATTCCGTCAATATTTACCGATGAACCGCAGATACAGCTCAAAGGAACCATAAAATCAATATTTGACAGTAATGCGATTTGTATGCCGTGGACAATAGAATTTCCACAATTATTTAAAACATATTCCGATATTAACATACTGGATCGGCTGCCGGAAATATTTTGGGACTTGGGCAATAATAAAGTATCAGTTGTTCGCTATAAATATCACGATTTTGTGGCTGAACTTTTTACTCAATCATTTATGGACACCTACGGAAAATGGTGTGCAGATAATGGCATTATATTTACCGGACATGTTGTATGCGAAGATAATCTTTGGAACCAAACAAGGGAATTGGGTGATGTTATGAGAACATACAGGTCATTCAGGATTCCCGGCATTGATATTCTCCGCAATGAATATTCATATATGGCTGCCAAACAGGCTCAGTCTGTTTCACATCAATATGGCAGAGAGGGAGTTTTGGCCGAAATATATGGTGTTACAAATTGGGATTTTGATTTCAGAGGTCATAAAACACAAGGCGATTGGGAGGCGGCTTTAGGTATCACCGTCAGAGTGCCGCATCTGTCGTGGGCATCGATGGCAGGAGAATCAAAACGGGATTATCCCGCGTCATTTAACTATCAGTCACCGTGGTATAAGGATTATCGGTATATTGAAAATCATTTCTCACGTGTTAATACTGCACTGACAAGAGGTAAACCGAACGTCAGGGTTGCTGTTCTGCACCCGATAGAAAGCTACTGGCTATACTGGGGACCGAACGAAACAACGTCAGAAAAAAGAGAACAATTGGATTTGGAATTTCACAGTTTGTGTGAATGGCTGTTGTTTGGTACAATTGATTTTGACTACATATCCGAGGCTTTGCTGAAGGATAATTATGCAGGCTGTCGCGACGGCTGTTTTAAAGTCGGCAAAATGAATTATACAACCGTTATAGTGCCGCCGATGGATACCATACGCGACACAACATTAAATGCTCTTGAAGAATTTAAAAAGCACGGCGGAAATATAATTTTTGCCGGGAGATGTCCTGATTATGTTAATGCCGTAATTTCCGACAGGGCAAAAGTTTTATCCGATAAATGCCGCAGGGTTAATTTTAATAAAATGGATATTTTGTCGGCATTATCGGACCAACGTAATATAAAAATTATTGATGCTGACGGAAAGCCCACCGATACATTATTATATAATATGCGTGATGATAATGGCTGCAAATGGTTATTTGTTGCTCACGGAAAGAAAATGTACGGTGCGGAATACGGTTTTACCGTGTATAATGATATTGATGCACCAAAATCAGAGAATGTCACGATACAAATTAAAGGTGAATTTATCCCTGTTATTTATAACACACTGACAGGCGAAAAAGAACCGGCAGATTTCTTCTATCGAACCGGTTGGACTTGTGTAAAGTATAAATTCTATAGTGAAACAAGCTTGCTTTTAAAGCTCGAAAACGGCAGGGGAGAGCCTACGGAAGAATTGCCGGACACGCGTGAAAAGCATACAATATTGCTAAAGGGGACGCACCGCTATATTCTTGAAGAACCAAATGTATATCTGCTTGATACGGCGGAATTTGCACTTGATGACGGCAGTTTTGAACCTGAAGAGGAAATTTTGCGTATTGATTCTGCTTGCAGACAGCGTATAGGAATTGAAAGCAAGGATAGTATGCCGCAGCCGTGGATTTTTGATGACGAGGATTCGGGACACATGCTCACTCTTCGTTTTAAAATTAACAGTGATGTTGAATATAACGGTGCGATGCTTGCATCAGAAGATGCACAAAAGCACGAATTTTATTTTAACGGCGAGCGGATTATACCGCAGATAAGCGGATATTTCGTTGACAAAAGCATCAAGACTTTTGCACTGCCCGTAATAAAAAAGGGTGTTAACATTTTGACCGTAAAAATGCAGCTTAGTATACGCTCAAATACAGAATGGTGTTATATATTGGGCGATTTCGGCGTAAAGCTTGAGGGCAGCGAAAAAACAATTGTAAAAAAGCGTGACAAAATAGGATATGCACCGCTTTGTATGCAGGATATGCCGTTTTATTCAGGTAACATAACCTATGAGAATGAAATTGAAACACCGGAATGCGATATGATTGTCGAAACAAGTCATTACAGAGGTGCGGCGGTAAAAGTGTACCTTGACGGCAGGGATTGCGGATACACGGCACTTGCACCGAACACAGTTGTTATTAAAAATGTATCGGCAGGTTCGCATGTTCTTAAGCTTAAATTACTCGGTAACAGATTTAATACTTTTGGTGCATTGCATAACACTGTCAAATCACAGACATGGCACGGCCCTGATGAATGGCGAACCACGGGCAATGAATGGAGCTATGAATATCAGCTGAAAGATATGGGCATACTTTCAGCTCCGGCAGTTACTATAATTAACAAATAAATACATAATATTAGGAGTGAAACAGATGAGAATACTTATTGTGCGGCATGCTGAACCGGATTATAGCCACGATTCCCTTACGGAAAAGGGCTTTAAAGAGGCGGAATTACTTGCTGAGCGATTGTCAAAAAATAAAATATCCGACATATACTGCTCGCCTTGCGGTAGAGCCAAACGAACAGCTGAACCGACCGCAAAATTAAAAAATCAAGAAATCCGGATTATGAACTGGTTGACGGAATTTCAAGGAAAAATAATTGATAAAAGCGGCAATGAAATTATTCCATGGAACAGAGAACCGCAGGAATGGTCTGCTAAGCAAGAATTTTACAGTATCGATACGTGGCTTAAAGATAATGTGATGTCTGCACGCAATGTTCGTGACAAATATAAATGGGTGACCGATTCTTTAGATGAGCTTTTAGGTAAGTACGGTTATCATCGGAACGGAGTAATATACTCGTGTAAAGAAAATTGCGATGATACTATTGTACTCTTTTGCCATTTTGCACTTGGAATGGTGCTTGTGTCTCATCTCACGGGCATTTCACCGGTGCTCCTTTGGCAGACAATGTTCCTTCCCACGTCCTCTGTAACAACATTTGTCACAGAGGAAAGAGAAAAAGGCAAAGTTGTTTTTAAATGTGTGCAGATGGGTGATACATCGCATTTATATGCAGCAGGGGAAAAGGTTTCAAGATCGGGGCTTTATCCGGAGTTTTTCGGCGGAGAGGGTTGCGGACCGCAAGTATAATTTA
>Ga0256871_1000172_pt1 | contig 23283 bp, 20 predicted proteins | sample RumenRJG_07RNA_FD_185439 | JGI IMG/M metagenome (GOLD analysis project Ga0256871, IMG submission 185439) | Metatranscriptome of bovine rumen microbial communities from Lethbridge, Alberta, Canada - Rumen RJG_07 (Metagenome Metatranscriptome) | ecosystem: Host-associated > Mammals > Digestive...
AACAGGAGCATAACTGTGACCGCATCCGTAAAAGAAGGTACCAATATCACAAAAGCAACTGACAGGATCAAAGAAACCATCAAAAGCGACAAACTGCTCTCAAAGGGAGTCAGGGCGGACTACGGCGGTCAGAACGAGGAGATCATGCATGCCATGAAGCAGCTGCTCCTCATGATGATCGTTGGCTTCCTTCTTGTCTATCTCGTAATGGTGGCTCAGTTCCAGTCCATAAGATCGCCACTCGTTGTAATATTCACAGTTCCCCTTGCCTTTACGGGAGGGATGATAGCCCTCCTGATCTGTGGACAGGTAATGAGTGTAATATCCATGTTCGGTATGGTGCTGCTCATGGGTATAGTGGTCAACAATGCCATAGTACTGGTGGATTGCATAAACCGGTTCAGGCTTGAAGGCATGGGCATGAACGAGGCTATAATAAATGCAGGATCAATAAGGATGAGACCGGTTCTCATGACTGCGATCACTACGATCCTGGGTCTGATACCACTGGCTCTGGGCGTGATAGGAAACGGGGCGGAGATGGTCCAGCCGCTGGCCATGGTATGTATCGGCGGACTGATCTATGCTACGGCCACCACACTCCTTGTCATCCCTGTAATGTACAGGCTTATAGCCCGCAGAAATATGGAAAAAATAGCCGATGAGGAACTTGAAATCATAACGGTGTAATGCTATAATATTCTGGTCGTGCCGGCGTGATGGAACTGGCAGACGTGCGGGACTCAAAATCCCGTGGTGGCAACACCGTATGGGTTCGACCCCCATCGCCGGCACCAAAAGAAAAAACAGGATTACGGAGGAATAAAGAATGAGCGGAACAATGGTAACCATACTGCCTCTTATAGCGCTGATAGTGATCATGTATTTCCTTATGATCAGACCTCAGAAGAAGCGTGAGAGGGAAACCAACGCAATGAGAAACAGCCTGCAGGTTGGAGATGAGATCATAACGATAGGCGGTCTCTGCGGCAAGGTGGTCAAGACCAAGGACGAATCCATCGTCATCCAGGCTGGCCCCGATAAGACAAAGTTCGAAATGATGCGCTGGTCCGTATCTAAGGTAACCAAGGAAGGTCCGGGACATAACAGAACGACTACAGATGACTTCGATGAGATAAGCGATGCGGAGGATAAGGAAGTCAGAAAGTCAAAGCCCAAGAGAATGAAGAAAGCAGCGCCTGTTGTCGACTCGGAAGACGAAATAGAGACAAACGAAGCTGATGTAGTCGAGGAAACAGTAGACGTAGCCGATAACGCAGCAGAAGACGTAGTCGAAGCTGTTGAGGAAAAGGCAGAAGAAGCCGAATAAGATCGACAATTTGATTTGTCAAAGGGCTGCTTTATAAGGCAGTCCTTTAATAATATAAGCAATCGGAGGAAGAGATGAGCTTTAATGTAAGAAGGATACTGGCAATCATATTCGTTATAATCATTGCCTTTGGATGGGTAGTCACCGTCAAGGGAATAGGTCCCATCACACCGGTCAAGGACAGAATGAATCTGGGTCTTGATATCAAGGGCGGTGTTTATGTAGTGCTGGAGGCCGACAAGAAAGAACTTTCAAAGTACAGCACTGATGAAGACAAACGTACGGTCATGGAACAGACTCAGGCAGTCATCGAGAGACGTGTCAACGAACTGGGTCTTTCTGAACCTACGGTAACCATTGAAGGCGAGAACAGGATAAGAGTCGAACTTCCGGGTGCTACGAACGCTGAAGAGGCGATCGAACAGATCGGTAAGACCGCTCAGCTGACTTTCATACTTGCCGACGGGACAGAGGTGCTGGACGGAAGCAGCGTCAAAGACGCACAGGCCGGACAGGATGATAAGTCCACAAGTTATGCCGTAAACCTTCAGTTCGACAGCGATGGAGCCGATGCCTTCGGTAAAGCTACCACAAAGGCATACAACGGAGAGGTTACTTCCAGTATAGAAGGAGTGGGCGACGGATGTATCGCCATCATCCTGGATAACGAGATAATATCTGCACCCAATGTGAACGAGCCGATCCTTGGTGGAAGCTGCAGCATCACCGGCGACTTCACCCAGGAAGAGGCAGCAAACCTTGCCGCACTCATCCGAGGCGGTTCACTGCCCATAACCCTGACAGAGGTCACCTCATCGGTCCAGTCAGCCAAGATCGGATATAACGCACTTGAGATGAGCGTATACGCCGGCCTGATAGGTCTGGGTCTCATACTGCTCCTCATGCTCTTCGTTTACAGAGGACTTGGTATCGCAGCGGATCTGGCACTGCTCTTTTACGTAGTCATCGTTGTCAACATAATGTCACTTATGGGAGCAACCCTGACTCTGCCCGGTATCGCAGGTATCATCGTAGCTGTAGGTATGGCAGTCGACGCCAACGTCATCATATTCTCCCGAATCAGGGAAGAACTCGCTGCGGGACGAAGTATAAGAGTCGCATCTGAGACCGGATACAAGAGGGCGCTGACCTCTATCATCGACTCTCAGGTAACCACTCTGATCGCTGCTGTCATCCTCTACGAGGTAGGTACAAGCTCGGTCAAGGGCTTCGCCTTCACCTTCATGGTAGGTATCATCGTAAGTATCTTCACGGCGGTAATCGTCACCCAGCTCTATGTTGGACTTTTCGCGCAGAGCAGGAAGACTGCAAGACTTGGATTCTTCGGAATGAAGAAAGACGGCACCCCCTCCATGACATTCCGTGGACAGATCCACCTGATAGATAAGAGAAAGATATTCTATTGCGTTTCCGCATGCATACTGATACTGGGACTGGTCTTCGGCGTAGCAAGAGGCCTGAACTTCGGTATCGACTTTACCGGCGGTACCATGATCCAGATGGATATGGGCAAACAGGTAAAGATCGCAGACGTGGAAAAATCCATCAAGAAATACAACCTGGATCCGGAGATCATATACTCGGGAGACGGTAACAAAGAGATAGTCATCAGGACAACCAAGGCTCTCGCAAACGAAGACAGAGCCAAGGTAATAGACTCAATAAACAAGGATTTCGGCACCAAGGATGAGAATGTCATAGCCCAGGAACTCTTCGGAGGATCCATAGGCAAGGAGCTGAGGAACAACGCATTGCTTGCTCTGGCCATAGCTGCAGCCTGTATGCTTATATATATCAGGATAAGGTTCAGACAGTGGCGATTCGGTGGAGCGGCCCTCCTTGGCGATCTTCACGACGTGCTCATAGTCGTATCATTCTACGCCATATTCCAGGTAACGGTAAACAATCCGTTCATAGCGGGTATCCTTACCGTCGTCGGTTACTCAATAAACGATACCATCGTCATATTCGACCGTATCAGAGAAAACCTGAAGTATATGAAGAGGGGCACCCTTGTTGAGACCATCGACAATTCGCTCTCGCAGACCCTGGGAAGATCCCTCATGACATCGGCGACCACCATCCTTGTCATGGTGCCCATGCTCGTCATGGCGGGAGACGCCATCAGAGAATTCGTAATGCCTCTCATGGTAGGTATCCTTGCAGGTACATATTCATCCATCTGCGTCTGCTCGCCACTGTACTATGAGTTCAGCACCGTAGGCAGAGTCTCCAGATATGAGAAGCAGGTGAAGGAATCACTGAAGCAGGCCAAGAAGGATGCAAAGGCAAACAAGCTTGCCAGGCCGGAGACAGAAACCGAAGATGTGGCATCCGGTGCTGCTGATGAGGCAGATGCAAAGGCAACAGAAGTTGAGACCAAGACAAAGGATGCAGCCGAAAAGACCACGGATAACAGGAACAACGGCCAGCGCAGATCCAAGAGATATGTGAAGGGCAGCAATAAAAAACAGACCGAGATAAGGGAGGATGAAGACAGCTTCCGTCTCTAAAGGTCGCTGATCCATGATGAAGAAGAGCGAGTTTCTTGAAAAACTGCAGGAGCATAACGAAAACTACGACATAGAGAGGATCGGAAAAGCCTATGATGTTGCTGAGGAGATGCACAGAGGCCAACTGAGAAAGTCGGGAGAGCCTTATCTCATCCATCCTCTCGCCGTAGCTGAGATACTGGCAGGTCTTGGGATGGATGAATCCACCATCATTGCCGGTCTGCTCCACGATGCGGTGGAAGACACTCCCTACACCCAGGAAGAACTGGTCAGAGACTTCGGAGAAGAGGTGGGAGTCCTGGTCGACGGCGTCACTAAACTTGGATCTCTCAAGTTCGACAGCAAGGAAGAAAGACAGGTCGAGAACCTGAGAAAGATGTTCCTTGCCATGTCAAAGGACATAAGAGTCCTGATCATCAAACTGTCGGACAGGCTCCACAATCTCAGGACCATAAACTATATGACACACGACAAGATAGTCGAAAAGTGTCAGGAGACCCTGGACATATACGCGCCTCTCGCGGCTCGTCTCGGAATATATTCGATGAAAATGGAACTTGAGGATATCGCCCTCAAGTTTCTTGAGCCTGAGGCCTATTACGATCTGGCCGAACAGGTGAGTGAGCGAAAGGTAGCCAGAGAGGACGCCATAGCCCATATCATCGATGAGATGAAGGAATCTCTCGATGAGATAGGGGTCCATTACGACATTTACGGAAGATCCAAGCACTTCTACAGCATCTACAAGAAGATGCGTTTTCAGCATAAGAATATCGACGAGATATTCGACCTTATAGCAGTTCGTATCATAGTCGAGACGGTGAGGGACTGTTATGCTGTTCTCGGTCTTGTCCACACCATGTGGACACCGATCCCGGGCAGGTTCAAGGATTATATCGCCATGCCCAAGCCCAACATGTATCAGTCGCTCCATACTACCGTAATAGGCGAGACCGGAAGACCTTTTGAGATCCAGATCAGGACCTACGAGATGCACAGGATCGCCGAATACGGTATCGCAGCCCACTGGAAGTACAAGGAGGGCGTCGACAGCGATACTGAAGAAGTCAAACTCTCATGGCTCAGACAGGCCCTTGAGTGGCAGAAGGATATCAGAGACCCCAGGGAGTTCATGGAATCCCTCAAAATGGATCTCTTTTCCTCACAGGTATTCGTATTCACTCCTCAGGGAGATATTATCGAACTGCCTGCAGGATCGACCCCACTGGATTTCGCATTCAAGATCCATACGGATGTCGGCTGCAAATGTGTGGGCGCAAAGGTCAACGGCAAGATGGTCACCATCGATCATCAGCTTGAAAACGGGAACATAATCGAGATCGTCACTTCACCCAACGCGGCAGGGCCAAGTATCGACTGGCTCAAGATCGCAAAGAGCAGCTCAGCCAGGAACAAGATCCGTCAGTGGCTCAAGAGGGAGAACAAAAACGATGCTGTCGACAAGGGCAAGGACCTCTTCGATAAGTATCTTAGGAAAAAGGGACACGATCCCAAGGAACTTCTTAAGAACGCCTACCTGAACAAAGCTGTCAAGGAGTTGGGCTTCAAGGATCAGGATGAACTGTACACCCAGCTTGGATATGGAGGCAACTTCCAGAGCAAGGTGATGAGTCTGCTCCTCGGTTACGACGCCGAAGATCACGGAGTTTCTGAGGAACATGACACCACTCTAATGGAGGATCTTAACCAGATCGGCGAGAAGGCTCAGAAGAAGGCGGAGCATGATCATAAGAAGGGCATAGACAACAGCGGCATCATCGTAGATGGTGTGGATAACCTGCTGATCCAGTTGGGAAGATGTTGTAACCCGGTGCCCGGAGACGAGATAATCGGATTCATTACCAAGGGAAGAGGCATCACCGTCCACAGAAAAGACTGCGACAATCTGTCCTCCCTTGACGACGATGACAAACAGCGTCTGATCGAAGTCGCATGGGATCCGGCAACACTGGAACAGGCCTACAACGGTGGCATAACCATCATCGCCGAAGACCAGAAGGGGATGTTCTCCAGCATATCCAAGATCTGTGACGATATGGACGTTCACATAGTTGGACTCAATGCCAGAGAATCAAAAGAAGATGACATAAGGATCGACCTGACCCTGTCGATCCATGACAGGGATCAGATAGAGAAGATGTGCAGATCCCTGAAGAGCGTACCGGGCATAACCCAGGTATACAGAACAAATCACTGATTACAGGAGAAAGAAATGCAGACGATAGTTATCCCAAGCGGCATGCTTGGAGTAAACACGTACTTCGTAAAAGATGACAGTACAGGCAAGGGATTCATAGTAGATCCGGGTGGATGGAATGTGCAGATGAAGGATCAGGTCCTGAAAATGGATTTGGATCCCCAGTTCATCATACTGACTCACGGACATGCCGATCATATTATGGGAATAGAGGATCTCAAGAGGGATTTTCCCGACACCAAGATCGTAGCCAATGAAAACGAGAGGGAAATGCTCGCAGATACAGGCTTCAATATGAGCTCCCAGTTTGGGCTTCCCAGCAGCATCGATGCCGATCTCTGGGTAAAGGGAGGCGACCATCTTATGGTCGGTGACCTTGATCTTGAGTTCATATACACACCGGGCCATTCTCCCGGAGGTATGTGTATCTACATAGCAGATGAGGGCATACTCTTCAGCGGAGACACGCTTTTCAGAGCATCTATCGGAAGGACCGACTTCCCCGGATGTTCCTTCCCGGAACTTGAGAGGTCCATCCACGAGAAGCTCTGGATACTGCCGGACGACACCCGTGTCTACCCGGGACATATGGACGCTACTACCATTGGCTTTGAGAAGGAGCACAATCCCTTTGTCTGATATAAATCTGGATATTGAGATCAAGGGAGCCAGGAGCCTTCATCAGTATGAAGAGCTGATCAAGATCTTCCTCCAGCCAAAACAGTACCGGATCCACGGACCCGGATCCGAAGAGGGATCTGCCCATGAGGAAGGCCCATCTGTGATCAGACTGAGTTACGATGTGACCTGTGACGAGAGGGCGACCAAAATCGAGGATAGATATGCGGTAGCCAGGCAGATATATGAGGATCTGGCTGAGATCACGGGTAAAAGGCCAAAGTGGGGCGTACTTACAGGGATACGTCCCGTGAAACTTGCGGGAGAAGTGATCGACGGGATATACGGAGATGCACTGGATCCTTACGAAGGCAGCGATGAAGAAAGGCTTTCGGCTTTTCTCCGGGACAGGTACCTGATCCATCCAGCTAAAGCGGATCTGACCTGTGAGATACTGAGACTGCAGGACAGCATTGCAGGAGAGGCACCCGAAAACAGTTTTTCAATGTACATCGGGATCCCATTCTGTCCTACCAGATGTCTCTACTGCTCATTCACGTCAAATACCGCCGATGAGGATGAGATGGATAGGTATGTAGACGCCCTTGTAAGAGAGATGGACTTCTGCGCAAAGGCAACGCAGAGGTATGGCATCTATCCCGAGTCCATCTACATGGGCGGAGGGACCCCTACGGCTCTGAGCTGTGAACAGCTGAACAGAGTACTCGGGGAAATAGAAGATCATTTCGACCTCAGCAATACAAGAGAGTTTACCGTCGAAGCGGGAAGACCCGATACCATAACGGAAGATAAACTGGATGTCCTGGTAAAACACGGGATATCGAAGATAAGCATAAATCCTCAGTCCATGAAGCAGGAGACCCTGGACATCATCGGCAGGAGGCACACGGTAGAGGATACCCGCAGAGCCTTCGACAGGGCACAGAGAGCCGGTATCGGATCCATAAACATGGATCTTATAGCAGGACTTCCGGAAGAAGATGTGGATGATTTCTGTTCCAGCCTCGAAGAAGTGCTTAAGATGGGACCCGAGAAGATAACCCTCCACACTCTGGCCGTGAAAAGAGCTTCAAGACTTAAGGAGGAGGACGAGAACTTCAGCTACAGGGACGAAGAGGTCAGAGAAGAAATGCTTGCCTTTGCACATGAAACACTGCGCAGGGCGGGATACAGGCCATACTACATGTACCGGCAGAAATACACCTCGGGCAATACAGAGAATACCGGCTGGTGCAGAAATGATGTGGGGATCTACAACATCAGGATAATGGATGAACATCAGTCCATACTGGCCCTGGGAGCGGGAGGGATCAGCAAGAGATACTTCCGGGAGGAAAACAGGCTGGAGAGGATACCCAACGTATCGAACTATGAGATTTACATCGACAGGATCGATGATATGATAGATCGGAAGAAGGAAGCCTTCTTCCTCGAGAAAGGAGAATAAAATGCTTACCAACGCACCAAAAGGGACCAAGGATATGCTGCCGGAGGACGCATACAAGTGGCACTACCTTGAAGAGAAATTCGCCGACATATGCAGGAGGTACGGATTCGAAGAGATTCGTACACCTGTTTTCGAACATACGGAACTGTTCCAGAGAGGCGTAGGAGATACTACGGATATCGTCCAGAAGGAGATGTATACCTTCAATGATTTTGCCGGAAGGAGCATAACCCTTCGTCCCGAAGGAACATCGCCGGTGACCCGTTCCTACGTGGAGCACAAGGCCTATGCCGGTGTACAGCCTCATAAGTACTATTACAACATTCCCTGCTTCCGCTATGAGAAGCCCCAGTCCGGAAGACTCAGAGAATTCCACCAGTTCGGTGTTGAGATATTCGAATCGTCGGACATGATGGCCGATGCTGAAGTGATTGCGATCGGCTATGATTTCATCAAAGAAATGGGTATAACCGATGTGGAACTTCAGATCAACAGCGTAGGCTGTCCCGAATGCAGGAAGAAGCACAGGGAGGCTCTCAGGAAGTTCCTGGAGCCCAAGTTCGATCAGCTCTGTCCCACATGTCAGGAGAGGTTCAACACCAATCCGATGAGGATCCTGGACTGCAAGTCTCCTATAGATCAGGAACTTGTCAAGGATGCTCCCATGATGCTGGACTATCTGTGCGATGAATGTTCGGATGCTTTTGAAGATCTCAAGAAGAACCTGGACGCTTTCGGCATCGAATACACTGTCAATCCCAAAATCGTAAGAGGTCTGGACTACTATACCAAGACCGCCTTCGAATTCGTAACCACCAGGATCGGAGCTCAGGGCACAGTATGCGGAGGCGGAAGATACGATGGCCTTATCGAGGAGATCGGAGGTCCATCTACTCCCGGTGTTGGCTGGGGAATGGGCAAGGAACGTATGCTCATGACCATGGAAGCCTGTGGAGTTGAGATCCCGAGAAAACCCGGAACCGCTGTATTCATCGCCTATGTTGGAGAAGAACCGAAAAAGGCTGCCATGAAGCTTATGAAGGAACTCAGAGATGCCGGAGTAGGTGCTCAGATGGATGTGATGGGAAGAAGCCTTAAAAACCAGTTCAAGCACGCCAACAGGATAGAAGCTGCAAAAACCATCGTAATAGGAGACGACGAGCTCTCATCGGGCAAGCTGACCATCAAGGATATGGTAAGCGGCGATCAGAAAGAAGTGTCCAGAGATCAGATAGTAGAAGAATTGAAGTAAGGGAAGGTCAACAGGATCTGTTGATAGGCAGGTATAAGACATGGCAATAATGAAGCGCACTCACATGTGCGGAGAACTCAGACAGAGCAATATCGGAGAAGAGGTCGTGCTGAACGGCTGGATCGCCAAGAGAAGGAATCTCGGTGGTCTGATCTTCTGTGATGTGAGAGACAGGACCGGCATCACCCAGGTAGTTTTCAACGACAACGTACCCGAAGAGCTTTTCAATAAGGCTGACAGCCTGAGAAGCGAGTACGTTGTGGGGGTAAAGGGCAAGGTGGCCGAGAGGGAGTCCAAAAACCCGGATCTGCCCACAGGCGATATCGAAATACTGGCCGAAGATCTGACCATCTATTCCGAGTCTGAGACTCCACCCATTTATATCAAGGACGACGACAACGTAGACGATAACCTTCGTCTCAAATATCGCTATCTGGATCTGAGAAAGAAGAAGATGCAGGACAATCTGAAATTCCGTGCAGATCTTACCAACATAGCCAGAGATTATTTCGCAGGATGCGGATTCATCGAGGTGGAAACACCTATGCTCATAAAATCCACACCTGAGGGTGCAAGAGACTATCTTGTCCCCAGCAGAGTGAACCAGGGCAGGTTCTACGCTCTGCCCCAGTCTCCTCAGACCTTCAAACAGCTTCTTATGGTCGGGGGTACCGACAGGTATTTCCAGATCGTCAAATGTTTCAGAGATGAGGATCTGAGGGCTGACAGACAGCCTGAATTCACCCAGATCGACCTGGAGATGTCCTTTGTGGATGTGGATGATGTCATCGAAGTTCAGGAAAGTTTCATGAAGAGGGTCTTCAAGGAACTGAAAGATATCGACCTTGAGACGCCATTTCCAAGGATGAGCTGGCAGGAAGCTATGGATCGCTATGGAAGCGATAAGCCGGATATCAGATTCGACATGGAACTTACCGACATCACGGATATGGTGAAGAATTGTGAGTTCAAGGTATTCACCGATGCTATCGCAGCCGGCGGATCGGTTCGCGGCATCTCAGTCAAAGGCGGAGCCGGCGAATACACCAGGAAGAAGATCGACAAGCTGACGGAACTGGTCAAGTCCTACGGTGCAAAGGGCATGGTATGGATGAAGGTCACAGAAGAGGGAGTGAGTTCTTCAGTGAACAAGTTCTTCAGTCCTGAGCAGCTTGCAGAGATAGCAGAGAAGATGGGCGCAGAAAAGGACGACCTGGTCCTGATCATCAGCGATAAGAATAAGGTCGTCTGGGACTCTCTGGGCTTCCTGAGACGACATATCGCAGGGGAGATGGGACTGCTTGACGACAGCGACTATAAGTTCCTCTGGGTAGTCGATTTCCCGCTTTTCGAGTACGATGAGGACGAGGATCGCTGGTCAGCCATGCATCATCCCTTCACTTCGCCGAAGGAAGAGGATGCAGACCTTCTCAGGACCGACCCGCATAGGTGCAAAGCCAATGCCTACGATATCGTGCTCAACGGTGTCGAACTTGGCGGCGGAAGCATCAGGATCCACGATCGTTCCATGCAGGAGGATATGTTCAAAGCCCTAAGCATGAGGGAGGATGAAATAGAAGAAAAATTCGGCTTCCTCGTCGAGGCTTTCCGCTACGGTGCGCCTCCCCACGGAGGACTTGCATACGGCCTGGACAGACTGATAATGCTTCTCACAGGGGAAACATCCATAAGAGAAGTCATTGCCTTTCCAAAGAACCAGGCTGCCCAGTGCATGGTCAGCGAAGCACCCGGGAAGGTAGACGAAGAACAGCTTGCTGAGCTTGGCATAAAACTGGTGCATACCGATGAAGAGCAGGGAAGATAAGATAAAAATAGGGATAATGGGAGGATCCTTCGATCCGATCCATAATGGACATGTAAGTCTTGCCATTGATGCCATGGAACAGGTGGGGCTTGACTATGTGGTAGTTGTTCCGGCAGGGAAACAGCCCTTCAAGCTGGACGCTCATCCTGCCTCAGGAAGGGATCGGCTCAACATGGTCGAACTCGCCCTTAAGGGACATCCAAGGATCATTCCCTGTGATATAGAACTGGAGAGGCAGGGTATATCCTACACATACCTGACTTTAAGGTCCATGCAGGAACTTCTGGGGCCCAGGGTGGATCTCTACTTCATCGTCGGAGCTGATTCCATCATGAAGCTTGAGACCTGGATGAACAGCGAAGAACTGCTCACATTTTATTCATACATAGTAGGGAGCCGGCCCGGTTATGAGGACTATGAGATGGATCTTGCCATCATCAGACTTGAAGGAATATACGGAACGGAGATAATCCAGATCGAGAACAGCCTTTTTGACATCTCATCGACTGAAATAAGAAATAAGGTCGCAGCCGGAGAGGATATAAAAGATCTGGTCGATCCCAAAGTAGAAAGGTATATCAAAGAACATGGTCTATATGAAACCCTCCCGTAGGGAACATACGGAAAGGGTGATGAAAACGGCTGAAAAGCTGGCTGAGCGCTTCGGAGCCGATGTTGAAAAGGCAAAGACAGCCTCCCGATATCACGACATGGCCAGGAATATGCCCGTAGAGGAACTGGATGAAGCCGTGAGACGCTGGGATTTGGGGGAAAACCTTATCGGCAGGCCCAACCTTTCTCACAGTAAGGTGGCCTGTGAGATCATGAGAAGAGACCTTGGGATCGAGGATGAGGATATCCTTGCATCCGTTGCCTTTCATACTACGGGACGAGCCGGGATGTGCCTTTTGGAGAAGGTAGTTTTCCTGGCAGATGCAATAGAGCCGGGCAGGGACTATCCGGGAGTGGATGAAATAAGAGAGGCGACTGAAATCGGTCTTGACGAAGGATGTCTCCGGTCCCTGGAAAACACCATACAACATATCAATGAGCAGGGCGGATATATGGATCCTGACACGATAGAAGCGAGGGATTATCTCGCAGAAAAGCTGAAAAACAAGGAGAAATGATCTATGGATGAATCCAGAATACTTGCAGAGCGCATAGCAGGTGCACTCAGCGATAAGAAGGGCGATGAGGTGCTGATGATTGACATTGGGGAAAAATCGTCCTTTGCCGACTATTTCGTAATGGCTTCCGCAACGAGCGAAAGACAGCTCGAAGCCTTAAAAGACGCAGTAGAGGATACTCTCGAACCGGAGGGGATCTTTCCCAGAAGGGTCGAAGGGCAGAAACAGTCCGGCTGGATACTGATGGACTACGGCGATGTAGTCGTCAACGTCCTGACGGCTGAAATGAGAGTCAGATACAATATCGAGAAGATATGGGCAGATTGTGAGTTCATAGAAGTAAAATAGCAAGAGGAAACGAGGAAAGAAATGCAGGAAAAGTACAATTTCGCGGAAATCGAGAAAAAATGGCAGAAGGTGTGGGAAGACGAGGATACTTTTAAAGTCAATGAAGATGTTGACAAGAAAAAGTATTATGTTCTTGAAATGTTCCCCTATCCTTCGGGGAAACTCCACATGGGCCACGTGAGAAACTACTCCATTGGAGACGTTATAGCCCGTTTCAGGACCATGAACGGCTTCAATGTGCTTCATCCCATGGGATGGGACGCCTTCGGTCTGCCCGCCGAAAATGCAGCAATCAAGAACAAAGTAGAGCCTGCCGAATGGACCTGGTCAAACATAGAAGATATGAGGGATCAGCTCAAGACCATGGGTCTTTCCTACGACTGGGACAGGGAAGTGGCAACATGTCATCCCGAGTATTACAGATGGATGCAGTGGATCTTCATCCAGTTTTTCAACAAGGGTCTCGCATATAAAAAAGAGAGCCAGGTCAACTGGTGCCCCAGCTGCAACACCGTTCTGGCCAATGAACAGGTGGTCGACGGCTGCTGTGAGAGATGCGGCACGGAAGTTGGCAAGAAGGATCTCTCCCAGTGGTATTTCAAGATAACCGACTATGCCGACAGACTCCTTGAAAACCTGGATAAACTCCCGGGATGGCCCGATAAGGTCAAGACTATGCAGAGAAACTGGATCGGCAAGTCTCACGGTGCAGAAGTCACCTTCAAGGTCCGGGACAGGGAAGAGACCCTGACCGTATTCACCACCCGTGTGGACACCATCTACGGTACTACCTTCATGGTACTGGCACCCGAATACCCGGATGTGATCCCAATGGTCGAGGGAACCGAATACGAGGCCGATGTCAGAGCCTACATCGATCGCTGTTCCAAGATGACAGAGATAGAGAGGACCTCTACGACAAACGAGAAGACGGGTGTCTTCACCGGCCGCTATGCTGTAAACCCCTTTACCGACAAGCCAATGCCCATCTATATCTCCGACTACGTCCTCATGGGCTACGGTACAGGTGCGGTAATGGGCGTTCCCGCTCACGATCAGAGGGACTTCGACTTTGCCAGGAAGTTCGATCTCGAGATCGTTCCGGTCATAGATCCTCAGGATCCCGAGGTGGACATAAATGACCTGAAGGAGGCGGCTGCGGCAGAAGGTGTAGTCATCAATTCCGGTGAATTCAACGGGATGAACAACAGGGATGCCATCCAGAAGATAGCTGAAGTCGCTGAGGAGAGAGGGATCGGAAGAAAGACCATCAACTATAGACTCAGAGACTGGCTCATATCCCGTCAGCGTTACTGGGGAACTCCCATCCCCATGATCTACTGTGAGAAGTGCGGATGGGTCCCTGAAAAAGAGGAGAATCTGCCGGTAATGCTTCCCACCGACGTTGAATTTACGGGAAAAGGCGAATCTCCTCTCGCTACCAGCAGCACCTTCAGCGATACGACATGTCCTGTCTGCGGAGCACCGGCAAAGAGGGAACTGGATACCATGGATACATTCCTTGACTCATCCTGGTACTTCCTCAGATATACAGATGCCAGAAATGATAAGGAAGCCTTCAACAAGGAAAAGGCAGACTACTGGATGAACGTGGATCAGTACATCGGCGGCGTGGAACACGCCATTCTTCATCTCATGTACGCCCGTTTCTTCCAGATGGCCCTCCACGATCTGGGCCTTACGGACAATGAAGAGCCCTTCGAGAACCTTCTCACTCAGGGTATGGTCATTAAGGATGGAGCCAAGATGAGTAAGTCTCTTGGCAACGTGGTAAGTCCCGCTGAGATCATCGAAAAATACGGTGCCGATACGGCCCGTCTCTTCATACTCTTCGCAGCGCCTCCCGAAAGGGAACTGGACTGGTCCGACAGAGGAGTCGAGGGATGCTTCCGCTTCCTCAACAGGGTATGGAGGCTTGTCTATGACTTTGGAGACCGAGGTGCTGAAGCCGGCGGCTTCAAGATCGAAAATGACGCAGACAGAAACCTTAACTACGTGATGAACCAGACCATACGCAGAGTCAGCGACGACGTAGGCGAAAGGTTCAACTTCAACACGGCTATAAGTGCCGTAATGGAGCTGGTCAATGAAATGTACAAGTATAGAGAGGGCGATATCAACGAAGCCCTCTACGCTACGGCTATCAGGAATATGGTCATCCTTCTGACTCCTTTTGTTCCTCATATCTGCGAGGAAATGTGGGAGCACCTTGGCTATGAGGGCAGAGCATATGAACAGAGCTGGCCCGCCTTTGATGAAGGCGCCCTTGTTAAGGACACCATCGAGATAGTCGTTCAGATAAACGGTAAGAACAAAGCCAGGATCGATATCCCGGGGGACGCATCCAGAGATGACATGCTCAGGATCGCGGAGACCGATGAGTCCATAAAGGAACTCACTGACGGCAAGACTGTGGTCAAGACCATAGCCGTTCCGGGAAGACTTATCAACCTGGTAGTGAAATAAGGAGAGATATGGCAGAAAGAATAACTATAGACAGACGTGGCAAGGCAGGCAAGCCTTCTGGTCAAGGTGCAAAGGCAACCAAGAGCAGGCCCGGAACATCTACGACCCAGAGGAAGGCCGGTGCAAGGCCCGCGTCAACGAAAAAGGCTGCAGCCTCTAAGAAGGCGGCCCCATCAAAGAAAACTCCGGTCAAAAAGAAAACCGGCGGCAGCAAACAGCTGCCCGTAAGAGTCATACCTATCGGTGGACTCCATGAGATCGGCAAGAACATGACGGCAATCGAATGTGGAGATGAAGTCCTCATCATAGACTGCGGACTTTCGTTTCCCGACGATGACATGTTCGGTATCGACAAGGTGATACCCGATTTCACATACATCAACGAATGCAACAAGAAGATCTGCGGTCTCGTGATCACACACGGTCACGAGGATCACATAGGAGGGATCCCTTACCTGATGCAGAACCTGGACATACCCATCTACGGTATGCAGCTTCCACTTGGACTTATAAAGAACAAGCTGGATGAACACAGGATAAGAGCAAGGATGCATCAGATCCATCCCGGCAGGGAGTTCAAACTGGGAAACAACTTCAAGGTCGAGCCCCTCAGGATAACCCATTCCATCGCCGACTCGGTGTGCCTGAAGATAGAGACCCCTGCAGGCGTCATCTTCCATACAGGCGACTTCAAGATCGACTACACTCCCGTTGACGGCAACAAGATCGACTTCGGAAGGCTGGCACAGATCGGTACCGATGGAGTTCTCCTCATGATGGCAGACAGCACCAATGTCATGAGGCAGGGATACACAAGATCCGAGATGAAGGTGGGCGAGACCCTGGATCCCATTTTCAGGAGTGCGAGAGGACGGATAATTATCGCCACATTCTCCTCAAACGTCCACAGGATACAGAAGATAATCGACATAGCTCTAAGGTGCAACAGGAAGGTGGCCATATCCGGCAGGAGCATGGTCAACGTGTTCGAACTGGCCAAGGATCTTGGATATATCAAAATACCTCAGAACATGCTGGTGGACCTCAACAAAGCCGGCAGGATCCCGGACAAGCAGCTGGTCATAATAACTACAGGAAGTCAGGGAGAGCCTATGTCTGCACTTGCACGTATGGCTTCAACCGACCATAAGACCATCCATATCAAGAAGGGCGACATGGTCATACTCTCATCGACTCCCGTGCCGGGAAATGAACTGACCGTATCCAACGTCGTGGATCAGCTCATCGAGATCGGTGCAGAGGTCATCTATTCGGATATTGCCGAGACCCACGTTTCCGGTCATGCCTGCAGAGAGGAACTGAAGCTGATGCACTCTCTCATCCGGCCCAGGTTCTTCATGCCTGTTCACGGTGAGTACAGGCATCTTCAGAAACACGCCCAGCTTGCCGAGTATCTCGGCATGAAGGAAAATGATATCTTCCTTCTCACCAACGGAGACGCTCTTCATCTCACTAAGAATACCGCAGTCAAAGAGGAGAGGTTCACCTCTGCCGATGACATAATGGTCGACGGTCTGGGTGTAGGAGATGTTGGCAATCTTGTGCTTAAGGACAGAAGGCTCTTGTCGGAATCCGGACTTGTCATAGTCGTGGCGACTATAGACAAGACATCCAGATCCATCGTTTCCGGACCTGATGTGATCACCAGAGGATTCGTCTACGTAAGAGAGAACGAAGATCTGATAGACGAGACATGTCAGGAGGCAAGAAAGATCATCGAGGCTCAGCTCTCCAAAAAGAAATGGGACTGGAATGCCCTGAGGACAGATGTGAGAGAAGGGCTGAAAAAATCCATATATGCTAAAACAAAGAGAAATCCGGTGATCCTGCCGGTATTCATGGAGGTGTAGTAAATGAACGTATACGATCAGGCTCATCAGCTGGCATCAGCCATAAAGGAGTCGGAAGAATTCAAACAGTATGACAGCGTCAGGAAACAGGTCGAAGCAAACGATGATCTGAACAAGGCGGTAAAGGATTTCATGTCGCGCCAGCTCGAGCTCCAGACCGCTCAGATGATGGGACAGGAGCCGGATGCCGATACCATCTCACAGATGCAGCAGCTCAGCGCAGCACTCATGGCTGATCCTACTGCAGCCAATTACATGCAGTGTCAGATGAGATTCTCCATGATGATGGCCGATGTCTACAAGATCATAGGTGAGACTGCAGATCTGGGCTTCGATCCTCTCGGAGAAGAGGATAAATGAGCAGGATAATAAAAAAACCGGACGAGCTTCTGGCCATAATGGAAGCTCAGGCCATAGGAGACGCCTGTTTTACTCACATCCTGGACTACATCAGACCCGGAATGAGCGAGAAACAGGTGGCCGAGGAGATCAACAGGACACTGCTCGCTCTCGGCGCAGAGAAGATCGCCTTCGAAACCATATGCGTCAGCGGAGAGAATGGAGATCAGCCTCACGGAGTCCCATCGGACAGGATAATAAGAAACTGGGATCTTGTTACCATGGACTTTGGTGCTGTGGTAAGAGGATATTGCGGCGATATGACCAGGACGATCGGTATAGGTGATCTGTCCGATGAGATGAGGCAGGCATACAAGCTCGTACTCGATGCACAGGAAGCAGGTCTTGCAGCATGTAAGGCAGGTATCAGGTGCGCCGATGTCGACAGGGTCTGCAGGGATATGATCGCTGAGGCCGGTTTCGGCGAATACTTCGTCCACGGAACGGGACACGGTGTAGGAAGGGAAGTACACGAGGCACCGACCCTGAACGCCAAAAGCGACGAGATCCTGAAGGCTTACATGCCCGTTACTGTAGAGCCGGGCATCTACGTTCCGGGTCGCTACGGCATAAGAATCGAAGACTTGGCAATTATTACAGATTTTGGTATAATCAACGCAACAAAATCGAGGAAAGATCTTATCATTGTTTAATTTAAGAAAGGCGGATTTTCAATGATCTACGCAGGAGATTTCAGAAAAGGCATCACATTCGAGATCGATGGCGATCCCCATGTCGTCCTGGACTTCCAGCATGTCAAACCGGGCAAGGGAGCTGCTTTCGTCAGAACAAAGCACAAGAACATTCTAACGGGAGCCATCAAGGAGGAATCCTTCAACCCTGACGCCAAATTCCCCAAGGCACATATCGATACCAAGACCATGCAGTATCTTTATAACGACGGGGAACTCTATTACTTCATGGATCCCGAGACCTATGACCAGGTACCTCTGGCATATGATCAGGTAGAGGATGCGATGAAATACCTCAGAGAAAACGATGAGGCTACCATCAAGTTCTACCAGGGCAATGCCTTCCAGGTGGATGCTCCCAACTTCGTTGACCTTGTGGTCACCGAGACGGAGCCGGGTGTCAAGGGTGATACCGCGACAAACGTTACCAAGGCGGCTACGGTCGAAACAGGTGCTGTGGTCCAGGTACCCATCTTCATAGAAGAGGGAGAGAAGATCCAGATCGACACCAGGTCCGGCGAGTATCTGGGACGTTCCAAATAAAACGCAGAAAGGTTTCTACATGAAGAAAGTCCTGCTTACACTGCTCATCATCGTCGTCCTGTGCACAGGTGGCATAGGTTTTTATGTAATGGGACTGGGCCCTGCAGATCCGTCCAGCGCAGACGAGGTCACCGTCGACATCCCTGAGGGAAGCGGTGCATCGACCATAGTCGATATCCTCGACGAGGCCGGACTTGTCAGGAACAGAACCTGCGCCAAGATAAACGCCAGATTCGGCGGATACGACAGCCTCCAGGCAAACAGTTATACATTCAACCCCACAATGACATTCAATGAAATAATGTCGGCCATCAATGAGGGTGATTTCGATTATGTTTCCAAGACCGCATTCGTACTCAAGGATGGAGCTACCATACCTCAGGCAGCAGAGGAGCTGGCCAAGGTAGTCCCCGCATCCAAGGAGGAGATCCTGGAGCTGTGGACCGACAAGGATTTCGTACAGGCGCAGATAGACAAATACTGGTTCCTTGACAAGGTCGTACTGAGCAAGGACATCATGTATCCTTTTGAAGGTTATTTCTTCCCGGACACCTACTTCATGACCGATAAAAACACCTCTGTGGAAGAGGTGACCGAGATGATGCTCGACAGCATGGACGCTGTTCTGACCAATAAGAAGGAAGAGATCAAAGCATCAGGATTCACCGTTCACGAATTTCTCAGTCTCGCATCCGTAGTTACAAGCGAGGGCGGCACCATGGAGAGCGAGGCTCCCATGATTGCCGGAGTCTTCATGAACAGACTGGAAAAAGACATACCGCTGCAGAGCGACGTTACCGTCAACTATGCACTACAGCAGAAGAGGGTAGACGTAAGCTATGCGGATACCGAAACCGACTCAAAATACAACACCTATAAAAACAAGGGTCTTCCTGTAGGACCGATATGCGCCGTTCCCGAGCTGGATATGGACGCAGTGCTCAATTACGAAAAATCCGACTACATGTTCTTCTATGCAACTCCCGAAGGGGAGGTCCTCTATGGCAAAACATCCGAGGAACATCAGAAGAATATTGATGCACACCCCTGGTCCGAGGAAGATCTCAAGCAGTGATCAATGCTGTGAAAGGAGCATTATATGGCTACGGACTCATTCTTTTCCGATGAAGTCCACTTATGGAGTCTAATCATCTTCATAGTCCTTCTCGCCGCAGGCGCCTATGTGGCTGCTATAGAGAGGGCACTGTCTTCTGTAAACAAACTGTCCATACGCACACTTGCCGAATCCGGCAACAAACGTGCTGATTCTTTAATGTCCATCATCGAAGATCCGGGGATCTATATGGTCGCCCTCAGATCCTGCATCATGCTTCTCCACGGAGCTGCATGTGTGGTGGGCATGTACACCTTTATTGGACCTATACTCAGATTCCTGTACTGGGCCGGTATGCCGCACGGCACCGCCGGTATCGTCATAGCTGTGATCATTCTGATCATCCTTCTGGCACTTGTCACCTACAGCACTTCCGAACTGTTCCCAAGACGCATAGCGGTCCTTCACGAAGGGGGCATTGCCTTTGCATCCATCGGCATAGTAAGATTCCTGCTACTTGTCATGAAGCCCATGACAGCCGTGGCATCGGCCATCGTCTATATCATGCTCAAAATATCCCGTCAGAGGATAGAGGTGGATTACAACGAATATTCAGAAGAGGACATCGTCTCCATGCTGGAAGCCGGTCAGGAAAAGGGCGAGCTGAAGGAAGAGGGAAAGAAGATGATAACCGGTGTCTTCGCCTTCGATGATCTTCTGGCTTACGAGGTCATGACTCCCCGTACGGATGTTTTCGCGATCGATATCAACGATCCTCCCGAGGAATATGTGGATACACTGATGGAACTCAGGTATTCCAGGATCCCGGTCTATGAGGAGGATATGGACGATATCATCGGCATCCTCTATATCAAGGATTATCTGATCCAGGCCAGGACTTCAGGCTTCGACAATGTGGACATCAGATCCATACTCAGGACTCCTTACTTCGTTCCCGATACAAAGAACATAGATTCACTCTTCTTCGAACTGCAGAAGACCAAACAGCATATAGCCATACTCATCGACGAGTACGGCGGCTTCAGCGGCATCGTCACAATGGAAGACATCATCGAAGAGGTAATGGGAGAGATCGACGACGAATACGACGAGGAGGATCCGGGTATCCAGTCTATATCCAGCGATACCTATCGTCTGGACGGCAGCATGGATATCGATGACGTCGACGAAGAACTTGGTATCGACCTTGAATCCGAAAACAGCGAAACCATAGGAGGACTTCTCATAGACATCCTGGGAGAGATCCCCGATGAGGACGATATAGGCAAGGATATAGTATATGACAGATACGTTTTCAGGATCGAATCCATCAAGGACAGGAGGATAGAAGGCATCATAATGAAGATACTTCCGCCTGCCGATCCCGAAGAATCCGACCAGTCCTCATAGGCCTTATGTTAAGGTATCCGAAGAAGGTGTCGCAATTGCGCGGCACCTGTTTTTTTGGTAAAATATTCGGGTAATTGAGGACTTGAACTATGGAAGATAAAAAAGAGTTTTCCGATGCGATCATCGCTGTCTGTGCAGTCAATGCGACCCTCAAGACCGAGGGTGTATTTGATATGGCAGGCGGCGTTTACGATACCCTGTCAAAAAACCTTCTCGGCATAGAGACGGTTGGGCGCGGGACCAAGGTGAGCAGAAACGGCGATGAGACCAGGATAGACGTTTCCATCATCGCAGATTACGGCTGCAACATCCCATCGGTTGCCTGGGAGATCCAGGAGAACGTACGAAACGAGATCAAGAATATGGTGGATCTGGACGTTACGGCGGTCAACATCCACGTCCAGGGAGTGGAGATGTCATGACAAGAAACGAAGCCAGAGAGATCATAATGCAGATCGTATATGAACTTGATGCCTCCGACGAGATGAATGTGGAAAAGGCAACTTCTCTCTGCGAGGAAAGGCTTGCAGGAAACCATAGGGAGAGGGGAAGTCGTCTTCTCGGCTCCATGATCGAAAACCTGGACAGAGTCGACGGGATGATCAACGCCTGTAGCACGAGGTGGAAGACCAGTCGTATGCCAAAGGTGGATCTCGCCATCATGAGACTGGCGGTTTCCGAGATGCTCTTCGATGATGATATCCCCGATGCAGTGGCTGTCAACGAAGCCATCAATATGGCCAAGAAGTACAGCACCGATAATTCGGCCGGATTCATCCACGGTGTCCTCGGTGCCATATCCAACAGAGGTGACAAAGGAGACGGTTCTCTCTGTCACGTAGAGGTGCAGGATGAACAGTGATGCCTATGTGCTCGGCATCGATACGAGCAACTATAAAACATCTGTGAGCATACTCAACTGCCATGAGATCGTCTGTGACAGGCGAGTTTTTTTGGATGTGAAGCAGGGCGAGAAGGGTCTGCGTCAGTCAGAGGCCGTATTTCAGCACCTCAAGAACCTACCCGAATTATTCCGGGAGGCTTTTTCAGAATTCGACGGACAGATATCCGCCATTGCCTTTGCATCCAAACCCAGACCCCTCGAAGATTCATACATGCCTGTATTCGTTGCGGGACAGTCTTTTGCAAGATCCGTCGGATCCGTCCTGGATGTGCCCGTATTCTCTTTTTCACATCAGGAGGGTCATATACAGGCCATCAAATCATATACTGAAATGAGCGAACTTGACGACTTCATAGCATGCCATTTTTCAGGAGGCACCTGTGAAGTCCTTGAGATCCACTCCAGGGATCCGGGCAGGATAGATGAGCCTGAGGGCTTCGATATCATAAACTGTGAAGGCCTATTCTACTACACCAGGATCGTAGGCGGCTCAAAGGACATCTCCTATGGCCAGGTACTGGACAGGGCGGGAGTCGCCATGGGATTCAAGTTCCCGGCGGGAAAGGAACTGGATGAGATAGCATGCAGATCCGGCAGGACATCCTCCATGCTTACACCCATAACCGTAGGCAACGGGGAGGTGAACCTTTCCGGGATAGATACCCAGATAAAGAACAAACTGAAGGGCCTTTCTTCCACCGGAGGCGCATACACAGCTGATGAGCAGATAAGAGATGAACTGATACGTGAGATATTCACCAGGATATCTGACAGCATCATCCAGATGCTGAGACAGGCAAACAGCAAGACCGGTCTTACGGATGTGATCATGTCCGGAGGAGTGACCTCAAGCGAATTTGTGAGAAGGTATATCTGCGATCCTCTTGCTGAAGAGGATATAATCGTGTATTTCGATGACGATGAAAACGATTTCGCCACTGACAATGCAGTTGGCATAGCACTTCTCGGAGGGATGTGCATATGGGACGATCAGCAGTAAAGGTACGACAGCTGAATCAATATGTGGGACGGATCCTGAAGACGGATCCCATACTGTCGGATGTCTCGGTCATAGGTGAGATATCCAACCTCAAGTTCCACAGTTCCGGCCACGTCTACTTCTCACTGAAGGATGACTACGCAAGGGTCGGCTGTTTTCTTGCCGCTCCCAATCTCGAGTACATCAAGGGTCCTCTCGAG
>Ga0256871_1000175_pt1 | contig 23114 bp, 16 predicted proteins | sample RumenRJG_07RNA_FD_185439 | JGI IMG/M metagenome (GOLD analysis project Ga0256871, IMG submission 185439) | Metatranscriptome of bovine rumen microbial communities from Lethbridge, Alberta, Canada - Rumen RJG_07 (Metagenome Metatranscriptome) | ecosystem: Host-associated > Mammals > Digestive...
CGCACGTCCGTGCGTCTCTACGTGAGGGAATGGTTACCAGCTGCATGGATTTCCCAACAATTATGAATTGTGAATTACGAATTATGAATTCCCAAAATATCCATCACATCTTCCTTGGTCATCAATGTTGATTTATCCGTGCCTCTTAACACCACATCCGAGACTGTCTGTTTGCGACGCTGCAATTCCATCATTTTTTCCTCTATAGTGCCTTTAGCTATGAAATGGAAGACTGTCACTTTCTGATCCTGACCTATTCGATAGGCCCTGTCTGTGGCTTGCTGCTCTATCGCCGGATTCCACCACGGATCAAGATGTATCACGTAATTGGCGGCTGTAAGGTTGAGACCGACTCCTCCGGCTTTCAAACTGACTAGGAAGACCGGCGTCTCTCCTGCCTGAAATTTGTCGATCAACTTTGCTCTCTCTTTCATCGGTGTGGATCCGTCTAAATACAGATGTTCTATTCCCTCTTCTTGCAAAAGTATCTTTATTCTTTCCAAAAACCCTGTGAATTGGCTGAAAACCAACACTCTGTTTTCTTCTAAATCAATTTCCTGCAACAAATCCAGAAATGCTATTTCTTTGCTGCTTCTATCTTTCCACCCCTGGACTAGCAAAGCTGGCGAGCATGTCAACTCCCTCAGTTTCGTAAGCATTGCAAACACTGCTATCTTATGTGGCCCGACAGCACTTAGATCACGGTCCAATGAATATTTGTCATCCTCCTGAAATGCTTTTCTCACGGCAAGACGTGTGGAATCATACACAGCATACTCCTCTTTCGTCAGCATCACATCAAGCACTACTTCCTCTATTCCAGGCAACTCGTCAAGCACCTCTTTCTTCGTACGCCGCAAAATGAACGGACGGACAATGGAATTGATCTCTTTTGCAACGTCGTCTGCCCAATCTTCATCTCGCTCTCGATTATATTTTACTTTCTCTGAAAATGAATTTTGACTTCCAAGCAGACCCGGATTAGAAAAATGGAACAGGCTCCAAATCTCAGAAAAATGGTTTTGAATTGGTGTTCCAGTTAAGACGATACGATTTTTGCCACTTAGCCTAATCACTGATTTGAAAGCTTTTGTGTTGTAGTTCTTGATTGCGTGGGCTTCGTCGAGCACGATTATTCCCCACTCTTTCTTTTCAAGATTGGCAATCTGTGTGAGCATCATTCCGTAACTTGCGACCAACACGTCTCCAAATGAAATCTCTTCTATCGTCTTCGTCTTATGTGCACACTGATTCAAAATCTTTGTGTTGAGCGACGGTGCAAATCTTACCAACTCACTCTGCCAATTGAGCACAACAGATGTGGGTGCGACTACCAAAATCGGTCCGTCGTCTCTCTTCTGAAGCATCACAGCAATAGTCTGAATTGTTTTTCCAAGTCCCATATCGTCGGCAAGACACACTCCTCCACTCCACGATAATGTACGCATCATCCATTTATAACCATCTATCTGATAGTTTTTCAACTCTCCATTCAAAGTAGACGGGATTAGAAATTCTGCAGTCTGAGATTTTGTAATCCTTTCTCGTATTGCTAAAAAATCTCCATTTGTGTTGGCAAAAGCATCATCAAACTCATTATCTAAAGATGCCAAAGCTAGTTCAGGTATGGCAATTCGGTTTTCTAAATCATCGTTATAAAGACGCAACCGGCTGATAAGTTGACGTAACGACTGACTCACTTCAACGTAGTTATCACCGTCGATACGGATATATTTGCCAATTCCATTATGAAGCCTACGCATCAATTCCTGCAGTCCGATTTTAGTGTCTGAAGAAAACAACGACCCGTTCATATCTACCCAACCACGGACGCTTTGCAACGTATCCAGCTGTAGATTCTTAGGAGTTAGCTTTTCTTTAACATTGAAACGGCATCCCTCCATAAGTTCCACCACAGCCTTGTCGTCATTCTCTTTCGCCCACGTGATGATATCCAGCACATTCTCAAGGTTGAGCAGGGCGGAAGCGACGTCGCCGGCATCCTCATCTTCGTATATGATTGCGTTTAGCTGACAAAAACGTTCGAAAGCAAACAAATGTCTCTTCTCCATTTCAAAATTTCTCTTGATAAGACGAAGGGTTCCTCCATCATCAAGAATACTAAGAGATTGCCCCTCCGCAGGAATGGAGACATAAGCAGAGCCAACAAACGGAATGACAACCATCTCCACCCTCCACGTCGCACCAACATTCGTGTTGGGGAACAATCGTATCACAATGCGTGAATCAGCATCTTCAAACGCATCATCAGCATGAATAAGCGTGGAATATATCTTTGTCATTCCATCCAAACGTTGTAGAGACTGACGAAGACGAGTCTCTGCCTCAGAAGGGATTGTCTCCATCTGGAGCATCAACTTATATATGTCTCTTTCGTGATCACGCAAATGGATCACTCCATAATGGGTATCGTCTATAATACGTACAAATGAACTGGTCTGATCATCAATATCCGACAATTTCAAATTGGAATAAACATGGAAAAGATTATCATCTTCTTTGTCGACTATCAAATACGGATGTTCCATCCCGACCACAACTTGACGCAACTGCTTTCCCCACTTCGGCATCAAGTAGATGTGATCACATCCTACGAAAGAAAGCAATCCGTCTCCGTTTTTGAACGAGACCTGACCTGTAGGCAATGTCTTGAGAATACGGATATCATCATCCGTCGCGCATTCCGGGATATCACGACTTTTGCCTTTCCAAATTCGTTTGATACTACCATCCCATTCTCCTTTCTCATTTCTCTTTTGAAGGAAAGGTGACACTCGCATCTCATTCGGTTCAAGCACGTAAATAAGTCTTTCATCTTGCTCAACAATCTTTGGAATCTTCACATTTTCAAGAGAATCAAGCATATACATCCATGGTTTAATCTTATTCAGACGTGCCACAATCGATGAATCCGGATTCTTCTCATTCTCTATAAAAATCCAATTGGATGGTCGGGAATCATTTTCTGTGTATCTTGAAATATCGACATTAAATTGCAGACACAAATATGTAGCCAAACGGACATCGTTTAACTTATATAAGTCAGCCACAAAACGTTTGGCATTAACGACAAATTCATCACCGTCGACTTTACTCTTAATCAACGGAATGATTGATATTTTATAAAGTCCATCCTCTACAATTGAACGTTTGTTTAGAAGAGCATGAAGTTTACTTTCATTTTTAAGTGGGCTATCGAGAATCAAAGCAATGACATACAGATAGTTGAAGAGATATTGGTCAAACACTCCACGCTCCTTCAAAAATCCGCCAAACGTCGCTAATGATTTTTGAAAAGCAACCGCAGATTCCCCATAACATTCACGTTGTAGAAGTTTGACAGCATCATAAAGACAGCCCCATCCATTGACTCCACAATACTTGAAATCGTCCACTCCCGTCGCCAAATAGCGATAAAGGAAAAAACGATCACGAATTTCTAACTCTGGATCATCACCGACATTTTCAAGGTCATAGCGAAATTCAATAATAGGTCTGACATTTTCCCAATTAAACTGTTCACGGTCATAGACTCCATCAAGCAAAATTTTACAAAAATCGTTCCAAATTTTTGATGGCAAAGAAATAAAGACAGGTCGCCATTCCGCATCGTCTACTACAGAAAGAAGCATTTCTCTTTGGCGGATTCCCAAAGAATAAAGTTCGACGGAATCAGTATCCACAAACTTCATTTTCTCCAACCACCAGTTTCTGAAAATCAACGATGTATTCCTGCCATCATCCGGCATTTCACACACCGATTCTATTATTCCAAGCCAATCCTCCTTATGATTTTTATAAATATCTGCGACGACGGGAAGTTCACAATGTGGAGCCACGACATATTTCGCAAACACTCCGGAACGAGTGAGCATATCAAGCAGTCGTTTGTCATAAAGCGATTTTGCGACACTCTGCACATCCACATCAGAGGCTTCACTGCCACAAAGATAACGCACAGCAAGACCTGTCATCGCAGAAGAACAGTCGATTATGTTTCCGCAATAGGCATAGACAGCCAGCACAACTTTTTCTGGAAGTGTAAGGGAATCAAGATGTTGGGGTTGCATTTTATATCTGTACTCCTTAGGAGATTAGAAATTCATTTTAAAATCATCAATATGCCGTCTGATTTCAAAAAAGAATTGTAAGAATTCATTTTCAAGGTCATAGTAGTCGCGTATCATCACATTGACCACATCATCCGAACAATTAGGCAACGAGGTTCCATTAGACATCAAATCCAATGTGTCACGGATACCATCTATTGTCGCATACGCTGTGAGTCGCTGTCTGGAAATAAAATTTACAGAAAAACGCTGCATTTCTCCCGGCAAACGAAACCAATTTTTCAATATTCGCCCATACGCTCTCCAAGCATATTTCTTCAATGGCAAAGAATGGTACCCACCCCAGTTTTTCGCCAGAAAATGGTCGTAAACAACATCACAAACCACACCAGCATATCTTCCTGCCACAGGCACAAACCTATCTTTACTCTGCCGGTAAACAGGATGACTATCCGTAAACGAATCTATCTCTCGATGTAAAAGTATTCCACACTGTATCGAGAACGGATAATCAGAGAGTCGTCGTCCCTTCACACTGTCGCCGATATAGTTTCCTATCATGAGACCTTCATCGTCGTCACCAGAAAGATATATGTGCGCAAGAAAATTCATTTTCCTATATTACAGTTCTTAATAAATGAATTAAGTGAATCACACAACTCGACACTAGTCTTTCGTACAGCCCACGAATGTAGTTGTGAAAAACCGATAGACAAATGAATATCAAGGTTTTTGTACTCTTTTTGAAGACGTGTGGCAGCATGAAGTCCTAACACAGTGTACTGAAATTCACCCTTCGACACCATAATGGCAATCGCCTCATTGTCGTAATTGGGAATTGTGTTGATATATATGGTGTCTCCAATCTCTTTAGAAAGATTATTTATTCGTATTATAGACGGGGATTCCTCAGCCAACGTCACAGTCTTCTCCGCAAGCTCCAGCTGATTATGCACAAAACTGTCGTTCACCACTTTGTCTATCACCTTCTTTCTCTGCACCAACACCTGTTTGTCGTGAATCAGGCTCTCTGTAAAAAGCAGAGTGTCGCGCAATGATGATGTCACAGGAATATAGCGGACAATCACGTCGCACTCCCCATCCTGCAAATCCTCAATAGCGTTGTTGAGATTGCTTTCAAGCTTATACTCGACTGGCAGATTCTGCTGACGGCAAAACTCTCGGATAAGTTCAAACTGCTCTCCCACGGTGTCGCCATCCGCTGTGATCTGCATTCCATCCGTCGACGAATCAATCACCACTCTCAACGCTCCATTCTCACGGATGTGTGCAATATCATCATTGTCGGGCACTTTTGACACACAACGGCTTATAATGAACGCTATTGCCGCAAGCACCACAAAAGCAATTATGATAAAATTGAAATACTTACTTCCGTTCATGAGCAAACATTTTTAATCATCAAACGCAACCGAGATTCCAACACGTACAAATGACGGACTCATAGCATAACCCGGACTGATCATATAGTTGGAATTGTTTCCCATCTTCTGATTGACATGATTCCACACTATAAACATTTTCAAAACCTTCAGCTGTGCCTGTCCGTATACATTCAGCAAAGGATAATCGCCATACTCCTTCTCTCGCTGAACATAAAGCATTCCCGTCGCAGGATTATATTTCTGAGCGTAAAAACTTGTATGGTAATTCAATTCAGCGCCGACTTGAAAAGTAAGACTCTTTTTGAAAATCGGAGGAGTCCTCAAGTAGACGTTGCTATTCCACACAAATGTCGGCAACGGCATTATATACTGGTCTGATGTTGTCTGGTAGGCAATTCCATTATCCCAGTGGAAAATTCCGAATTTTAGTTTTTCCTCGGCTCCTAAATAGAACACATTCACAGCGTCCGATGTCTGGACTGGCATCGCCTGCTCGTTGAAATATATGTGGTTGTCGATGTTGTAATATCCGACTTTAGCAGAGAAGCCAATCTTTGGCATCTCAAACAAACCGTCGATGGACAAACTGCGTTTATTGTCGAAATCGTTGTCCCAATTGAAATAATTTGAATAGTAATGGTCCTCAAAATAATCAGGGCATTCATTCTTCAGCTCCACTTTTCCACCCAAAGAAACCGGTTGTTTGCCAATTTCAAACTTGGTGTTCACATCTCCTTTCAACAGATAGCTTGTTCCCGTCTGTTTCTCATCCACAAAATAATATTCTCCTATCACATTGAAGAACAGATGTTTGCCTGAATGCTTTGACAATACCGCTCCGACTCCCATCTTAGTGTTTTTGTTTTTATTCCAATTTGGACGTCCACGATATCCGACAGAGTCGATGTAAGCTATTCCGTCTTCCAACTCCACCTCTTTCAACTCATTTTCCGTTATGAATTCATTATCAGTATCACGGTAGTCGAACTGTAACCCGTCGGCATAATGATATGTCTTTGAGCTTACGGTAAAATATCCACCCAAACCAAACTTCATCAATTTGTTGAACTCCTCGTTCAAAGTCACTCCAAAATTGCCCTTAAACTGACGGAACAAGACACTATCCATTGTGGATTTAGGCATAAACTTACGTGTTTCTGCACTTGCATTATAGAATGTGTCGTGAAACGAATTAGTATTTTTCTCTGTATATCTTTTCCAATCCGACTCATATCTCATGTCAGCTATAAAAGACGTAACTGGCACATAATCAACAATTACAGAATCTTTAGACACCTCATACTCTTTTTCAAATCCAAGATGATATTTATAGTTGAGATGCATATTATATCCATGCAGTTTGGAAAAAGTGTTTCCTGTAAAATAGACTGGAATAGCCTCATCTGCAGGATTTCCATATCTTTCTGGCGAAGTGATATACGATTCATCCAAAAATCCACCACTCTCATAATTCTCAAATTTCGCAAAACCGATACTCATCATCAGATTGGAACGCAATCCCATATAGCTTCCAAAAAATCCGGCGTTGCAATTTCGTGTAGACGAGGATTCATACGCGCCATACGAATTGACCCAATCTCCGTACATACCGAAATTAAACTTTGATCCTGCGTTAACAGTGAACAAGCCACCCACACACTGGTCACTACGGTTGCTCGGACCTGCGCCTATAAACCAAAATTTAGAATAAGGCTTACGAGTGTTATAATAAAGGATATCATCGGGCGACGTATAGTTTGCCTCATACGGAGTGAAGAAAAAGAAATCTGATTTCTTAATTCTGTCCGCGTAGATCAACGATATTCCCGGAGATCCTAAAGATGAATGATCAGCATAACGCAGAGTGTTTTTGTCGGCCATATTGGCAATATAGAGTTTGTCGAGAGTAGAGTCGGCATACTCACGGACGGGCAGTCCAAGAGGTCCGTCGGCTCTCCATGAGAAATACATCATGGAATCTTTTGGACCACGTTTTGACGGAGACACCTCCGTCTGATATTGAAAAGCAGGTGCGGAATCCACCGTCGCTTTTGCCACTGTATCAATTTTTGAAATGATTGCGGAATCCTGATTCAACACTACAGAATCAGATGCCACAATATCAACAGAATCCTTTTTCTCCGTCTCCACAGATAACGAAGTGTTGGCAAACACTGTGGTGCTTGCCGCAAATAGAGAAAGGATTATATTAAAAATTCTATTCATTTATTTTATTATTCAGAAACCGCTTAAATTAAATATTTGGCTATAAATCAAATAGAGGATTGTTAATGGCAGAATGCCCTAACCCCACACGTATCTGCGAGTTCGCAAGAACGAGCAGTGATAAAAATCAAAACATCTCTTTTAATTTTTACAAATCACTCACATAGCAAATTTAAAAACAAAGTTTAAACAGTTTCTCATATTTTTCTCTGAAAGATTTCTATTTTGTCAGCCACGATCACTGTCGTTCTTCATATACCAAAGCAAGCAACAGTTTTCATGTCTGAAAATCTTTGTTGCCGTGTCACGCAATTCTGCTGGCGTCACCTTGGCATAATTGTCGAAATCCGTATTGACCAGATCGGGAGCATCGATCATCTCGTAATAGCCGAGACGTTCCGCCTTAGCTGCTTCTGAAAGGTCGGAAAGGATCTGCGTCGCCTCATACTTATTCACGACCTTCTCCAATTCCAGTTTTTCAACACTCTCCTTCTTCAGCATCTCCAGCTCATCCCAAATAGCGTTCTCAACCTCATCTCGTGTGAATCCATCATTTGGAACTCCAATCACATAAAAAGCACCGTCTTCCAGGCTTCCACGAATACATGCATCTATAGAAGAAAACATTTTCTTCTCAACGACCAATCTCTTATACATTCGTGACGACATTCCATTCGACAACACATCGGAAAGGATATCCGATGCGTAATAATCGTCGTCGAGACGGGATGGAGAACGGAACACCATATACAGTTTATCATTCGGGACATCACCGCTGACCACCTTTCTGCGTTCAGCTGTTTGCTCTGGGATTTCCACCATCTTGCGTTTTTTCACATCGCGCGACGGGATATCACCGTAATATTTCTCCACCAGACGTTTCACCTCATCCAGAGAAATATTACCCACGACCGCAAGATAAGCATTGTTAGGAGCATAATGAGAGAAGAAAAAATCCTTCACATCCTGCATCGTCGCGTCCTGAATATGTTTGATTTCCTTGCCGATAGTAGGCCACGAGTAGGTATGGTCGGCAGGATACATCATTGCAAAAAGATAATGGTAGGCATCACCGTATGGCTTGTTGGATGTACGTTCCTTAAACTCCTCACTCACCACTTCACGCTGCACCTCAAGGCCCTTCTCATTGAATGCCAAAGACATCATTCTGTCCGACTCAACCCAAAAGCCGACCTCTGCGTTGACAGCAGGAAGGACGACATAATAATTGGTCAGATCCTGCGTAGTGTAAGCGTTGTTGTAGGCGCCGGCTTTCTGAAGCACTCCATCATAATCATCCACATTGACAGAGCCTGAAAACATCAGATGCTCAAACAGATGAGCGAATCCAGTGTGCTCCGGATCCTCATCCTTCGACCCCACATCAAAAACAGTGTTAAGCGTCACCGTCTGGGATGTTTTGTCTTCCAGATGCACCACATGAAGGCCATTATCAAGTGTGAACCTATTTGTTTTAACCATAAATTGCTACTTCAGACTAATTTACTGCAAATATAGTCAAACCCACGCAAAGGGGCAAAAAAATAAAATATTATTAAATAATATTACGCCGTAGGCGTTTGATATTGGTAACCACCCACGATGACGGATTTCCCCATTTACCCCTTTAGGGGTTATATTATATATGCTCGCCTACGGCTCGCACAACAAGAAAACAAGGGCGTTCCGCCCTTTATAATTATAAAAAAGCCTATGGTCATGGATTTGTCTGACGACAAACCAAAGCCATAGGCATTTCATTTGATGACAGACCGTTAACACGGTCAGAAAATCATTCTATAAAGAAGTGTCTTTTTACAACTACCGAATCATTTTCTCTAGTAACAATCCATTCATCTGTGTCTTCAACATGTTCAATTTTATCTCTATATAAAGGTAAAATCATTAATGCAGAATCTAACTGTGGAGCATGGTATGTAATAAAACTATCTGTCTTTTCAACATCAATAGCATACCTCTTTTTAATACTTTTAAATATAGCTTCATCTAACATACTTTTCCTTTTTAAAGAATTGTTTTCTTTAATAAGATCAATATATGCATCCTCAATCGGAATTTTTTCATCACCAATTTTCACAACGATTTGTGCAGTTTCTTGATAAGAAAATGTCAAAAATATAGTTATAACACTCAAAAGTAAAAGTGCTATATAAGTGATTATTAATAATTTTCTCATTTTCATAAAACGACTTTTTAACCTTAAAAATTCAAGATTTATTTCATTTGGATTTTTTTCCATTTCCTTTTTGTTCTTTAGATGATTTAACACTTAAGACTTCATGTTTATAAGTCACAATCTCTTCTTTCAAACCTAATATTTCCGTTTGAAACCTTCCGCTTTCTCTCAAATGTTCTTTTTTAATTTCAATAATCTTCTCTTTTTGTTGAGTTTCTTCATAATACCTACCAAAAGTAAATGCAGCACTCAGCAATGCGATTTCAACAGTCGCAACACCAATAATAACAGAAACACTTATTCTGTCTGTACTCATATCCGAATTTTTAGGTTCTTTTTCTCTTGGTTTTGTCTTTTTATTCATTAAAGATTTTTTATTATATTTCATTCTCATTTTACATTCAAAATAGGAATTTTATTCTCTCCCTCATCCTATCATCTCCAACATCCTATCCAACTCCCCAAACACTTCTTCTATCTTCGCCACTATGCGACGTTGCTCGGATAAGGGAGGAAGGGGAATAAAAGTATCTACAATAATTTCTTTTGATATATTAGGCTGAGCTCCACCTCCTGCCTTATAAATGAATTTATTCCTTTCTTGTAGCAAGAAATAAAATAAATACATTTTATCAATAAAATATTCACTACAAGCACAACATGCTTGATTTGTTGTTGCTGGAAATGTAAGAATTCCAACCTTACCAATAGTTGCTCCATACATAGCAATCAAAACACTATCGGTAGGATTCAATTTGACAGAAGTGTTTTTTAAAGCTTCTTCTGTAATAGATTCTGAAATTTCTGTTATAAATCCATCATTTAGATCTCCCGTTTTTAGCCATGGAATATCACCACCATAATAACATTTATTTGCTCTACTTGGAGTTGAACCTGATTGCCATTTGCCTATTTCTCCAAGTTTCGTCCACACCCATCCTTCTGGCACTTCAAATGGCACTTCATCAATTTCTTCCGATGAAATGGCTGATTTTTTATTAGACGCACGACCGTGCGTCTCTACGATTCTCTTCAACAACTCGCTCGCAGGTTCGTCATTAGGATCCTGCGGAACTAATTTGCCATGGATGGCTAAATCCAACACTTTCTTCTTCGTCTGCTCTATGCTCTTCCTTAAATCCGCCTCGTTGCTCTCCAACTGATCTATTATGCCAAACCAGTTCTCTATCTTCGCCACTATGCGGCGTTGCTCGGATAAAGGAGGAATGGGAATGGGCAATGGTAAGATTCCCTTCCCTGAGACAACTGGCTGTGCGGTTGAATTAGATGTCGAGCCTAAATTCATCCATATAAGCAACCAATATAGATAATCATTATAAAAAACATTCTCTGAAGAAACAATTAGAGCATTATCAGTAACCCATGACTTTGATTTTGTTTTATGAATACTACCACAATAAAATCCTACACGTCCTATTAAAAGAGTTTCCTCGTCAACATTAAAGCAATCATGAAAACCATTTATGCCATTACCTCCATATATTGGAAATATTCCACCATTTATATTTCTCACATTTAATGCTGTCCCTGATTTTACAGACATGACATCTCCCAATCTACACCACACCCATCCTTCTGGCACTTCAAAAGGCACTTCATCAATTTTATCCGATGAAATGGCTGATTTTTTATTAGACGCACGTCCGATGTTAGACGCACGTCCGTGCGTCTCTACGATTCTCTTCAACAATTCGCTGGCTGGTTCGTCGTTAGGATCCTGCGGAACTAATTTGCCGTGAATGGCTAAATCCAGCACTAATTGCTTTAGTTTCTTTGTGTTCATAAATCAGCCCGTTTTATTCGTTTTCTATTTCGTCACGTCCACTACTCTCCAATTCGCGTCGCAACTCCTCCTCTGTTGGTAGATAGGGAAGATACTTGCTTGCAAAAATTTGTTGAGAATCGTTAAGAACTGAATATTTTACTACCGTCTCATCCTTATCTGCACACATCAAGATTCCAATGGTCGGATTATCGTCTGGCCCTCTCTTAATATCGTCAAACATACGGATATACATGTCCATCTGCCCGACATCCTGATGAGTCAATTTATTTGCTTTCAAGTCGATAAGCACAAAACATTTCAATATATAGTTGTAAAAGACAAGGTCTATGTAAAAGTGACTTGTCTCTGTGCTGATTCTATACTGTCGTTTAATGAAAGAAAAACCTTTGCCTAATTCAAGAAGAAAATCCTGCATTTTATCGACCAAAACATTCTCCAATTCTTTCTCTTTATGATTTGGATATGGAGGGAGTCCTACAAACTCCAACACATAGGGATCCTTCATAAACGTTCGAGGATTTGGCTCAGAGTTAGCAACACACTTGTCGGCACCCGATGTCAATCCTTTTTCAAGTTGTCTCTGATAATAGAAGGAATTGATATTGCGTTCAAGCTGTCGTACGCTCCATTGCTCCTGTGCAGCCTCTCGCAGATACCACTCACGAGCCTTAGGGTCTTGCACTCTCATAATCAAACAATTATGACTCCAAGACAATTGGGCAGACAGTGTCTGACCTTTTTTATCTTGATAAGTTTTGTAGAACTTACGCATATTTTTCAGATTAGTATAAGAGAATCCGTTACCAAATTCAGCAGTAAGTTCTTTTGAGAGATTCTTCAACAATGCATCTCCGTATATTGCTCTATCCTCTCCATGCTGTTCCTCTTCTACTATTCGCTTACCAATGAGCCAATAGGCAGCAGTCATAGCTGTATTGGTTTGGCGAGCAACTATCTTTCGTGCTTCTTGCAAGATAGTACGGACATCAGTAGCTAAATCTGCCGACACTGGCAAATTCGTAAGTTTTTCAATCTCGTTTGAATTCATTTCTTCCATTTTTGTATGACTTATCCTTCAATTCCCTTCAATAATTCTTTCAGTTTCGACACCGCATCCATAATGTTGCCACTCTTCTCGTCGATACTTTTAATAAGTTCCGTCAACGTTAGATCATCATCTTCTGATGTTTCTCTTATCCAAGTGATATCCAAGCTGACTTTGTCTCTCTGCAATATCTCACCGACACTATATTTTCTCCATCTTCCATTCGGATTTGTCTCCGCGTCGTAAGTCTCTTTTCTGGCGTTGATGTCCTTAGCGTTGTAGCAGGCGACGAAATCATCCAGATGATGTCGCTGCATCACCTTCGTCGCCAATGTATGCTTGATTCCAGAGCGATAGTCGTAGAACCAAATATCTTTGGTTTCACTTCCCTTAGTGAAGAAAAGCACATTCGCTTTCACTCCATTGGCATAAAAAATTCCTGTAGGCAGACGTAGGATTGTGTGAAGATTGAAGTTTTTAAGCAATCTTCTACGGATTTTCTCTCCTGCTCCTCCCTCAAAAAGAACATTGTCTGGCAATACGACGCCGGCACGTCCTCCGTCTTTCAACATTGCCATGATATGCTGCAAGAAGTTCAACTGGTTGTTGGTTGTCTCCTCAGGGAAATCAGGTCTGTTCAGCTCCACACTTCCTGCCGGACGAGTGCCAAAAGGCGGATTAGCCAGAATCACATCCATCAATTGTTCTGGCTCTTTCTCCAATGAATCCTGACAAAGAATAGGGCTACGGCCTGTATCTATACCATGCAAATAGAGATTCATAGAAGCAAGAGTAACGACAAGAGGTGTATTATCAAATCCGTATAAAGATTTTTCCTTTAAGAATTTTCTTTTCTCTTTATCATCACTTTGCTGCTTCATGTGGTCGTAGGCACACAAAAGGAAGCCTCCTGTGCCACAAGCGGGATCTGCGACGGTCTCGCCAATCAGAGGATTGACAACCTCAACAATTGCCTGGATCAAAGCACGAGGAGTGAAATACTGCCCCGCACCACTCTTTTTATCCTGTCCGTTCTTCTCTAGGATGCTTTCATAGATGGCTCCTTTCACGTCGCTATCCATGACAAGCCATGTCTCGCCATCAATCATAGTGATGACCTTCTTTAGATAGACAGGCTTATCAATCTTATTCTGAGCCTTTACAAAAATGGTACCGATAAGATTATCCTCTTCACTAAGTCGTTTCAGCGTTGCCTCATATTGTGAAAGTAGGTCCAATCCGTCAAGTGCGATAAGATCATTCCATCTATATCCTTCTGGAATAGCGGAATCTTCACCGAATGTATCTACGTTTTCATAATCCATCTTTAAGAATAGAAGATATGTAAGCTGAGTGATATAATCAGTGAATCCGATTCCCTGACCAGACAAGGTAGTCGCTAATGTCCAAACTTTTTTCGTTAGGGATGTATCTGTATTTGATGCCATTATGATTTATTCTTTTATTAAGCAGTTTTACCGTAAACCACGAATTTATAAAGACTTAAAAGAGCATTAGATGCTTGGTCTTTACCACCAAAAGCTTTTATTAGTTGAGCTGCTTTAGTCTTATCGTCTTCCTTAATGTCGTTGATTGTGACAGCTCCATTGCAAGCGACATAATCCACAATCTGACGCATGACTTCAATCTGTGCAGAAGTCTTCTCATTGTTTCTCTGTCCACACCAGAGGTTGAAATATTTCTGAGCTGTTGAATAGACACTTTCCAAATGATTCGTCTGACGGAATGCAAAACGGACAAGCTGGATAAGGTTAGTCATTGCGGAATGTTCCTCCTTTGTGGTATGCTTTCGTACATCATTCGGCCTTACCAATGAGTAGGAATTCCAAAGTCGGCTGCTGGAAAAATGATTGTTTGCCAATTTCAGTTTATTCTCAAGATCCTTCAGCATTGAATATGTTATCGGCTCACCATTGTTATTCCATATAATACGTAAAGCTTCTATCTCATCACAATGCTCATCGCAATAAGTTTCAAAAGCATCCGTTGTATCTTTTGCCTCCTCTATTGAAAAACCTTTGCTGATCAAAGAATCCTCCCCTGGCATAAGAATCTCCACGAATCCTGCATTTAGAATAAGCAGATACTGTCTTGCTTCAGGGCGAGTGGCAATATTCACAACCAATTGCTTACGCTCATTGTTTGGTTGGTTGATATCCACGAATGGTGGCAACTCTGGGTTTTCAAGAGCATCGAATATTCTAGAAGCAAGACTTTTCATGTCGACAGTCGCCAGTTCTATAAACTTGTCTCGCTGCTCCTGGTTACATTTGTTATATATTCTGGAAAGACGAGCCGCAAGCAAACGCAGATACTCATCTTTCAAATTGCCATGAGAAATAAATTCAAGCAAACGTTTGAATGAGATAGTTCCTCCAGGCTCTTCCGGTCCGACGGGAGGGACATGCATCTCATGTTCTGTCACACCCACAGCATCCACAAGGAAGAAGCAATCTTTAGAAAAGGCATTTGGGGTAACCTCACGGAGTTTATCATCACCAATGGTTCGTACGCCACGACCTTTCATCTGAACATACAAAGGCTTCGACTGGACATCTCTCATGAACATCACAACCTCCAACGGCTTTACATCTGTACCTGTAGCGACAAGCGTGCAAGTGACTGCAATTCTAAATTCCTTATCTTGGCGGAAATGTTTGATCAATTCATTACTGTCGCCAGCACTATATGTGATCTTCTGAACATAAGGATCATCAGGAGCAGTATGCCCAAACACCTCTTTTGCGATATTCATAATATTTGTAGCGTGAGCCTCATTCAATGCGAAAATCAACGTCTTAGGAAGAAAGTCCATAATTGGTTCTCGCTGAGGATCAGTGAACATCTCAGTGTAGACGCTATCTCGATAAGTTTCAAGAACCAGTTTTATTTGAGCCGGGTTTATCACACTACGATTTAGTTCATCCTTTGTATATAGTTTCGACTCTTTCTGACTGATAGTTTCAACCTTACCGGTATAACGAGTCTCTACTTTCAGTTTATCTCCCTTTCTGATAGCGCCGCCATTTTCTGTAGCCTCTGTTTTGATCCTATATACACGGCAATCCACATTCACACCGTCTGTGATACTCTTTTCCAAAGTATAGTCAACAACACGATTATTATCAAAGAATGCCAATGTCTCAGGCACAGGAGTTGCGGTAAGACCTATCTTTTTAGCTGTAGAGAAATAGTCGAGCACCTTCTTCCAGTTGCCATAGATACTACGATGGCACTCATCAATTATGATAAGATCAAAATAATCTTTCGGCAGTCTGGGATTTTCTGGCAGTTCTACCGGAACATTCAGAATATCCTCGTCGTCTTCCTCATCATCTGATATATCATCACCCTTCAACAATGAAAAAAGACGTTGGATCGTAGAAATCACGACATTGCTATCATTTGGGATAATGTTTGATTTCAAACGATTGACTGAATATATTGTATTGAAAGGATCACCTGTTTCTGTAAGTCGGAACATGCCAAACTCACCTTCCGCTTGTTTTCCCAGATTATTACGGTCGACAAGAAAAAGTATTCTTCTCATCGGAGTGAAAGCCAGAAAACGATACGAAGCGATACAAGCTGTGTATGTCTTACCCGCACCAGTGGCAAGCACCATCAAAGCCTTCTCCTTTCCACAACGGAAAGAGTACTCCAAACTAGTGATAGCCTCATATTGGCAATCACGAAGCCCTTTCTTCTTCAGAGCAGGAAGCCCAGCAAAAGGATCCTTGATGCCAAGCATTTTCACTATTTCCTTTGGGGTGTGAACTCGATCAATCATAGATGGCTCTGGATTTTCACATCTGTTATCAAAGAAAAAAGAATCCTTTCCGTTCGACGTATAGAAAATAGGCAATGGTTTGGAGATTGTTTTGCAAGCATTATCAGACACCAACTTGGTATATTTAAAAGCCTGTTCTTTCACCATATAGCAAAAAGCATCCACCTCTTCACGTTTTGCCTCTAGGACTCCTACTGCAACATCATTGATAAAAAGAAGATAATCAGCCTCTTTGTTTCCCTTCAATAGAAACTCACGGACAGCGACAGCAGGAATAGCCGGAGAATAGTCGTCTCTATCCACCACCTTCCAACCAGCGTCTTCCAGCATCTTATCAATTTTTACCCTCGCTTTTTCTTCGGGAGTCATTTTATGATCTGCGTCCATAGGCTATTTGAAATCACGTGATTCTAATATACAGCATAAACTAACAAAAATAAGGCACAAATGTGAAAATTAAGCGTATTTTTGCAAAAAAGTTATTAAAAAGCGTGAATGATGATAACATTTCCAAATGCTAAAATAAATTTAGGTCTCAATGTAGTTAGTCGCCGCCCCGACGGATATTCTAATTTGGAGACGGTGTTCTATCCGATTCCTGTTTGCGATGCTCTTGAACTTCTCGATTCTGACGAAAAAGGATTGAAATTTGTGCAGACGGGATTGGAGGTAGACGGTGATGTGGAGAAAAACCTTGTGGTGAGGGCTTTCCGCACGGTTGAGAAAGCTGCAGGCCGCACTTTTGACGCCAAAGTTCATTTGCAGAAAAGCATTCCGTTTGGAGCAGGCATCGGTGGTGGTAGCGCGGACGCTTCGTTTATGATACGTATGATGAACGAGCATTATCATCTCGGATGGAGCGACGAGAAAATGGCAGAGATAGCCATCACAATCGGCGCGGACTGTCCGATATTCATCTACAACCGTCCGATGTATGCGGAAGGGAAAGGAGAGATTCTTTCCGATATCGACGTGAATCTTAGCGGCTACTATTTCGTCTTGGTCAAGCCAAACGTGCATGTGTCCACAGCCGATGCGTTCCGTGGAATCACACCTGCTCCAGCCAAAATCAACTGCAGAGATATAGTGTCGTTGCCGATGAAAGAGTGGAAAGGCAAGTTGGAAAACGATTTTGAGAAAACAATATTCGCGCTACACCCGTCTGTGGCGGCAATCAAAGAAAAACTATACGAATTAGGAGCAGTATATGCGTCAATGTCTGGTTCAGGATCATCTCTTTTCGGATTCTTTGAGGAGAAGCCAAATCTGGACGGATTGTTTGGCGACGCGTATGTTTTCTGCGAAAAACTATAAATGCATAGGTTTTTCATCACCAATACCCCCTAAACGGGGTAAAGATGAGAATCCATCTATATATTTGCCACCAATATAAAACGTCTAGCGACGTATTTGGTGAGAACCAATTTTTTTGTAAATGTAAAAGGGGCGACCACAATGGATCGCCCCTACAATTACGCATTATCGAAAAAAATACGGCTGGAATCAGCCACATGACAAATTCACAACCATAGTTTTTCAAAACTGGATTTTATCGAAATTGGAAATTCATCAAATTATTTCTTGAATGTAACCACTGTGTCTTTAAGAGCTGTAGACTCTTCCCATCGTCTCATATAAGTAAACTTCAACACTTCCTCTCCATTTTCTTTAGTTTTGAAAGACCATTTTTCAACACCAGGACCTCCAACTCTTTCGTCATCTGGATTGGCATGATTTACTGATTTCGACACTGAATCAGCCGCAGCACTAGAACTATTAGTCCATACCCACTCATATCCAGTACCCAACTGAGCAGGCAATTCAACTGTGAATGTCTTGCTTTCAAACTTCTCATCATCGTCGTCACATGATACGAACGAAGAAACAGACAGAACCGCTGCTGCCATCATTGCAGCAAACTTGAATAAATTCTTCATAAAAACTACTTTTAATGTAAAACTAACTATTGTTTTAACGCTTATAAATACCCTATTGCTTCGCATTATTCTATAAACAGCGTTAAAACGATGACAAAATTAGAAAAATTAAATACAAAACAAAAATTTTTGGCACTATCTTATTTTATGATAGATTTTTCAACTCTTTTTTCTCATAAAAAGCCGTAGTCTTTTCTCATGGATTTCTATCCTCTGTGTTTTTATATATGCTCGCCTACGGCTTCGCACTGATGGGGAGGGTTAGGGCGTTCCGCCCTTAACAATCCTCATTTATGGCACTCCAACTGTCAGTTTTCTCCAACTATAACATTCTTCTATTTCACCGAATTAACGTTAAATTAGGACAGAACCTTATTTTTTCGCAAATCATAACAATTCCATCGCCTCTTTTAATGAATGAATCTCATAATCCACAGATTCCGTGGCTTTGAATGATTCAGGATGACGGTTGAAGAACATTGTAGCCAAACCTGCTTTCTTTGCTCCCAAAATATCTGTAGAAAAATTGTCTCCAATCATCAACGTATCAGACGGATTGGATCCCGTCGCCTTAAATGCATAATTAAAGAAAACAGGACTCGGTTTGTTTGCCCCCGCGTCTTCAGATAATATGATTTTATCGAAAGCGTCAAAAAGTCCACATGATTTCAGTTTACGGAACTGCACCTCATGAAAACCATTGCTGCACATAAAGATTTTATAACCCTTCTGTTTCAAATACGACATCAGTTCATGCGCACCATCCACAACTCCTGGTTTATTGCCACAGAGATCAAGGAAAATATCACTGATTTTCAAACAGTATTCACGTGATGGATTGAATCTATTCCCTTTTGAATCAACACCTTCCGACAATGGTCGACGGAATCGTTCCACAACGAGATAATCACGTTCGATCTCTCCCTTCGCATATTGATCCCACAATTCCACATTCGTCTTCCAATATGAACGGAAAAATTGTTCTGGATCTTTGAAATATTCGTTCAAATGGAAGAAGACGAACATCTCTCGCAAAGAGATATCCGCATTACCTCTTGTGTCATATAAAGTGTCGTCGAAATCAATAAAAAGGTTTTTGTACATAAATATTTATTTTTATTACAGTCCGTTTAACTTAGGACATATCAAAAACCGTCGACGCCATAGCTGACTTGAGACAAAGACGAAGGCAAAGGCAAGGACCGGCATCTCACGAAGACAAGGTCTTCAAATTTTTATGAGAAACGCCGCCAATAGAAGACTTTAAGCATTTTTTACCTTGCGGTATTCTACTAGGTTATGCCTTGCATAGCCAAACTGAAGTGTCAGCTATAGCGTCATAAAGAGTGACGGTGTGGATCCTTTGCGGCCACACGCATCACTCACCGATTATTCTGTTTGTGTTTTTTTCTCGTCTAAAGCAGAAAGATAATCGAATGTAGATTGCAAATCTTTTGGCACGATAATCTTCAAACTTGAAATCTGCTCTATCTCACGTCGCTGCCAAGAACTGAAATCCGCATTGATTTTTTGTGATTCCGACTGATATGAATCAAGTTTGTTCTTATAAGCCTCAGTCTGTTCAGCCTTTGCGATATTAAGTTTTTTCTTGATCGACGTCTTAATCTGATTCAGACGTTTCTCAGCATCACGGTGTTCGCTCTGCAACTGCAGATAAACCTTCTCCACATCTTCCTCATCCACGGAATTTTCATAACGATAGATAAGCAATGAGCTTCCCTCTCCCTGCGTAGTGATCGGCTTCGACATTATCTCCTGCAATCGACGTCTGGCGACAGAGAACGGTTCATCCGGATGAATAAACTTTCCATACGCCGCAGCTTTTGCCTCCAGCGAATAGTATTCAAATCTATCCGCCACCGACAACTGCTTTATGATATCCAGATCTGTAAGTTCAGAGTCACGAATCGGTATTTTGGGCAGAACGATGTCGTTAGCCTCAGCCCAATCCTCAAGAGTGACGTCGGAAACCTCCTCCATCATTCTCTCCTTCGTCTTCACCGCCTCACGCATCCACGCGCAAAAAGAATGCATCTCTCCCACTCTTGCCACCAATGAATTGAACTCCGCTAGCTGATGTGTGGCGTATCCGATCTCCACCTGTTTCCCTTTGTCGTTGGCCGAGCCTACAATGTCAACAAATCCATTAACAAAAGACGCAGACTCAAGTTTTGCCTTGCAACCTGCTATAATTTCTGTGGCAAGTTCCGACAAATGAGTCGCAGCCGTAGAAGTGATACCTCTCTCATTCTTATTCTCATCGCTGTTGGCGAAGAACGTCAAATCTCTGTCTATCAAATCCTTCATAACATAAATTTTATGGTTAGTTATCGTATATATAGGCTGAGCACCATTTGTAAGACTCCGTCAAAAGTCTTCCAGCTATTAATGTCCAGCAGTCAAAGGAACTACGGCTCCCGTACCTGGCACTACATAAGCAGCATCCGGTACTTCCTTACCATCCCAACGCTTTGCTCTCTCCAAATTAATATTGTATTCCCACTGAGCTCTCATGGCATTCATATTCGCCATGATCTTCTGTGCCTCGTAAGCCTGAGCGTCTGCTCTGATCTTCTGAGCGTCCGCCTCACCCTGAGCTCTCAACACTTCTGCCTTGGCAAACTCCTCTGCTGCCTGACGCTCAGCTTCAGCCTCACGCACCTTCTTCTGTGCCTGTGCGGCAGCCACATTAGCCTCCTGCTCAGCCTGTTTTACCTGCTGAGTACGGTTGGCAGTCTCTTTGATCATTCTGTCGAAATCCTCAGCCCAGTCGAAGTTTGTAATTGTTGTAGAATTGATTTGAATAGGATAATTATCCTGCATTCTTCTCAACACCACCTCACTTAGCTGCTGAGTGATATCCTGCTGGTTTGCAATAAGGTCGTAGATGCTGTATTTACCTGTAATCTCCTTTAGAGACGCCTTTATACAGTCTCTCATCGCATCTTCAATAATTTTAGACTTGCGATATTTCTGCACAATCTCAATGATACGTTTCTCATCATAGTTGTAGCGCACAACCACTGTCGAGCCAACTGTCTGCATATCTTTTGTGATAGCACCGTCTTCACCTACAGAGAATTTCACTTCGTAAGTCATAGGCACAACACTGAAACGCTCAATCTTTGTGACAAATGGAAGATGTGTCACAATTCCAGGTTCAATAGGTTCATTACAAGAGATTTCTCCTAATGTCACAGAAACGCCACGTTCATCTGGCTCTATGATATCATAAGAAAACAACCCTAAAATCAGCAACACTACACACACTATTGCCAACACAACTCTCTTTGTGTCAATCTTAAACACTTTTGCCAATCCTTCTGAAAAAAATCTCTTCTTTTCTGGCATTTCTGTCTTTTCTACCATAATTACATCTATTAAATTATTTTATTTGTAGTTAAGTCTCACTTATCAAATACCACACATATCGAATTGAGGGAAAATTTCCTCACTATTCCACTCTTTCTTAATTGCTGAAGACGGGATTGTCTTTCCACTTTCGTTTAATACACCTTCAGGATATTGCATAGTCACACAGTGAAGCGAACCATGCTGGCGGATCAAAGTTTGGCAGTCAATTCCGATAACCTCTCTATCTTTAAACACCTTCTGCAAAATTGCGATAGCATCCGCATCATGTTTCTGATTATACGTTGGCACCAGCACAGCCCCATTGAGGATCAAAAAATTGGCGTATGTCGCTGGAATACGTTCGTCATTCTCATCAAACACTGCATCGGGCATAGGCAGTGGGACAAGATTGAACGGTTTGCCATCCACATCTCTCAACGCTTTCAAGTCATCCTCCATAGCCTTCAACCACTGATAATGGTCATCATTCACGTCGTCACACTTCACATAAGCAATCGTGGTATCATCACAAAAACGTGCAAGTGTATCAATATGCCCATCTGTATCGTCGCCGATCAAATCGCCATTATAAAGCCAGTGCACTTTTTTCAGATTGAAAATCTTCGTAAGAATCTCCTCCACCTGTTTGCCAGAATAATGGTTGTTGCGGTTGGAAGCATTCAAGCAATTATATGTCGACAATAGTTCGCCACGGGTATTAAATTCCACACTTCCTCCTTCAAGGACAAAAGGAATATCCACAACGTCAACATCAGATGAAAAAAGCCCTTTCTTTCGCATCTCCGAAGTGATCTGATTATCTTTATCCGACGCGAATTTCTGCCCCCAGCCATTGAAAATGAAGTTGCAAACCTTCAATCGTCCTTCTTTGACCAATGTGATTCCGCCATGGTCACGAGCCCATGTGTCGTTGCTTGGAATCTGAGTGAAGACAATCTGCGAATAGTCCACATCCCCAAGTTGACGACGGACTTCTGCCTCATCCTGACACACAATAACAAGTTTTTCAAAACGGATGATAGCCTTAGCAATATCGCAGAATGTACGGACAGCATCACCAAGAATATAGTTCCAGTCGGTATTCTCGTGTGGCCATGTAAGCTGTACGAAACTTTGACGTTCCCACTCGGCTAAAGCTCGGTATTCGTTGTTTCTATAATTCATGATAAATTTTGATATGGCATGCGTTATAACGGTA
>Ga0256871_1000176_pt1 | contig 23103 bp, 23 predicted proteins | sample RumenRJG_07RNA_FD_185439 | JGI IMG/M metagenome (GOLD analysis project Ga0256871, IMG submission 185439) | Metatranscriptome of bovine rumen microbial communities from Lethbridge, Alberta, Canada - Rumen RJG_07 (Metagenome Metatranscriptome) | ecosystem: Host-associated > Mammals > Digestive...
GTCTTTTTGGCAAAGTATCAATTTTACCATCGGTATAGTTGATATGACCGACGTTAACATCTACGGCGGTATTGACTTTTGTTTTCGCCTTTTCACCGATGTCAACGTCTTTAAAAGGCAAACAGGCGTAATACTTGCTGTTTTCACGATAGACTGACACGGTTGTTAACACGCCTTGTGTTGATTTCAAGCCTTTAATTGGAATATCAGACCAGATATGCGTTGTATCTCGCGGCTTGTCCAATCGTAACTTACCATTAATAACTTTAGCTCTGTCAGTTTTAAATCCCTGTCTGGGAGCTTTCTTGGACTTGAATCTGGGTTTGCCCCAATCGAGTTGGGCTTTGTTAAAGAAATTATCAAAGGCTTTACCCAAATCGTCGATTGCTAATTGCAAAGTCCTCGCCGATAATTTGTATTGCCAGTCTTGCTTGTCAGCAACCAATTCATCACGAACTTTACGTTCGCTCGGACTCAATTTCTTATCGCTCAAAATCAATGAAGCGTCATACAAATCGTTCCAAGTTTCCAAACCTTTGTTCCAACAGTATCTGCGATAGTCACAAAGTTCGTCTAAGACTTTCTTCATTTCATTATTAGGATATAATCTGACTTTTTGAGTTCGGACGGCCATTATCATTTTCACCACCTTTCAAAGATTTGTCGTTTTTATATCATAATTTTGTACAATTGTCTATAGATTTGTCAACAGTTAATTGCCTCCGTTCTGACTGCAAAATGGCACGTTCGATTCTTTTGTTGCCGAAAGTTCTCATTTTAAAAACCGCGTCATTGACCATATCGCTGAAAAACGCTGATGAAACACCGTGCCATCTGCGATAACCATCGAAATATCTTTCAAATTCGTCTTGGCTCATCGAATGCAAAGCATCCGCTACTTTCTTTTTGGCAATCTTTGTGTCAATTTTGTCGACAAGGCTAACCCATTGTTGCTTTATGTCATCGTAAACGCAACCTTCGACCGACGTGACAATATCAAAATGACTAATCAAGTCAATCACCACTTTCTACAAATTAATTAACAGTCAAGTTGTTCCTATGAGGCGAAATTCGCCTCTATTTTCTTACCAGCCGCCTTCAACGGTCTTTTCTGGTATTTCACCACATTCGCGCAAGAAACGTGAGGGATGCAAATCAGCTTCACCATAAGTAATACGATGTTCTGAATTACATAACCACAAACAATTCTTAGCTCTGGTTATCGCAACATACATTAAACGACGTTCAGATTCCATATCTTCATTATCAACCACTTGACGTCCCGGGAAGTTTTCTTCTTCCATGCCCAATACAAACACATACGCCCATTCCAAACCTTTAGCACCATGAATGGTTGCAACGGTAACACCATCATGAGACTCTTCACGGATACTTGAGGTCATTTCAAAGGTAAACGCATTTGCTATATCAAACAAAGTGAAATCGTGGTGTGTTTGTTCGTATTCTTCTTCGAAATCTTTGACGATTCCTTTTAGAATTTCTAAGTTACGTAATCTGGTAGCATTATTTTTCAAGGCTTGCACCCAATCAACATAGCCAGTACTCTTTAACAAGAACGGTACCATTTCAGATAACGACATATGCTGATTAGTCGGGTCAATCAAAGTTTGATAGACATCGACGTATGCCTGTACCTTTTTACGCATACCCGGGGTCAATTCGCTGATATAGTCTGATAACAGATACTCAATAATTGACATATTGTGCTCAGCGGCTTTGTCTTGCAATTTCTTCAACGCTACAGCGCCCAGACCACGTTTTGGTCGGTCAATAATAGACATAAACGCATAAATATCTTTTGGGTTGGTAAAGACTTTGATGAAGTTCAACGTATCGCGCATTTCATCTGACTTCATGAAGTCAGCAAATTTAGTGGTATCATTGACAGCAATCTTTTGCTTTTGCAATTCCATATTAATTGATGCAATGGACATACGTGAACGAACCAGAATGGCAATTTCAGTAGCCGGCACACCTTGCGCCAACAAGAATTTGATACGATTAACAATATCTTCTGACTCATCTTTATCGCGATGAGCTTTGGTGACTAATATGCCACCGAAGTCTTGCGTTAATGAACGATAAGCACGTAACGGTTTGCGAATATCACTACCTGAGATATTATGGTCAATGACACTGTTAGCAACATCCAAGATTGGTTGGAAGCTGCGATAGTTCAATGTCAAGTTAATAACCGTACCTTCTTTGGCATGCTGACTCAATAAGGAAGCCTTGCCGCCTCGGAATTCATAGATGGCTTGGTCGACATCGCCCACGATAGTCAAATGATCACCGCCAACCGCGCGTACGAATGCGTCTTGCAACAAGTTAGTATCTTGATACTCATCAACAATCATATGCACAATTGACTTTGAAAATGCGTCCATTAAGCCTGCTTTGCACATTAGATACCCAATAAACAAAATATGGTCGTAATTGACAGTGTTTGTTTCACGACCAACCGAAAGTGAATCTTTAAAAATGTGATGATACACTGACAATAACTTTTGGATGGATACATTTTGACAGTCCAACATTTTCGCCAGACGATTTTGAGTTTCTTCACCGAAAACACCATCCATCAGTTCTTGGGGATATGCCGTGTTGACCATTGTTGAAACGGCGCCCGCATACTTTTTGAAATCTTTTGCACCTAATTTGGTGTGTTTAGGATCAAAGGGATGATCTTTGGGTCCAATAAACGTATCCGTGAAGAACTGCAAATAATCAGGATTGTTCTCGATGATTGAACGATACATCATGGTTGTTGAGTTTTCATCAATAATTGAAAAGTTAGGCTGCAATCCAATCGCAACGGCATTTTCTCGGATCAATTGACCCAATACCGAATGAAATGTGCCTACTGTAACACGTCTCATATCTTGGTCGGATACTTGACGCATCAAACGATTGCGCATATCATTAGCAGCCATTCGTGTAAAGGTGATCAGGACAACTCGTCCTGTCGAAAATTCTTTCAAAATTCTTCGCGTACGTGCCAGAATGGTTGTTGTTTTACCAGTCCCTGCACCAGCAACCCCGACAACCTTTGTTGTCAAAGGCGCATCAATCAATGCTTGTTGTTCTTTGTTATAGTCTGACATTTCGTACCTCGTTTCGTCTTTTGGTCTAATTATAGTCGTTATCAAAGTTCAACGCAACCTGAGATGAGGTGCCTTGACTTAGCTAGGTTTTAACAACCCAAAGTATCCAACAGGATTCGAACCTGTACTTTCGATATTAGAGGTGATGGAATATCGACGCTCTGCCAATTGAGCTATGGATACATAAAAACTTGTCAACATTGTTGACAAGTTTGAAGAATGGTGATTATAGTGCGTTAATCAATGCTTCAGCAGCTGCTTTGACAGCTTCTTTGATTGAAGCTTCAATGTTGGCTTCTGCCGTGTCTTGAATATTCTGGATAGCATCACCGTCAAGCAATGCAGCAACCTTAGCGTTCAATGGAACGGTGACAGTGATGACATCTTTAGATTCTTCAGCCGTCTTCTTTGCAGAACGACGATTGCGTGAATTCTTGGCAGCTGGCTTTTCAGCTGGCTTTTCAGCCTCTTTAGCTGCCACAGGTTCGGTTACAGGAGCCTTTGCGGGTTCTTCAGTTGCCTTTTCATCAACAGGGTCAACGGCTTCTTGGCCGCCAAAGACATCAACTGGCACACGATATGAATCAGTTGATGGAGCTGTTGCAGTATCGGTTGCTGGTTTGTCAGCTGCAGTTTCAGCCTTCTTTTCTTCAACCTTAGCCTTTGGTGCTTCAGCCTTCTTTTCTTCAACCTTAGCCTTTGGTGCGTCAGCTTTCTTTTCTTCAACCTTGGCCTTTGGTGCTTCAGCCTTCTTTTCTTCAACCTTAGCCTTTGGTGCTTCAGCAACAGGTGTTGCAACATTGGATGATTCTGTTGGGTTTGATGCTTTAGCACCAACGCTTTTGATCAAATCTTCAAAACTTTGATTGAAAATGTTTGTTTCATTTGTTTGTTCAGCCATAATAATAACCTCTTTCTATATTATAATTTGATATTGACATTAACAGATTGTGCTATGAACCTGCAGCAACAACTGAATACGTTCCAGCTTTGTTTTGGCATCGATGTCCGCAGTGTTCAAAACACTTTGAATTTCATCAACGGTTGCCTCGTCTGTTTGCACACGAGGTTCAAGTGCCATGCGTTGAATAACCGGACGGTCGTCCATCAAATCTTGGTGAATGTTTTCAAGTTTGTGAACATCCCCAGTGGCCAAGTAATCAGAAATTGACCTCATTGCTTTTGATGTCGCAGGCATTTGTTGCAAAATAGGATTGGCAACCAGTACGTTATCGGCTGCTGCGATTGACATGTGAACAACAGATTCAATTGGGTTCCAATTAGTAATTTGCTTACTTGCGGCTCCCGAATTGATTTTTGGGAAACGTGTGAGTAAATTATTACCAACATAGTTGGCAATCGAACTGCTCTTCAACATTTGTGTTTGTGCTAATTCATTATGCACAATGTCGTTGAAATGACCAATTTTAGCGCTTAAACGGTCACTTATTTCGCGTTGCTGTTCTTGGCGTTTGCCTTCGATGTATGCTTCGATTTCACCATAGCCCAAATTAACCAGCTCTTGGTCTAACGCGCTCTTGTAATCATTGGCCGCAGTTGTGATAGCACGACGATACAGAACACCATAATCACGTACCTGTTTTGCCAATGCCTTGACATGTTTGACATCTTTTGGCTCCAATTCCGTACCAGCCTGAATCAAGGCTTTCAAACGCAAAATCTCGGCGCGCAATGCTTGCCATGTGTTGTCTGACACTTCATACGTTTGATCGTTCAAAGCCGGTACTGATAGTGATGTAATTTTTTCCGTCATGTTTGTTCCCCCTTCGTTGTTCTTCGATTTAATGATAATCACATGCTGAAATTATAGTAACTAATAATATATGCAACATATTAAAGACCGAGCTACAAACCTCAGTCTTTAGACTGGGGTAGTTGATATTTTAGCCTTTTTCAACGCTATCATCTTGCGTATTGCTCAAATCTGTCAAATCCAAATTAATATCATCATGATGCTGAACAGTCTGATGTTGAATAGCATATGCAGCAAGTTGCTTTAAATTCATACGTTTTAGTTTTTCGTATGGATCTTCAAGTTCCAAATCGTTTAATGACTTGGTCATAAATTTATTAACAGTGTCCAAAACTGGTTCATGTCGAGTTAAGACATTAGCGACCTTTTCACGGTCTAACCAATTATTTTCATCAAATTCTTCACCATCATTTGGATATGGAACTGCAAGTTGGTTTTCTTTGGCAAGCCGGTTCAGATTGTTGAATAGCTTGATCACACCATTATGTGCTCGTGTTCGTTGTCGATCTAATGTATCAAACATGGCTTGCTTGTCTTGGCTTGACCCGTTTGTGCTCAACAATGCTTTTCTTTTCTCATTGAAATTATTGCGATGATTGATATATTCAGGAATAAATTTGAATTCACTGGCTAATTTTGCATATCGTTCAGGGTCTTTTTGACTAACTTCGTTCCGTAAAACATCTAAGGTCTTTCTGAACGCAGCTGGATTAAAGTGGTGTAACTGTCGTTGATACTCATCATATGCTGCTGCAAGTTCATCGGGATTTGTCGATGTATCAATAACAATCCCGACTGTATTTTCGTAAAGCCGGGATTGTTCTTTTGTTTCATTTGCTAATTGAATGTCAGCAATTTCTTTCAATGACCGAGTCATAAATCTCGCTCCCTTTAGATTTTAATCGTTATTTTCTACGGCATTAATAGCCACAGCCCTTGCCACTCGTGAAAAATCAAGAATCAAACGCGGATAATACAAATCCGAAAACAGATCAAAACCTAATTTTTTATTGGTGTCAATTGCAATTTGTGTCACTTCAATTTTAGACAACGGTGTCACACTATAGGCCGCCGTCAAAACGGGCTTTAAGACACCCGTCATATCTGATTTAACTGCTTTTTCAAGTAATTGCGCGTCCATAACCAAAGTTCCCTTTCTTAGTTTTATTGATGAATAGGTCGTAATACCCGTGACTTTGGTCATGGGATATAAGACCATTGTGAACACCATGAGGTGTTCTTTTGTTTTTAATTTTGTTCTTTAGCCGTTGCTGTCATCTTCTTCAATCATTTCTGCGAGATATTCATCAGATTGGTCGGGCAATTCTTCGACAACATTCGCAAGAAGATTGTGTATCGCCCGTGCGTCCTCGCCATCCATCTCGACTTCCGCACTAACGATGTCAAACAGCGCCTCAGAAACTTGTTCTCTTGTTAACGTTTTCATTTTACATATCCCCTGTTCTTTTTGCTTGATTAGGCTTGTGGAATTGTCCAATCACTCGGCTTTTCATAAAACATACTACTACGATGGACTTCGTAAAAACGACCGCCTCGCTTCAGATGATTGGCCGCATACATACGTGCCTGTTGTTTACTCAAATGTCGCATGTTCTGAACAGCTCGAAACATTCCGGCTGACATAGAACGTGGTAACTGACGATAATTCTCTCGTACCCAGTGGTTCAAATCATCATCTGTCATTTCTGATGCATCAATATCAGGATCTACTGCACCAATGGCAATATCAATGTATTCACGCAACCATGTTTCATCATAATTGCCTTCCAATATCAATGTGTCAAACATGCCTAAATTGACTAAGCCCGGCCCGACATCCGTTGGCTCGACTGTATCCAAATCGGTTGAATACAATAATCGTTCCGTTTGATCCTTCGTACTCTTTTCCATTACAAACGCATAATTGACAATGTCGTAATGCTTTTGGGGATGAACGGAAATACGAATATGTTCCGTAGTTACAGGATTATCATCTTCATCGTAGGCACATGGAACATCAAATTGATAAACATCCGTTGGGTGATGAACGAACAAATTAACGCCTAAATATTCATGTGTTTCAATACGGCCTTCTTCATCAAGCATGTCGATAACGGATTGAGGAACACGTACTTGAACGCCGGCTTTAATTGCCCAACGAATAAATGGCAATCGTGTGTGGTCGGCATGCTTATGACTGATTAACAGTACACGTAATTGATTCAAGTCGTAGCCTGATTCCTCGACTTTTTTCTTCGATAATCCGCAATCACACATAATTGAATGGTCAATGACAATACAATTGCCTTGCGAACCCGTCGAAATAATATTGACATCGTACATATAATTCACCCTTTCTATTTTCCAATGCTTACAATGCTTACCTCAGTGATATAATTCCAAGTGCTCAAGCGCACGTTCCATTGACCGGAGCTTGTCATCCATTGAACAAAGTATATCGTAAATTTTTTCGTTAAGTTCGAGTGACTCCTCTTTGCCATTTCTTTCTTCCGTATCACGTGTTTTTCCCATTTCGTCATTTTGTGTCATCATGCTCACTCCTTTCAAAAGACATTAAAAATGTAAGTCGTATTTTATGCAAAGCCTTGATTCGGATTCGAACCGAATATAGCAACGGTCAAATAACCGTCACCTGCTCCCAGAGCTTCAAGACATAAAAAGACCCCTTACGGGGCCAAAGCTATGACTACTATTGCTTTACAAGCGGATTATTCGTTGTCGTTGACGCTCAACACAATCACAAAGCGATTGTTTTCAGTGTAGTAAACTGCATCATACTGACGAATACGATCTTTAGTACGCGCATTCAAGAATGCGTGTTCAACAACAGGTGCTTCGTTTCCATCGCCCTTGATGACCAAAACAACAGCCAATTCACGGTGAGCAACATGAGCAGCGAATGCCGCCTTGTCGAACGTTTCACGCACATCGTCAGCATCTTCGGGCACAATACCCAATGCAATAGCTGCTGCAATACCTGCAGGAACATCCGGATATTCATCTGCCAATGCATTTACTTCTTCGGCAATGCGATTTTCAAGATTGATATCCAAAGCTTCGTCTTCGCTGTATTCGAAACCTTCATCATCGTCTTCAGCTTCGTATTGGAAAAGATCATCGTCAGCGCCAACAGCCTGCGTCAAATCTTCGAAAGTGCGGACATTGTATACCAAGAACAGGATATTGATTGAATCATCATCCAACCTTTGCAGTTCTTCAACTGCCAAACGTGTGTGAAGGTTGTTGCGAGTAACCTCAGCAGTGTGCGTTGTTGCTTGCGTTTGAGCGGCGGTAATAGCTTCACCGATTTCTGTTGGACTCATACCAGCAGCGCGCAAACCGCGAACCATTTCGCTGATTTCATCTGCCGTCAAACCTGCAGTACCAGCACGCAATACGAATGCGAATTGGTCACCGTCTTCAGTCAAAACCCAGTTCTTCAAGTTTTCCGGCTTGACATTACGAGCAACAGCATAGAATTCAGCAAATTCTTGCAAAGAATCAAATTCTGAATGACGATCCCCAATATCAAGCGAAACACGACCTGTTTCTGTATCCACATCTACGGGTGTCAAATCTGCTTCGTTATTAAAGTTAAAATATTTTTGTACCATAAAAATACACCTATCTTTCCAGCCTCAAGGGCTAATCCATTATAACGCCAACGTCAACCATCCAACATTATTTAGGGTCGCGTGTGACGACCATGTCGTTTACTTTTTGATTAGTGGTTAGTTCTGTTGACAACCAATGCAAAATAATTATCGGCGTTCAACATAACAGCATTATCAGCCAAACTTAATGCCTGACGAACAACAGCGGAAGATGCCGTTTGGAACGTTGCAACAAAATGATCGTCACCGAAATATTCAATATACAACAATTTGCGTTGACGACCGGCAATTTGGGCAGCAACGGATGCCTTATCCCACTGACCACGAGCTGTTTCATCCGAACCGACTTCAAAGCGCTTGAGCTTGAGTTCGATTGCCAATGCCAATGGAACAGTAGACACTTGTGAACCCGTTTCATCAGTAACAGGATAAGCTTGAGCAACATCATTACGGATTTCATCCAAAAGGTCGCAAAGATTGTTATCGAAGTTCTCGTCTTCAGAAAGTTCGTACCAATCATCGTCCCAATCGTCGTCATCGTCCCAATCGTCGTCATCGTCCCAATCGTCGTCATCGTCCCAATCGTCGTCATCGTCCCAATCGTCGTCATCGTCCCAATCGTCGTAGTCATCATCATCTTCATCTTCATCATTGCATTCAAACAATGATGCGTCTGATGCAAGGATAGCGATTAAGCGGTCGATATCAGACTCTTCAAAATGAATACGCAACAAATCAAGAGCTTCATCACTCGCATTTTCAAGATAATCACGAACGATCTGCGTGCGTGGTGTTTCAGTCATGTCCGCACCATCGTCTGCAGATGCGTCGTCACGACCGGAAGCAGCGGCAATAGCTTCGCCGATTTCCGCCGGACTCATGCCAGCGTTTCGCAAACCGCGAGACATTTCTCTAATCTCATCGGCAGTCAAACCTGCAGTACCAGCCCGCAATACGAATGCAAATTGGTCGCCGTCTTCTGTCAAAACCCAGTTCTTTAAGTTTTCAGGCTTGACATTGCGAGCAACAGCATAGAATTCAGCAAATTCTTGAACTGACTCAAATTCTGAATGACGGTCGCCAATATCAAGGGAGACACGACCTGTTTTTGCATCCACATCTACTGGTGTCAAATCTGCTTCGTTATTAAAATTAAAATATTTTTGTGACATAATTTCTCCAATCTGCCCTGCGAGGCATAACAAAGTTATTGATGGTCATAATATCCGTGACTTTAGTCGTGGGATATGAGGCCACTGTGAACATTCTGTCATTGTTTCTAACAGATAGAATTACAAGCATCGAGCCGTTTCATGCATGATAGTCACCGACGATGTCGGTAAGAATATAGAAGTCTTTGTATTTGTTGTTGACGATGGTTTGACCTTCGTTAAGAACGGTGCGGATGAAATTGTCTGAGAACATGACGATTCTAGTTCCCATAAACGGATTCATCCAATCCACCAGTTGCATTGCTGCACCTTTTTGATCATTAGGGATACCTCGATGCAGGATGATGTCGTACATGTCTGTCGTATTGAGCTGTCGCATTGCCGGGATGACATCTGTCATGGCGTTGATGAGATGTTCTACCCAATTTTGCATAGCATCTGGCTTTTGCACGAGATGAGCATAGCCTTTGTGCCATTCGATGTCGAAGTTGTTTGCGAGACTTTCGATGGCCTCTTTGGCCGCGTCATGCATGTGATTTGTGTCCCAGTAATCAGCTTCGGGCGCTATCCAGTCCATGACCGTGTAGTCACAGAGGTTTGTGATGTTTTTAATAGTGTGTCCGTCTTCGGCTACGAATGTACGTAGCGTTTTGATATCGGGCACAGCATAGAGTATTGGTGAATGCATATGACATTCCTGCTATATAAACGTGGTCAAATATAGAAATAAAAACAGTTTGTCTATATTTGAAGAACGAATATAGCGTTCCCCTTTCTTAGTTTTATTTACTACCGTTAACATTGGTATTCCCAAGTAAAGCAAGTGGTGACCACAGCCATACTTTCACACTTTAAGCTAATAATTCTGTTGATCACGAACATTAAATTCTTGTTTGATCGTGTCTTTATCAGACTCCAAATATGGTTTTCCAGACGGAATTGTCTGGATTGTGCGGCCACAATCTACGCTCTTAAAGACCGTATTTTTGTTTTCCGTGCCACGAATATCCAACCAGAATGCGATTTCTGGAACATCATCATATATCTTACCAACAACAACTTCTAAACTGCCTGAGTTCAAACTTGACCAATCCGTTGTTGACTGATATGCATTTAACACATGATGAGTATGAATACGCATTAATGGGAAAATATGTTTTGAAGCAATTTGTGATTGCCAAAACGACTCTGACACCGATGTGTTCGCCCAAGTATTAACTTGTGGTAACACAAGAATGTGAATACCCAAGTCGATAGGCGAGATATCTAATTCAGGAATATTTTTGTTTGACAGCTTTTGATAATCTTCGTCTTCCAAGACCAATACTTGTGACTCAGTTTGAAAACTATCATAGTTCAAACGAAAATAACCCAACAAAAAAGGTAAAATCTGAGTAAGTGTGTCAAAATTGAATTCTTGTTTAGCACGTTTGTCCCAGATCTTACCATTGTTCATCCCCCAATAAGGATTTTCCACATAACGTGGCTTGATGCTCCTTATGAGAGCTGCCATTTCATCATTCATTTTCATACCCCTTTAAGTTCACCTTTTGTGGCACCGGTTAAAACGCTGCTTTTCCATACATTGTATGGTAGCGGTTGGTTTTGACTGATTTGATAGACCAAACCAGCTAAAACCTCACCGTTACGAACGTTGGCCATCATCGACTGCGGCTTGTCGTTTGACTCTTCGGCGCAATACGATGTTAGACCCGGATTTTCATCTCTGCCGTCTTTAATTATATCGATTTCGGGATATAACGTCAACATGGTCGGCAATTTCACATTGCGAGATTGACCTAATAAAGGTGTGTCAACGACATCCGTATTTGCATATACAACGACCTGACCGCCTTGATTATCGTTACCTGAATCCAATGCAATAATTGTCAAAGCATCTTCAAGGTCTTCAATGACTTGATTGATTAATCTACGAGTGGCAATATTATCTACGGCCAAAACAACAATCGCTGTTTCGTCTTCTTCTGTATTACCCAAAATTTCAGCTTCCAAATCATCAGCACTTGTCACATACTCAGTATGATCAACGAATGTTGGTGGGGTAACAACTTGTTTCTTCAAACGTGAAATCAAAGCGGTTGATTTGTTCTTGTCCAGATCATCAACAACAAAGTTTTGACGTTTTAAGTTTTTGTTTTCGACAGTATCACCATCAAAAATTTCAATCGTTACTCGCTGACTGGCGTCAGCAAACAAACGGGATAAGAATTCCAAAGCAAATCCACCCGTACCACCGGCACCAAAAACATAGATGTGTGGGTTCTTAACGTTTGGCAACTTTAACATCAGTCAACCACCTCCACTAGATATGAATCATTGTAATCACCATTTTCAGAATATGCAATAACGACTAATTTAGCCATTGTGGGCGCTTTAATAGCTGCCTGCATTGGCGTGCCTTTACCCAGATATCCCAGTTTGAACGGCGATCCATCCGCCATTTTAGCAATTACAGCAACAGCATTAGGGTCATATTGATTGGTAGGTTCCGGCATTAAGATGGCTTCGCCGACCAAGGTTGGTGTTCCAGCATCGGAATCGACTTGACCGGCAAAGTCTTTGTAATAATGCGTTTCATTAAATGTCGCACCCACGACTTTTTGACTTTTCATGGTTGATGCTCCCTTCTCATCTTTTGGCTTAAACATAAATAAACTGACATTCGTATCATTAATTGGTTCAATTGGCGTGAGCACGTCATAATCGTTCTCAGTATTGCTAACAACTAACAACTTGCTTGGAGTCTGGAACAAACGCTTTGTTTGTCCAGTAACGCATTTGTCAAATTCATCGACGCTATACTGAATACCATTAATACGGATAGCGCAATCACCTCTGGCAATTGCGGATGCACTGGCATCTTTAAATTGCGACATCTCCAGCTTGATTTGTTTTTGACAAGCTAACGCGGCCGGATTAGTGAACTCACGCGTCAAAATATTTGAAATTAACATGAATAACTCCTTTCTTTGTTGCCCTTAAATAGCACTATGGAAGGCCTCGTTACCGAGGCCCTCTAACTACTATCTAAGCAAGTGGTATTAATTGATGTTCCAAAGCATGTTCAAGCGGTGTGAACAAATTCTGTTGATTTGGATCGGTTTCCGATTCGAAGACTTCATCACTACCATCACTCTTTTGAAGTTCATCAGTGTCTTCAGGCATATCTTCGACATCATCGCCAAAGAGATCCATGACACCTGTGCTTGTGAAACTTGGTTGGAAAGCCGCCATTTCAACGTCATCATCTGCTTCTACTTCATCTTCTAATGAGATATTGTTCATAGCCTTTGAAATATAATCGTTGATCACATTGACCTGACTACTCATATCGACGAACAATTCAACAATGCCCTTGTGTGCAACACGAATGTTCTTGTATGTTTCAAGGAACAAATCGATAATGTTCTTTTGCAACACATCGGTAGCAATGTAGTAGGCTTTCGTCTCACGTGTCTGGCCAATACGATTAATACGGTTTTGTGTTTGAATGATGTCTGAGATTTCAGTATTCAATTGATATTGAATCAAACGGTTGGCTTGAACCAAATCAAGAGATGACTTAATCATCATTTGCGGCACAATAACGACATGCTGCTTTTCAAACATGGCATCTAATTCGTCTTGATAATCAAGTTGATTACGTAATTGCGCGCGTGTAAATGTGTCAACGCCCAATGCCTTACCCAATTTTGTCATGGCACCATAGTCATTAACAACAATCAAGTGTGTTTCGGAAGATTCTTTTGATAAGATATCTTTCAAGACTTTAAATTTTGGTGTGTCTTCCAATTCGGGCTGTTGAATCAGACCAGACTTCGGAAGCTTTTCCAACAAATTCAAGTCGAGTGTTGATAAGTAAGCTAAAAAACGTGTGTTGCTTTCCGCATAATGACTAAGAATGTCATAAACGGTCTTTGTACTCAAACCATCATTTAAATTCAAAATGGCATTGTTGATTGCTGTAGCAATTGTTGCTGATTTATAGATCTTATAATCGGTCGTAATCTTGTGCAATGCACGTAACAACTCAATGTCATTGTTCGTCAACGACGATGGCACGTTAATAACCTCTGCATTGTGTTGCTTCTTTTGAGCACCAAAGAGTTCTTCGGCAATTTGAGTTGATTGCGCCGTGACAGAACATTGACCAACTAATTGATAGAACAATTCAAAGTTTGGGGTCATTGATAAATTGAAGTCAAACTTGACTTGATACTTTTGTTTCAACAAACTTTGTTGCAATGATTCTTTAGGATCTGTCAAGTGCAAAATCTTACTTGAATACTTGCGATGGAACAATTCCATTTTGCGTGTTGTCATACGAGGTTCATTAATCTCAATCTGTTCTTCTTCAAGAGATTCGGGATCAAAACGACGACGTTGATCAACGCTCAATTTATCAGCACTATCATGAATAGCGTTGCATAATGAAGTATTCTGACTTTGAATGTCACCTTTCATCTCATTGGCACTATCTGCATCAAGTTGAGTATCACCAAACTTAACACCCATTAATTGAACATAGTTATACCATTCACAGGTGGTCAGGTTGGACAATGTACCAGATAATACGAAACTGAAATAATGATCGTTCGGGACAACACCTGAAGCAAAGAAACGACTGCGAGTTACTGGACGTTTAACTAATTGGTGAATTTCATCAATGATTAAATATTCAGGACTGTTAACTGGTGCGGGCAATGAATTATCAACCATGATCACATTAGAACGAGCCGTAAATCCTGCCACATTCAAGAAACTGTTGTATTCAGCACCGTTATCCGTGATTGTCAATTTGTATTGCGATTCAGTAATTTGTTCGACGTCATAGAACAACTTAAATGTGTCGACCCATGATGACTTAACTGATAACGTAGGGGCAATCAAATTTTTACTTGGCAACCAAATAGCATTGCTTTCTTGGATGGCTGTTGCAGACTTATCATCTTGGCGAAAATCACGTATTGCTTTCAAATCCATCAAATGAATAGATTCAACAGTCATCAATGTTTTACCAGCACCCATATCAGATAAGTTGTAAATGACATGCTCATTACTGCGATTTTTCAATAAATACGCCGCAGCTTGCAAAGCATTGAACTGTTGCGTCTCAGAAATGCCAAAGCCCTTAGCCTTGATTTCACGAACAACGCGCTTGTATTCAGCGGACTCTTTGATTTTGTTTAACAATGAGTCGGGTACCAGTTCTTCGGTCTCACTAGCCACAAGTTTTGAGAATTGAATAAACGATTCGACCTGTTGTTCTTGTGTCATCAAGTCCCGGCCTTCATGAATAGGAGCCTTTTCAAGAACACGTTCCGCCAAATTGCGCAACGTAACCAACCACTTGTTGGCATAACTAAAGGCCATTAATGTGTCTTCAATATCTTGTTCGGGCAACATAAAGATGATGTCCAATAATGACTTCAATTCCGGTTTGCCATCTTTAAACGTAATGATATTGCGATAAACAGGGCAATATTTGTACAACTTATCAATTTGTGTCGCAGCATTGTGATACATTACATACTTTGAGTACAAATCATAATCGACAAATGCGGCCGTGGCCACATGCTTAGGATTTAAAAGACTGTTTAAATAATTTTTTGGTGTTAATGGTTGATTACCAGTAAATAATGTATCTTTGGTTGCTGTCATTTCAACTTTGACAGTGCTGCGATTGTTACTTATATTCAATATTTCTAAGCCGTCAACAAAAAGAACGGTTTCGTCGTCGAGCGCACTGACATCTTCTAACCACTGAACGCCAAACAGATCGTCATTTAATCCGTTGATGCAATCTTTAATAACACCCATAACGGTATTACGACCATCAGGATTGCTTTTCAAAATTAATGAATGACCAAATTCACTATATTCACGATATGAATCAGACATTGGCTGTAAAATGAGTTTCATTATATTCCTCCGTTCTTTTGACATCTGACGTGCACTAGCAAAACCGCCAATGATTTGACGGTCTTAAACTGCATATCAGATAATTTTGACTACTAAATTAGATATATTAATTAGATATACATTAATTGACGGTCACCTTGCTTATCAGGCATAGGTGTTGTAATTGTGTCATCCATGGTGATTGTGCTGGTGACCTTATTACGATCGTTACTCTTAGAAATCTTGAAATCGGGTTGCAAAACAATGGCTGCCTTACCTTCATCTTCGAGTTTGCTCATGGTGTATCCAACGTTAAAATTCAATGTTTGGAACTTACCGTTTTTGTCAGGATAGATAAACTCTTGATTTTGGATGGTAATGTCCGCAAACGGATTATTGTGATTAAGAATGACGTTCTTAGAACTCTTTTCATCTTCATTAATCAGTTGAAACTCTTCTGGCACATCAACGGGCATATCATCAATACAAATCACAGGTATCATCGCATAACGTAAGCGTTCTTTGATTTCAAAATAAGTAACAACGTCGCCTCGACGAACTGATTGACGCATATAGGCAAGAAAATCTTCTCGATCGATACATAAATCAGCAAGATCCTTTTTAAACTTGAGATAGTCATTGATAAAGATGGCCATAGCGTTAATCAGTTTCGATTTAGAAATGTGAATGGGTTCTTGTGATAATGTTTGGCTGTAAAAATCATCGATTTTCTTGTCAATTGGTTCTAATCCGTTCATATCAATGTAATATTTGTCGTTTTCGAGATAAAACGGCATAACCGAAATATCACGATAAATAGATATAATACGTCTTGTGTTCATCAAAATCCCCCTTACCATTCAGAACCCATGTCAATCATAATGTTGACACGAGCACCTTTATCAATTTGTTCACGAATATCGACATTATGCTTCCACGTATCAAATGTAATTGTTTGAACGGTGGTCTGAAGTAAGAATGCTTCACGTTCCGTTGCTTCATCTTGCATGACCTGATAAATAGCATAATACTTTGATGCCAATTCAGTAGGAAGATAGTATGTCGACATATTTCGAAGTCGTTGTCTCATTATATCTATATTGGCAAGAAACGCATCAATCTCTTTGAATGTCATAGATGGAATGCACAAACGGAAATACGCACTCAGATATAAGATGTAAGTTTTATTGTCGTTCAAATCATCCAAAATTGTATTCATATGTGAACGCAATGTGGAATCATTGATAAAAGAAAAGAAACCTTGACGACGATTGCTTTTCATTTTGCCGGTGTATGGAATTTTAAAGACATCCATAACATCGTCAGTCTCAATCAATGATTGCGTTATGATCGCGGATAATTCGTCTAGTGACAGGCCGAATTTGCTCATCAAATAAACAAGAAGCGTAAAGTAGTTTTCCAACTGAGCTCTTGCATATCTTGAATTAAATAATGACAATTCCGGCGCAAGAAAGATCTTTGAATCCGCGCGTCTGACATCAACCGAATCAGTGATAAACGATCTCGTGTGAAACGTACCCCACGTTGGTATCGCATCGAGTTGACGCATGACTAGTTTTTGTTGTTCTTGATTATATCCAAACAGGAAGATATCATCGTCCGATCGATATGTGCATACATAATCATTCGTATCAATTGCGTCATGTTGTTCGGCCGTATAATCTTTAACCCATGTATAATAATCACTTAAATTAAATTCATCAAATACGGGTTGTGACAATAATTTGGTGAATGCTAAATATTTTGGCATGGTTTACTCACTTTCTTTGGCTTGATTGTTACCTTCTAAATGTTATTTTTTACACGAATATGATGGACAGAATTACAAGCTTCGGACTTTAGTCCGAAGTTGTTTACTGTTTTCATAACAATCATTAATCAAAACAGATAAAACTGCTGACTTACTCAACCCCGCCTTTTCCGCCAGCTCAACTAATTTTTTATATACAATTTCATCCATCGTTATGTTAAGCTTTCGTTTTACCATGTGTCGTCTCCTTTCTTAATTTTTCGCAAATATGATTTTAAAGATGGGTTCCATCAACTGATAAGCCATGTCTTTATCACGATTTTCCAACAGATAATTTCCGATACGCCACAACGTATCGTGACCAACCCAATCTTTTTGCATGACATCAAAAGGGAACTCGGTGTTCTCGCCGAATTCGGTTTTCAATAATTGCAAAATAGTTGTACGTGTTGATTTATCTGTTGAGAGTTGCGGGTGTCCATGGCTTTTATTACGGTCATTGTGCAGCATTAATGTTTCTAATGGCTGCTGTGGACTATGAACAGGAATACGATTCGGCACAAAAATGTTACCGAGACATAACCACCCAGACTCATCAAAAACATGAGCGATTGGAAAGGCTGCTTTGTTATAAGCAATCTTATAACCAACATGGTCACGATCAATCAGGCCGTCTTTTACCCCGCGGTTATCCACATAAATGGCCAGCTTGGGAACAATGACACGTCGAATGTCATCTTGCATGCTGTTATCATCGATGATAATACGCATATTTGATGTGTGCATTGGGATGATCGTAGCAAAATCTCGGCCATTGACCAACGATCGTAACGCCCGTTCGTTTTCGGATAATAATGATTCACGAATTTTGTCGTCAATTACATTACTCAGTTTCATTTTTTATCCCCCGTTTCCTTTTTCAGTGCATTCATGCATTCAGCCGTTGATGGCGCTTTGTATTCCGGCAGATACTTCAAAATCAAAGCACCCATCACATCAATATCGTCTTTCCGAATGTTTAACAGCACTTCATCTTCGGGACTCATGACAACTTCTTTCCATGGCTCCTGAATCGATTTATTATTTATTGAAATCGGCTTAGGTTGATAACGAAAAGTTTTACTGTCAGGCATAGAAACATTATAATGAGTTGTCTCAGCAAAGGCATAATCATTATTACCCTGAACGGAATACGTTTGTATCCGAACAAAATCATCGTCTTGTTTTTTGACGTATGGTTCAATAACCAATTGACCGTTATCATCATCTGATGCATCACTCAAATCAATCGAACCACTGTACACGTGTGTAACAACCGTCCGTGTCCAAATCACAGCGATACGTGTTTCGTTTTCATTATTACCCTTTTCCGTTAGATAAATCGCTTTGTTAAAATCAAACGTGGATGGTAATTGTGACAACCTGAAATAATCGAAACGATGGTGCATAGCATTACCAACAATTTCCATTTGCCGGCGCTTACGAGCAGAATATGTTTGCGCTAAATCCGTGAAAATATCCAGTGGATGATTAGCAACCGTCTGCATGATGGTGGATGCTTCATTCAAAATGAAATATGACTGAGCATCTCCATTAAACGCTGACCAGCATAAAGGTAATTGTTTTTGTAAAACGGGCGATTCAGTAATGTGCTTAAACTTATCCGACCGTGATAACTTATCATACTTGACAAGTTCTTTCAAGTACTCATTAAGCGGAAAAGAAGTTTGTGTTTTCTTAGCTTGAATCAATTGCCCAATCAAATCCATTCAAATTCCTCCATTCTTCACTTTGACAAAGAAAAAGACCAATCACAATGGATTGGTCATATTGCTAAATGTAAATGTGATGCCTACCGCTAAATTTCGGAACGAACTGTGATTTCACTCGGTGATAATCAGGTCCCAGTAACATGCGTAGTTCTTGACGCCTTGTTTCTGCGGGGATGAATTTACCAACCTCATCGGCATTCCACCCAACCATCAACTTTTGTTCGTCATAAATGATCGGATACTTTAACAATGTGGGATGTACAATCACATAAGATGTCAATTGTTTCACACTCATGTTTAATAATAATTCATGTTCTGACATGGAGTGTCTACGATGTAACAAATCGTCAAACCCATTGGGGCTTAACAACAGTAATTTGTGGATCACTTCAGGCGTCAATGGTTGATGGCGTACTAGATAGTTTTGATATTCAATATTGTGCGCGTCAAACCATTTACGCGCTTTGTTTCCTTTTGCCGATGTGAGTGTCATAATAGTAATCATTTTTAATGCGTCCCTTTCTATTTTGTGATGTAAACGGTACGACACAGAGTTCGGTCACATCGGTCGTCGTGACGGAGAGAGTGGGACTCGAGCCCACAAACGATTGCTCGTCACTGGTTTTCAAGACCAGCCCAATACCATTATGTCTACCTCTCCATTAAGTTAACGCTGTATTCACAATCGGTTTGACAGATACAACGCGAATACGGAGGGTAAGGGATTCGAACCCTTGCACGAATGTTGTTCGTCTAGCACGTTAGCAATGTGCCCTCTTCGCCTCTTGAGTAACCCTCCATAATGCCGATTTTAAATCGGCATGACTCTTCATCCTGTATCATGACAGGCCACCTTGGAACGAAACGTTGCTTGGTGCTGGTCAGTGAGTCAACTGTTGCCAGCTTGCGTATGACTCTTCATCCTGTATCATGACAGGCCACCTTGGAATGTGAACATTGCTTGGTGCTGGTCAGCGAGTCTACTGTTGCCAGCTTGTTGTACGACTCTTCATCCTGTATCATGACAGGCCACCTTGGAACGAAAACGTTACTTGGTGCTGGTCAGTGAGTCTACTGTTGCCAGCTTAAATTGAAGTGACAGGGATCGAACCTGTGACATTGCGAGTAACCAACTGCGCAACACTTCAACAATGCGATACCATATTTATATCGTATGACAACCATACTTAAAATGACAGATAATCTGTCAACGTATCCAGCAGGGCTCGAACCTACGACAATCGGTTTAACAGACCGATGCTCTACCAACTGAGCTATGGATACAAATACGGAAGGTAAGGGATTCGAGCCCTTGCACGAATGTTATTCGTCTAGCAATGTGCCCTCTTAGCCCCTTGAGTAACCCTCCATAATAATGACTCTTCATCCTGTATCATGACAGGCCACCTTGGAACGAAAACGTTACTTGGTGCTGGTCAGTGAGTCAACTGTTGCCAGCTTGTTGTACGACCCTTTATCCTGTATCATTGGGTCGACTGTTGTCAGCTTCGATTGAAGTGACAGGAAGTCAACTACCGCCGATCAAAATCGGTGGCTTGTGAGAAATCGAATCAGAATAATTCGACCGACCACAATTTGCATAGATACATCATTGCACAGTTGTTAAAACAACTGCGTCTTATGCGATAATTACCAATGCCTTTAGCGTCCGCAAGTTGCCAAACGGACAAATGACAGATAATCTGTCAACGTACCCAATAGGACTCGAACCTACGACAATCGGTTTAACAGACCGATGCTCTACCAACTGAGCTATGGATACAACGGATGATGGCGCTGGTCAGTGAGTCCACTGTTGCCAGCTTATAGTCAACTACCACCGATTAAAATTGGTGGCTTGTGAGAAATCGAATCAGAACAATTCGACCGACCATAATTTGCATAGATACATCATTGCACAGTTGTTAAAATAACTGTGTCTTATGCGATAATTACCAATGCCTTTAGAGTCCGCAAGTTGCCAAACGCTATATTATTCTTCTTCGGCAAACGTCTACCAACTTACTATATCATGAGCCTATCCCTCCCATGACTAAAGTCACTGGATTCTCGGCTTATCTGATTTGACAGCTTTTCCTTCTAACTAATCGATTTAATAATAACATTATACCACACAGATGATGACTTGACTAGGGGTCCCATGTTACTGCATCAAAATATTTGATGCTTTACGAAGCACCTCGAGTGTCCACTCCAAATCGTCCATATTTAAATCTAATTGTGGCGAACTGGCGATCTGAATCGGATGCGTTGGATAATGATGACGTTTGTTCATTTCCATATCGCGCTTTTCGCATGCTGCTTGCGTAACGTATGGTGTTCGAATCGGATGTGATGTTTCATTCCGCATAGCAATCATTGTTTTCAGAATACCAATTTTATCCTTGTTTGAGATCTCAAAATGAGTCTGGTCTACCGGATGATGTAAATCACCATCCGGGTACACTTTTAATGGGGGCGTTTCGTCTCGAAACAAATAAACACTGTGGTTTAAATCAACAGCAGGAATAAAGTTTGGTTTTCTGATTGATTTATCCGTCTTGTCTAATTGACAAGCACTTGGGTCTTCAAGCAGATAGAAATTCCGCTGTAAACGTGCATACTTATTAGAATGCATTACATCAACACTTGTGCATTTAAAATGTCGTACTCGTCCGCCCATTTCAATTGATAATATCGGATGGCCATAACAAAAGTATTGTGCTTTCTCATCCATGTAATCATGTCCTCCGTGAACCACCATTCGGGTAGCCCGCGCTAAATCGGCTATCGTTGCCATATTTCACACCTCGAATCAAATATTGCTACCAATAACGTCAGACAAATCAAATTTTCTTGCGCGTTGACAAAAGATTTCATGAATTAGACGGGGAATTGGGGCGAAGCCCCACAATCTGCGATTTGCGTATGCAAATCGCAGCCCCTGTTAAGAGTGAACTACTCGTAACTAGGACTGCTTTCTGCTCGTTTCGACGTTGAATATGTCTTTCTACTTGGTTATCGTATCACAAAAAAAAGACCGTCGTACTAGACGGTCTTCGAATTCGTGTGCCAAAAGGGCAAAATGCAATATTTCAACCTTACAATTGGAAGTGATTGTTTCCGTAAACTACCCAAACAACGCGCAACTTTGGATAATACGCTTGACTGTTATAACGCAATGTGACGATGTCGCCCGGCTTCATATGAATGGAAGCTGCATACTTGTCAGGTACCGTATATGAATCAAATGGGGTGACGTCGCTTAACGGCTGGTTGTCAATCGTTCGGTTGATGAAAAATTTTCCGTGACACATTCTGACTTCCGCCACAACATCCACATAACGATTTTCACGGGGGATTTCCGGGTGATAAACGTCAACGATCTGGAAATCAGTATTGCTACGGACGATAATCTGCACTTTATCGTCGTGCCTCAGACCGTGTTCACGAACATACTTTTCACTTATTTCAATTTTGCGTTTGTTGGTTTCAATAACCCCACCAATCATACTTGTATGGAAATAGCCTTCTTCAACATTGTCAGCAGCGTCTAAGGCCTTTTTGTTATTCAACATGTCCAAAAACGCTTTGTCATCAGGACTGTCATCGGATGATTTGTCGTCGTCTTCAATGAACGTACCGGTGCGAATTAAAGCCGCTAAATTGCGCTGCGTTTGTACCAATGCATTAATGTCGTCATCTGAATGGTTTTCCAAAATATGGCGTGCAAATGCCGCTTGCTGTTGATCCAAAATTTTTTGTAACTGTTCTTTAATAACCATTTTTCTCCCCCTTAATGATAATCAAGCCTGAAATATCATGATGTTTGCACTTTCTTATTCTCCGTCTGTTTACGAAAGTATTATACGTTTTCATTTTTTTGAGTCATGAAAAAAGATTTCATGAATTAGATTGGGGTATTGGGGCGA
>Ga0256871_1000177_pt1 | contig 23087 bp, 25 predicted proteins | sample RumenRJG_07RNA_FD_185439 | JGI IMG/M metagenome (GOLD analysis project Ga0256871, IMG submission 185439) | Metatranscriptome of bovine rumen microbial communities from Lethbridge, Alberta, Canada - Rumen RJG_07 (Metagenome Metatranscriptome) | ecosystem: Host-associated > Mammals > Digestive...
AGCAATACCTTGCTGCTGGCAATTACTATTGGAATGCCGGAATCTTCGTATGGAACATAGATACCATCAGCAAGGCAATCCGCACCTTCCAGCCAAACCTTGCCAGCATCATGGATGAGATGGTACCTTCTTTCTATACCGAACAGGAGAAAAAGGTAGTCGTCAAACTCTTCCCGACCTGTGAGAAGATAAGCATTGACTATGCCGTGATGGAGAAGTCGAAGGAAATCTATACCTTACCAGCCGAGTTCGGCTGGAGCGACTTAGGCAGCTGGGGCTGCCCCCGCACCTTGCTTCCACAGGATGAGGCTGGCAAGGTCAAGGTTGGCAAGGACATCCGCTTGTATGAATGCAAGAACTGCGTGGTTCATGCAGCCGATGAAAGCAAGGTGGTAGTTCAAGGCTTGGATGGCTATATCGTAGCCGAGAAGAATGGACAACTGCTTATTTGCTCTTTGAAAGAGGAACAGAGAATCAAAGAAATAGGAAAATAATACTAGAAATGGGATATTATATGAACAAGAATGATATACGAACAGGTAATTATCTGAATGTGATTTTGCAGCAAGATCCAGAAAAGAAATCACGGTGTAGAGTATTGGATATTTCAGATGATAAAGAATTTGCTACATTTATAGATTTGAGCAATAATTCTTCATTTAAAATTGATACACTAGATAAATGGAATTTGGTGGAAGGTATTTTGATGTCTGATGCTGAGTTAAGTACTTTAGGATTTGTAGAGGAGCCTGACAAACAAGTATTTATGCTACTTCAAAAAGGAGCATGGGTTAAGGATGGAATACAAGTTCAGAAATATAAAGGGGATTATGAGTTGCTAATAAGTAAACCAGAGGCCTTCTTTGGATGTAGGTCAAAAACAGTCCCTTATGTTCATTTATTACAGAATGCGTTAAGTGATATATATGATATAAATATTTTGTAATATGATAGGCATTATTGGTAGAAATGGAGTTGCTGCAACCAATTTAGTTAAACCTGTTTATAAATCAGAAAAGTCCAATTTCTTAAAAAGCTTTGTATCCCCAGTAAACACTGGGGATGGAGTTGAATTGACATAGGGGTTGGATGCTTACCCCTTTCTATTTTTTTAGCAATGAAATATATAACTGATTTCTTATATAGAAGTTTTTGCAACAAATATACGCCTGTATGTTTGTTGGTACTATCACTTGTTGTATCTTTTGTGTGTTATTGGATGCAGGGGAATTTATGGCTAAGTATAACACAGATAGTTGTTGGTCTTGTATTAGGTTTTCAATCTGTATTAGAGTCAAAGAGAGTGCATAGAGAAATGACTAAGTTGACAAAACGGATGGATGAGACTGGAGCCAAGGTGGTTGAGAACCCAGAATATTTATTTCTTTTGATAGATTCTGTAGAACATATCCTTTTTAGTATAAATAAGGAAGGATGTGTTGATTGGCAAAAAGGAATTCCAAAGCCAATAAAGTTAGAATTGGATACTATAAAAAGAGATATTGCTAATATCAAAAAGAATATGGTTGCTAATGACAAGTGATGCACTAGCCGACAAACATTCGCATTTTTATTGCGTAGACACTTATCGGCAGCCCTTTAGGGCACAGGCTTCGCTGACGATACCAAAACTCTGGCGGAGGCTATAGCGTAGCCAGCTACATCCTCTCGTTCCTGAGGAAAGAGAGGCTTGGTGAAAAAGGTGGAGCTCTCCTTGCAGGAGAGACGGAGAGGTAGAAAAAAATCCTTCTTTAACGGTAAGGAAGGACGGGTAGGCTTTCGAAAAATCTTATTAAAGAACAAAAGTTAAAACAAAACCAATGAATATAGTAAAAACAGAAATAGAAGGCGTTCTCATTATAGAGCCACGCCTCTTCTGCGATGCTTGTGGCTACTTCTTCGAGAGCTTCAGCGAGCGAGAGTTTGAAGAGAAGGTAGCCCCAATCTTGGGACATGGTGTTCATTTCTGCCAAGATAATGAGAGTATGAGCAGCTATGGCGTAATGCGAGGCTTACACTTCCAGCGCCCTCCTTATACCCAGAGTAAGTTGGTACGTTGCGTAAAAGGTAGAGTGCTCGATGTAGCAGTAGATATTCGTAAAGGCTCTCCTACTTATGGCAAGCATGCGGCAGTAGAACTGACAGAAGATAATCATGTTCAGTTCTTCATCCCAAAGGGCTTTGCCCATGGTTTCTCAGTCCTCTCAGAGACAGCCGTCTTCCAATACAAGTGTGATAACTTCTATCATCCGGAAGCAGATGGTGGTATCTCTATCCTCGATGACACCCTCGGTATCGATTGGAAGATTCCTGCAGAGAATGTTAATCTCTCTGAGAAAGATACGAAGCATGCGATGCTGAAGGATTTCGATTCACCATTTGATATCAATGTAGATTTCAGTTAAGAGCTGAAGAGCAATTCTCTAAAATAAGAAATGCATGTCGTTGAATTATCATTTAGTAATACTTGTATTGGCATATGTTTCAATTAATATTTGAGGGACAGCTTTATTCTGTAAATAAGTCTGATAGTAACAAAAAAGAAGAATTTCAAAAAGAACTGAAATCTTTGTTCAATTCTAAATATGGTATACAAAAGTCTAAAGGATATTATCATTCTAAAACTAATTGCTATTTTCTTATAACATACTTTTATAAGGGACGATTGGTACGAGATATTGATAATATCCTAAAGCATACGATAGATGCCTTTATAAAAGTGATGTACAAAGATGACAGAAGTGTTAAATTCTGCCTATCACAAGCAATAAATTGCGATAATACTATCAACATGATTGATATTACGAATTTGGACTCTGATATCGTCATGAAATTACAAGACTTTTCATCGAATAAAACTTATAGAGGTGAAGAAACTGCAATCACTTATATAGAGTGTGGAGAAATGACAAATGATTTTTATCATGTAGATTTAGAGCATTTATGGAAATAAAAGATACTTATATACGTAGGTACTGGGAAAAGATTGTGGCTGATCAGCTTGCCGATGAACTTTTAGGGAAAGGTTATCAAGTGGATAGAGAGAAAAAAGTAGGTGACCTTTGTTTTGATTTATATGCAACAAAAAATGATGAGCACATCATTTATGAGATTAAAAAAAGCCCGTTTTCTAAAGATTCAATAGAAAGCCTACAGCATTATGCTAAAGAACATGGTGCAAGGTTACAGTTGGTTATTTCCAATTATTCCGATACTCTACCTACTATAGATATTGATTTTTTTCCCCCCTTGTTGTGTGAATATATGAATACCTATCATCCTCACGATGCAATAGCATATTCTGATACGATAGAAGATATAAGTGATATTTCATATACTATGATACGAATGAATCATGATGAGATGGAATTAAAGGGTAATGCTATGTGCGACATGGAAATTCACATGGATAATGAGGGTGACATAGATTTTGATATGTCATTTCCCATGTCGTTTGGGGTTTTGCTAATACATAGAAATGGACAATGGCAAATTGAGACAAATAATGCTGAGGTATATGTCGATGATTCAAAATTTTATGGATGAGGGGGCAGTGATAAGTTAGCTTAAGTGAATATGAGGCAAATTAGAGATACTCTAGGTTAAAGTGGTACGCTAACAATAGCTTCAATATATGATGGAAGAAAAATATAGCAATATAATTAAGGAGGCTGAGGTGTTGTTTGATAGCATCCTGAAAGATTCCTTGTTGGTTCAAAAGGATACACTCTATGAAGGGTATCCAATGAATCCCACAATTAAGCATAATATAGAAGTTTGTGTAACTGATAATACTTGAAGTTATGGCATCATGGAATGAAATATTGGATGGATTTGGGCATATGCCTAGTCAATACGACTTGGTACGAAGAGAATATCTTAAACAGCTGAGTGATTATACAGGTAGAAATACAATACTCTATTATTCTGCATGGTTGCAAAAGTCTTTGATGGCTAATGGTACTTTTGACTTTGGAATCAATGATAATGATAAGACTGGTTTCATGACTTGTATATATCAGCTTGATAAGACCAAAGGACTGGATTTGATATTGCATACTCCTGGAGGTGATATATCTGCTACGGAATCTTTGGTAGTATATCTTCAAAGCATCTTTGGAAAAGACATTCGTGTTATTATCCCTCAAATGGCTATGTCTGCAGGTACTATGATTTCTTGCAGTGCAAAAGAGATAATCATGGGAAAGCATTCTAATTTGGGCCCGATAGATCCGCAGTACGGAATGTATAGAGCACATGGTATCATCGAGGAGTTTGAAAATATCAAGCATGAGAATGAAGTTAATCCGCTAGGTACACAAGTTTGGGGACCTATATTATCGAAATATACTCCAACTTTAGTGGGTGAATGCCAAAAGGTAATAGATTGGTCTAATGGTTTGGTGAAACAATGGTTGGTGAATAATATGTTTGATGATATTCCTAATGCCGAAGACAAAGCAGATAAGGTTGTTGAAAATATAGGAAGCCATGCTTTAACAAAGTCTCATAGCCGCCATCTTCATATTGATTATCTTCGTAACCTAGGATTAAATATAACGGCATTAGAGGATGATGCAAAGTTACAAGATAAGGTATTGAGCATTCATCATTCTACAATGATTACTATAAGTAGCACCAAAGCTGCTAAGATTATAGAGAATCAGAATGGTGTGTCTTTCATCAATACTATTGGATGATATGAAAGGTAATGATTAAGACGGTCCCATCCCGGACAACATGGCGAAGACCTTTGATGGTCCGCCAACCTTAGAGCGTAGCGGTTCTGAGCACCGGAGGGCGGTTACATCCTTCCTTCTGAGGAGGAAGGCTTGGTTAGAGGTGGAGCTCCCTTTGGAAAGGGAGACGGAGGGATTCGAAAAAATCCTTCTTTAATGGGAAAAAGCGATGCCAATGAGTGCAATGAAAACTCGCTTTCAAATTGCTGAGTGCAGCTCGCTTTATCAACAAAGAAGGACGGGATGATTTTAGAAAAAAAGAAAAAATAAAAACACTATATCATGATGAATGATTTTAAGAATATAAAAATAGCAGTAGCCGGTACCGGCTACGTAGGTATGAGCATAGCAACCCTGTTGTCTCAGCACCATCATGTAACAGCAGTAGATGTAATCCCAGAGAAGGTGGAGAAACTCAATAATAAGATTTCTCCAATCCAGGATGATTACATCGAAAAGTATTTAGCAGAAAAGCCATTGAACCTCGTGGCAACCCTTGACGGCAAGTCTGCCTATAAGGATGCAGATTTCGTAGTGATTGCAGCACCAACCAACTACGACCCAGTGAAGAACTACTTCGATACATCCCATGTAGAAGAAGTCATCGACCTAGTTCTGGAGGTAAACCCAGATGCAGTGATGGTCATCAAGAGCACCATCCCTGTAGGTTACACCCGCAACCTCTACTTGAAGTATGCCAAGAAGGGCGTGAAGAAGTTCAACCTCCTCTTCTCTCCAGAGTTCCTTCGTGAGAGCAAGGCACTCTATGATAACCTTTACCCAAGCCGCATCATCGTAGGCTATCCAAAGATTATCGATCGCCCTGAGTTTGCAGAGGAGAACGAGGCAATCAAGACTGTAACCAATGTCGAGATGTTGAAGGAAGCAGCCAAGACCTTTGCTGCTCTGCTTCAGGAAGGTGCCATCAAGGACAACATAGATACTCTCTTCATGGGCATGAAGGAAGCAGAGGCTGTCAAGCTCTTCGCCAATACCTATCTGGCACTCCGAGTAAGCTACTTCAATGAGTTGGATACATACGCAGAGGTAAAGGGACTCGATACCAAGGCAATCATAGATGGGGTAGGCCTTGACCCACGAATCGGCACCCATTACAACAACCCAAGCTTCGGCTATGGTGGTTATTGCCTGCCAAAGGATACCAAGCAGCTCCTGGCAAACTATGCCGATGTACCAGAGAATTTGATTGAGGCAATCGTGGAGAGTAATCGTACCCGTAAGGACTATATTGCTGATGCCGTTTTGAAGAAAGCTGGATATTATGCAGAGAATAGTACTTTCGATTCAGATAAAGAGCATTCTTGTGTAATCGGAGTCTATCGCTTGACCATGAAGTCAAACAGCGACAACTTCCGCCAGAGTGCCATCCAAGGCATCATGAAACGTATAAAGGCAAAGGGAGCTGAGGTCATCATCTATGAACCAACTCTCGAAGATGGTACAACCTTCTTTGGCAGCAAGGTGGTAAATGATATGAATACATTCAAGGCTCAGAGCCATGCGATTATCGCTAACCGCTATGATGCAAGTTTGGATGATGTAAAGGATAAGGTCTATACAAGAGATATATTCCGTAGAGACTAGTAAAGAATAGTTTTATCCTAAAGATTAAAGCTAATAATTATGATAAAGAAAAAAACACAATCAGAAGCACTAAATAAGGCAATTCTTATAATGTCTAAGGAAGAGTTCTCTCGTAAAATCTTAGATAGGATTGAAGAAGGAAAGAAACTGTTGGCTAAGGAGGTTCCATTTCAAAAGTCACCTCAAGAAAGCTATTATGGTTATTCCGTTCGTAGAGCAATGCTGCCTGTTGAACCATCTGAGGTACAACAGAATTTCATAGCAGAGTTTCGTAAATGGACAGACTATAATAGTGAATTATTGAAGCAGGCTTTTGATATACCTAATAATGAATATCAATCACATTATGTTGTATGTGGGCAGGTAATGTTCATGTCAGCAAATGAAGACTTAATCAAAATTTATAAGGATGAGTTGCGTGAGAAAATCGATTATTTGGATTCATTGAATTGTAAGATTGATTTGTTGCCTTGTTCTTCTGTCAATTCACAAATAACTTCAGGGAAGAAAACTTTATTGAAAGATTCAAAGAAGGTCTTTATTGTTCATGGTCATGATGATAATCTTCGTAGTAAGGTTGAATTGTTTGTCCGAGAGCTGGGATTTGAGCCTATAGTATTGTTCAAACAACCTAATATGGGGGAAACCATTATTCAGAAATTGCAGCGTGAAGCAAATGATGTTGTTTATTCCATCATCTTATACACACCCTGTGATTTAGGAAAGGATAAAGACAAAATTGATGAAGAAATGAAACCTAGAGCAAGACAAAATGTGGTCTTTGAACATGGCTATATGTGTGCGTTATTGGGGATGAAAAATGTCTGCGCTTTGGTTGATGATAAAGTCGAAATTCCTGGTGATTTGTCTGGTGTGTTGTTTGTACCTGTTGATAATGATGGAATGTGGAAATTTCGTATAGCTAAAGAAATGAAAGCTGTAGGACTGAAAATAGATACGAGTTGTTTAATTTAAGTTTTACTATTGGAATGATGAAAAAGGTTTATTTTTTAAATGCAGAGGCCTTCACTTATGCAGGTTTGGCTAAGGCAATATTAAAATCTATAAATTTAGCATCAGAAGAAAACATGCCTGTTGCTATAGTTGTGTCAACAACTTCTCAATTCGTTTTATTGGATAAAATATTTCCAAAGGATTCTTTTAAGAGTAAATGTTTTCGAGATTCAAATAGTAATATTACATTTCATTTACATACTTTTAAAACATATTCTAGTGCAAATTTTGAACAGCATGTTTTTGTACCAATATGCCTTTCTGAAAAAGAGTTAATCAAATTTGAGGATGAATGGAATGCATATTATTGGGTAGTTGTACCAGATGTAAAGGACTCGATATTGTCTTGGTTAAAGATCAACAAAGCTCAGGATTTGGCTACGGATGAAATAATTCATTATGAATTCAAATTAGATAAAAAAGTCCAAAATGCTATTGGATGGTTGAAGGCTACTTCATATCCAAATGAAGGCTTTTGCCATCCTTTGGATTTGAATCGTTTGAAATGTATGGCTAATGCTGTAAATTTATGCAATTTGCAATTTGATTATGATGCCGTGTTGTATTATTGCCTAAATAATGGTATAAATCATGATGGAGGCAGAAAAATTGCTGAGTATTTTTCAAAAGCAGCTCAGAGAAAGTACAAGACTGATGGTAATTATCCTTTGACTTTTCTTAAAGAAATGATGAATGAAAAACATTAGAAAATATGATACGAGATTCGCTAGTTCAACCATTTCGGTATATTGAGTTAAATAGGAATGATTTTCTCTTATGGGGATTATTTACATTAGTATTTGGGCTCTTTGGTATAGGGTTCAATATTTGGGCTCATTTTCCAAAAATGGATGTATGGAATGCTTTATTGACTGAATTTGCCGTTAATAGTTTTTATACATATAGTATAGCTTTATTGGCATCTTCAATGGGAAGTTTATTTATAAAGATACATAAGGATAAAATGCTTATGTATTCTGATATAAAACTTTGGCTGATGGTAGTGTTGTTTGTTGTTTTATTTTTATGTGCATTTCTATGTCAAGGAATGGAGAAAATATCACATCATTATTGGGTTCAACTTGTTTATTTTGTTATTTCAATATTGTTGGCAATTTATAGCTTTTGTATATGTCATATAGATGAATATCCTAATGAGTTTTCTAGCATACAAACAAAATATACAGAAGAAGAGCAACGATCATTAACCAATATGATTTCTCAATCTCGGAAAATAACAACTGATTCAAACGGAAATAAAGTATGATTATACCATATCTTAAAGTAGAGCAACCTATCGGAACATTTTATTTATCAGTAATTAAGGCTTCGATATTAAAGTCCATTACGGAAGTAAACATAAGAACATTGGAAGGTGATGGCATTCAAAGAGGATTGAAAGAGAAGAGAATTAAGGAAATTAGTGCTTTTTGTAAAGATCCGAATGCTACTTTCCCAACATCGATAGTTGTTAGTATCTATGATTCTCAGAGAGAGAAGATAACTATTGATGAGGTAAATAGAACTTTTGATATAAAAGATGATACTATCATTGGAGAAATTCTTGATGGGCAACATCGACTTGAGGGTCTTGAGGCTTCTGGAGTAATCGAAAATTTTGATTTGCCTGTTGTGCTTATGTTTGATATGTCTGTAGAGGAAAATGCTTATGTGTTTACCACAATAAATAGCAAACAAACAAAAATAAGTCCGAGTCACATTATAGACTTGCAAGAGTATTCTACATCACGCAGTCCACAGAAAACAGCCCATATGATAGCAAAAGCTTTAAATACAATGCCTGATTCTACATTTTGTGGTCGTTTGAAGATGTTAGGTGTTTCATTAGGAGGTATGGATAATGCCACGCTTTCACAAGGAACATTTGCTTCTCAAATTATGCAATTATATTCGCGTAACCCTGATGAAGATGCAAGAAAGATAAGGAATAATGAAACTTTGAAAGATGATGTAGCATTGCCATTGCGACATTATTTTTTAGCAGGCGAAGATCATATGATGCTAAAAATCTTACTTAATTGTTTCAATGCTTTAAGTCATGTTTTTGTAGATGAGTCTAATGATGCTCGTAAAAGTGTTCTTTGGAAAACAACAGGATTTAGTGCGATTGTAAGAAGTTTCCCAGAGTTGTATAGATTGGGAGAAAGGAAAAAAGATCTGTCTCAAGGCTTTTTTGAAGATGTCTTTAAAATTGTCCGTGATTATATGAAATCCAATAATATACCAATTACAGGAGAACAATTTGGAGGTGGGGGTAAGCAAGTACAGCAAAATCTAGCTCAATGGATAATTACTGCTACCCAGCAGAGATAACGTAAAAAGAATAAAGTAAGCATAGATAATGGTAAAATATAATATTAATCTAGATGGCAAGACCATCTTGGTAACAGGTGCTGCTGGATTCATTGGCAGCAATCTTGTAAAGCGTTTGTTTCATGATGTTGAGAACATCAAGGTGATTGGTATTGATAGTATTACAGATTACTATGATGTGAATATCAAATATGAACGTCTGAAAGAAATCGAGGCTTTGAATAAAGATTGGACGTTTGTTCATGACTCTATTGCCAATAAGGAGATTGTCGAGAAAATTTTCTCTGATAACCAGATTTCTGTGGTTGTCAACCTGGCAGCTCAGGCAGGTGTTCGCTATAGCATCACGAATCCTGATGCCTATATTCAGAGCAACCTCATTGGTTTCTATAACATTCTTGAGGCTTGCCGTCATCACGAAGTAGAACATTTGGTATATGCAAGTTCTAGCAGTGTGTATGGCAGCAATAAGAAAGTACCATATTCTACAGATGATAAGGTGGATAATCCTGTAAGTCTATATGCAGCTACCAAAAAGAGCAATGAGCTGATGGCTCATGCATATTCTAAGCTCTATAACATCCCAAGTACAGGATTGCGTTTCTTCACCGTATATGGTCCTGCGGGTAGACCGGATATGGCTTACTTCGGATTTACCAACAAACTTGTGAAGGGTGATACCATCAAGATCTTCAATTATGGTAACTGCAAGCGTGACTTCACTTACGTGGATGACATCGTGGAGGGTATCATGAGAGTGATGCAGCATGCGCCTGAGAAGCAGAATGGCGAGGACGGTTTGCCTATCCCTCCATATAAGGTTTATAATATCGGCAACTCGCATCCTGAGAATCTGCTGGAGTTTGTAAGCATCCTGCAGGAGGAGTTGGTTCGTGCTGGTGTTCTGCCTGAAGATTATGACTTTGAGGCACATAAGGAGCTGGTTGCGATGCAGCCAGGCGATGTTCCAGTGACTTATGCTGATACTACTCCGCTGGAGGAGGACTTTGGGTATAAGCCTGCTACTCCTTTGAAAGAGGGTCTGAGGGCTTTTGCAGAGTGGTATAAAGAATACTATTGCCGTAATTAATATTATATGATGGACAAAGACCATATATTGAAATAATTTGGCTATGCGACAATGTTCGTAATTATTATGTGGCTTTTATCATGGGGGATTATTGTACTTTGTATTGCTGGACCAACGGAAAGGGGACAATTTGGTGATCAATTTGGAGCAGTCAATGCTTTTTTTACTGGTTTAGCTTTTGCTGGTTTGATAATTACTATACTACAACAAAGGAAAGACTTGTATTATCAAAGGAAAGAGCTGGAACAGACAAATCAAGAAATGGCACGTCAAACAAAAGAGTTTGATGCACAAAATAAGACATTAAAAAGACAGCAATTTGAAAATAGCTTTTTTGAATGCTTCGTATTCTCCAAACTTTGGTAAATGATTTGCAAATAGAGATAGAATTTATTGCAAATACTAGATATGAAAAAATATCTCTTCATGGGCGGGAGGTTTTTCAAGAACTCTTTACTAAGCGTGATAACAAAGCTATTGTGTTTCCTTCATGTTATCTACCTTCTATATTGGAAAAAGCGGAAAATGAAGATTTCGATTTTATAGCTATGTCTAAAGGGTATTCTTTCCTTTATCATTATTTCAGATTTGTTTATCGCATATTAAAGTTTGTTGATGATGCTCGGGAATTAGAAACGGATGAAGAACGCTATTTGTATGTAGCTTTTATACGTTCAACTTTCTCAAATTATGAGATTGCTGCATTATTTTATAATGGACTTTTGTGTAAAGGGAAGGAAAAGTTCAAACCTTTAGCAGAAAAATATGCTTTATTCGATAATATTGATGTTTGTTTATTAGCGAGTGAGGCAGATTTAAAACTTTATCATGCTTCTGCTTTTAAGTTTGAGCATGCTGTTAATTGATATAATAAGGTTTTATGAATTTTATCGATACACAAATAATAATCATGGCCGGTGGCGTAGGCAGCCGCTTCTGGCCAATGTCAACCCCCGATTATCCAAAGCAGTTCATAGATGTGATGGGTGTGGGCCGTTCCCTCATTCAATTGACTGTAGATAGATTAAAGCCAATCTGTCCCGTAGAGAATATGTGGGTAGTGACAAACGAGAAATACACTCGAATAGTCAAGGAGCAAATCCCCGACATGCCAGTTGGTAACATATTAGCAGAGCCGGAGGCTCGCAATACCGCTCCATGTATTGCTTATGCCTGCTGGAAGATCCAGAAGCAGCATCCTGATGCCAACATCGTGGTGACACCATCCGATGCCCTGGTCATCAATACCTCGGAGTATCAGCGAGTGCTCAGCAAGGCTTTGAACTATACATCCGATAAAAACGCCATCGTTACCATCGGTATCAAGCCAAATCGCCCGGAAACAGGCTATGGCTATATCGCCGCAGCAGAGCCAACATGCGTAGATGAAATCTATAAGGTTGAGGCTTTCAAGGAAAAGCCAAACCTGGAGACAGCCGAGCAATACCTTGCCGATGGCAATTACTTTTGGAATGCCGGAATCTTCGTATGGAACATTGATACCATCAGTAAGGCTATCCGTACCTTCCAGCCAAACCTTGCCCGCATCATGGACGAGATAGCATCTTCTTTCTATACCGAACAGGAAAAAGAGATGGTCGGCAAACTTTTCCCAACCTGCGAGAAGATAAGCATTGACTATGCAGTGATGGAGAAGTCGAAGGAAATCTATACCTTGCCAGCCGAGTTCGGCTGGAGCGACTTAGGTAGTTGGGGCAGCCTCCGCGCCTTGCTTCCACAAGATGAGGCTGGCAATGCCAAGGTAGGCAAGGATATCCGCTTGTATGAATGCAAGAACTGCGTGGTTCATGCAGCAGATGAAAGCAAGGTGGTAGTTCAAGGCTTGGATGACTATATCGTAGCCGAGAAGAATGGACAACTGCTTGTTTGCTCATTGGAAAAGGAGCAAAAAATAAAATATTATAATGTCGATGCAAAATAGTTTGGTTTCCGGTTGTATTCAAAAGCGTAATTTAGCATTTGATTATGTCAAGGCTTTTGCCATTTGGTTGGTAGTTTATGGACATTGTCAACAACATCTATTGATGCAGAATAGATTGGATAATGTCGTTTATCAATTCATATATACGTTCCATATGCCCCTGTTTATGATTATATCTGGATATTTTTCAGAATCTTCACTTAAGCTTGATGTCTTCAAATTTATTTTAAAGAAATTTAGAACTCTGATAGTGCCAGTTGTTACATATAGTTTATTCTTGACTTTGTTCTATGCATTATATGGCAGTCATGGATTTGTTAGTATTGGGGATACTTTCTTGTTGTTTGTCGGGCGATGTTATGCTCAACTTTGGTTCTTGAAAGCTTTGTTTATATGTAATTTATTATTGTACATATGCAAGTTTAGTGGATTTCGGTCTAGTATTTTATGTGTGACTATATTGATTAGTCAATTTATCGTTGATTTTCATATGTCTGTGATGTATCCAATATTTATAATTGGATTCTATCTTCGTAAATATAATATAGTCAATGAACTCTGCCAAAATACGAAAATGATTTATGGAGGAATTCTAGTGTTCCTTATTTTGAGCATTCCTTGGTGTTTAATTAGAGATTTTAGGGACTATGGGGGGGGTGATTTATTATATAAAGAATTATTGAATATATATAGAATTGTAATGGGATTTTCTATATCGTTTAGTCTTTTGTTATTGGTGTCTAAATGGTTTCAAGAAATAAATGCAAATAGTTGTCTATTTGGCAGGATGATTTCTTATATTGGAGCTTGTACACTTGAAATATACATATTGCAATCGTTTATTCTTGAAGTATTATTAGCTAGATTTATTAAAATGCCAGCAGATTTTTCTTTGTTGACTTCTAGTCTGATATTTGTCCCTATATCATTTTTACTTATCTTTATATGTATAGCTGTTGGTAAAATGATTGATTCTAATCAGTGGCTAAGTTTTCTGTGTTTTGGGAAAAAGTTGTAATGCTCTAAATTCAGAAACGAAGTAATTGCTTTTTGTCAACATTGTTTAGATAAGATTTACATGATAGTCTCAATGCTTGACATAGCCAAGAAAAAATGTGTTATATGTAATATAGTCACACTAGTACAAAGGCGATATTGAATATTAATGAGATGTATATTAATTATTTAGTAGTTTTAAATTATGGTAAATAATAAATGTTTAACAAATATTAATATAGTAAAGAGATATGGATATATAATATTGATTATTTTTACTATTCTTGAAATGCTATTTCATTTTTCGTATGATAATCTTTTAGGATGCATTGTATTTCTTTATGCCTGGACACTTCTTTCAAAATTAGTTTTGTTCAAGAAAAATTTTGAGAGGTGTTTATTGCCAACATTAGCAATAACGGGGTTTATATTTTGCTATTATTTCTTGCCATTAATTGCGACTTTTTTAGAGGGTAAACCTTTAACTTATAACTTTCAAGTAGCAGAAGTTACGTTTTTCAATATGTTTTTAAATATAACCACGGTTGTATTAGCATATAGATTATGTCTAAGTTGTTATAGAAGTGGTAATTTATTGGAATCTTTATGGAATCGCATGGGATATTTTACGCCACCAAATGAAAGACAAATTTGGTTTTTTGGTATAGTAGGATGTGCTTTGTTGTTTTTGGGTATTTTTACGCAGGGCGATTCTGCAGACTATATGGATGAAATGCAAGTTGGAACTGATTTGCCTAGCGTTATTATGGATCTTTTCAAAAAATATGCGACAATGCCAATTTGTTTGTATTTCTGTACTTTGTATGGATACAACAAACCTATCAAATTCAAACGATGGCTCATACCATTTTTAATATTAATGTCATTGATAGGCGTTGCGACAACGAAAAGGTCTATGATTTTTAATGCTTTTGCTACACTTGGTGTCATATATCTCTTCATCGTTATATATGAGAATAAAAAAATATTTTCTACAAAAAATGTAATAATATCCTTTTTAGCAATTTTCTTAATTACCGGACCTTTGGCAGATTTAGCATTAGCAATGGCTTTGAATCGAACGAATATGGATTTAGGGGCCGGTACTTTCGATAAAGTATTAGAACTTTATCAAGATAAAAATAAAATGGAAACTTTAAAAAATGCACAAAGATTGATAACTTCGAACGCAGGTAATAATCGACTAAGTTGGAGTGAAGAATATGTGGATAATATTTTTCTTGATAGATTTTGTAACATTCGTGTTTTGGATGCAAGTGTTTTTTATGCTAGTGCTTTAGGATACGACAGTCCTAAAATGCATAAATATTTTAAAGAAGAAATAGTTAATAGACTTCCAAGTCCTATTGTTTCTTTAATAGGTGAAAAAAAAGTCCCACATAGTACTGTTGCAGATGAAATGAATAATAGTTATTTTAATGCAGGTGGACGATTTTGGATTGGTTGGAAAGTATCTGGTGATATTGGTGTTGGATTGTATACTTTCGGTTATAAATATTATCCAATTGCTTTTATAATATATTTTATTGTTTTCTTATTAATGAGTTCTTATACAAAATTTGTAAGAGGTAAATTTATAATACCAACAGTTGTTATGGTAACTTTTTATTTAAAATTTGTTTATTTTGACAATGCGTTTGGTATTTATTCTAGTATTGGAGAATTGATGAGAGGGTGGATTAATATAATTGTTTACTGTATAGTTTTAAAAATAGTAAAACTTGTTGTTCGATAATTATGAGTCAAAAATATGATATTGTGATTCCAGCAGTAGCTGGAGACGTTCCTTTTTTACCAAAGGTTATAAAATATATACGTTTGAATCTTGTAGATGCAGAGTGTATATATATAGTTACTAATAAGAAGAATTTTAGTTGCAAGCGACTTTCTGAGATTCATGATGCTCATGTAGTTCTTCTAGATGAAAATATGTTCATAGAAGGACTTAGTTTTAATAGCATTAAGGAAAATTTAGTGAGTCGTGGTTATTTTGATAGCCCTGGTTGGTTTTTGCAGCAATTTATAAAACTTGGTTTTGCTGCTACCAAATATGCAAAAGAGTATTACCTTACTTGGGATGCAGACACCCTACCGCTTTCAAAAATTCAATATTTTGAGGATTCACATCCACGTTTTACGATAAAGAAAGAATGTCATCTTGCATATTTCGAGACAATTGAGAGACTATTCGGCTATGGAAAATTAAAAGACTATTCTTTTATTGCAGAACATATGATGTTTAAAGTTTCTGTAGTTAGAGAAATGCTCAAAGAAATAGAAAACTCAGATGTGCAAGGTGAAAAATGGTTTGATAAGTGTCTTAATGCTTGTAATTTCAATAGCAAATATCCGGCTCCGCATTTCTCTGAGTTTGAAACTTATGGTACATATTGTACAAAGAAATATCCAGAGTTGTATCATACTCAAAAGTTAAATACATTTAGAGGTGCAGGTTTTATAAGAGGACGATTTATTACTGATAAGATTTTGAGTAAAATGTCGCTTGATTTGGATACAGCTTCTTTTGAATTGTACGACAAGCCTTGCTTTCCATATAGTATCCCATATTATATCGCACATTTTAAAACTAAATTTAAAAAAGCAAGAAGAATGTCTTTAATGGTGGTCTTTAAAAAGTTATTTAAAATCAGTTAATAAAGATACTAATGGAATCTTCTAATGTAAATAATAAGAGAATTGCTAAAAATACAGCCTATCTTACTATCAGAGCTCTCTTAATCATGTTTATCTCTCTATATACTTCAAGAGTGATATTGGACAAATTAGGAGTTGAAGATTTTGGTATATATAATGTTGTAGGTGGTTTTGTAGGAATATTCTCATTTTTGAAAACATCTTTCTCTAGTGTAACACAAAGATTCTTGAATCTTTCCTTAGGGCGTGATGATCAAGTTGAGGCACGAAAGATATTTAGCCAACATTTACTTCTATATTGCATTGCAATTGTAATATTGATTATCTTAGCAGAAACGGTTGGACTTTATTTTGTGGAAAACAAATTGGTTATTCCGAAAAATCGATTAGATATAGCTATAACAATATATCATTTTTCGGTTCTTACCATATGCATAAATATCTTTGGTATCGTCTATAATTCTGCTATTATAGCACACGAGAATATGAAAGTATTTTCATACATAGGAATAATAGAAGGACTCTCGAAATTAGGTATAGCATTTTCTTTGGTGGTATGTGATATAGACAGGCTCTTGCTTTATGGCTTTCTTATGATGCTATTGCAACTTCTCATACAACTTTACAGTTACATATATTGTCGAATAAAATATACCGAATGTCGGTTCATGAGATATTGGAGTAAAGGAGATATACTCCAAAGTATAAGGATGATAGGTTGGGACTTTGTGAATAATATAACTTTTGTTTTCAAAGATCAATTTCTTACGATTTTATTAAATATATTTTTCGGTCCTGTTGTGAATGCAGCTAGAGCTGTTACAGCACAAGTAAATATGGCAATTAATAGTTTTTGTGGTGGATTTATGACTTCTGTTAAACCACAATTAGTAAAGTCGTATGCTAAAGACGATAAATCATATTTGATTTCTCTTTTCTTTAAGAGCAGCAAGTATTCCTTTTTTATCATTTATGCTTTTTGTCTTCCGGTTATTCTTTGTGTTCATACATTGCTTTCTCTTTGGTTAAAAGAGGTCCCACGTTATACAGAGGTATTTGTTATATGGAATTTAATGGAGTCTATATGTGCAGTCCTATTGGCTCCTAATTGGACAATGACTCTGGCTTCTGGCAAATTAAGGAAGTATGTATTGATGTGTAATTTAGCAAACTTAATGGTATTTCCATTTTGTTACATCTGCTTTTTGTGTGGTGGTAGTCCAATATGGGCATATGTTATTGCATTTTTGATGCGTGTATTGGAAGTCTGCTTCGCATTATATAATAGTAATCTTGTAATTGGATATGGCATAAGGCAATATCTAAATAAAGTGATACGTCCATGTTTAATAGTTGTATGTATAACGGTCATTGTTTCTTATCCTATAAATCGTATGTTGGGAGAAGGTTTTATTAGTTTAGTCTTAACGACCATTGTTTCTTCACTTTCACTGGTAGTCGCAGTATGGTTTTTTGGTGCAACTAAAGGAGAGAAACAGTATATAACAAAATTCTTAAAGAACAAGTTTTTAAAGAATACGCAGAACTAATGAAAGTAAAGGTATATTTCATACATGAATTTATTCATGATTTAGATGGTTTTGCAAACTATCTAAGAATTAGTGACAAAATTAAAAGTCATTTGGTTTGGGATACAGATAATCCTGATTTTCTTTTTGCTTCTGAATGGATATATTTCAAGAAGCATGCCTTTAAAGAGTTTAAGAGACTTTGGGGAAAAGCAAAAGTCAGAGTGATGTATGCAGGTGAAGCAATTGAACCAGACTTTAATCTTTTTGATTATGTTATAGGATTTAGTAACAAATGTCAAATGGGAGATAGATTCGTTAGAATTATGTCTCCGTTAGATATGTTTTCAAGCTTCATTCATCAGCGTGAGAATGAAATAACGTCATTGGAACAAGCAAAGTTGTGCTTAAACGAAAAGAGAGGGTTTTGTAATTTTTTATATTCTAACCCAAATGCACATCCTCGCCGCGACCAATTGTTCTATGAATTATCGACTTATAAAAGAGTTGATTCTCTTGGACGCCATCTGAATAATGTTGGAAAATTGGGAACAGGCTTTGTAGGGCATGCTGCTGATTGTAAGGATATAAAGTCATTATATAAGTTCTCAATTGCTTCTGAGAATGCAACATTTGATGGCTATACTTCTGAGAAAGTCTATACTTCCCTTACAGCTCATACTGTTCCAATCTACTGGGGTAATAAAGACATTTCTGAAGATGTAAATCCTAAGGCAATTATCAATGCCAATGAATTTACCAGTCCTCAGGAATTAATTAATTATGTAAAGTACGTTGATGAGCATGATGATGTTTGGCTTGATATGGTAATGCAACCATGGATTTTACCAGAGCAGATGAAGAAGCATCTGCAAAGAACGCAAAAGTATGATGACTTCTTTGAATGGCTGTTTGAGGGGGAGATTAATGATAAGAAGCGAATAGCAGAGGGAACTCATGTTGATAATTATCGTATGTTTCTTCTTGATAGAGCATACTCCATGGAATTGAATTGGAAAACTTTTCCAAGATATATTGATAAATTGAAAAAAAGTTTAAAAAGTAGTACGTTTTAATCCATAAGATTATGAATCAAAGATTAGTAAAAGTAATCAAAAACCCCTACAAGGTGTTTAATTGGTTAGCAGCTCATCATCTTTTAAATTGGATGGATGATAAGACTTATTTAAAATTGGTTTATCGTGGACATTTCGGAAAGAAATTGAATCTAGATAATCCAATTACTTTCAATGAGAAGTTACAATGGTTGAAGCTTTATAATAGAAAACCAGAATATACTATCATGGTAGATAAAGTGAAAGCTAAAGAGTATGTAGCTAATATTATCGGTGAGGAGCATATTATACCAACATTAGGAGTCTGGGATGATCCTGATGATATAGACTTTGACAAACTTCCAGATCAGTTTGTGTTGAAATGCAATCATAATTCAGGAATAGGTCTTTGCATTTGCAAAGATAAAAGCAAACTGGATATAGAAAAGGTGAAAGAAGGTTTACGCAAAGGCTTAAAGGAAGACTTTTATCTGATGGGAAGAGAGTGGCCCTATAAGAATGTGCCTCGTAAGATTCTTGCTGAGAAATATATGGTTGATAGTGAATACGATAAAAAAGCCATTGGGAAGGAAGATTTACAGGATTTGCATGACTATAAATTCTTTTGCTTCAATGGGGAGCCAAAAGTCATGTTTGTTTCAAGTGATAGAACAAAGAAAGTTTGTTTCGATTATTATGATATGTCTCTAAATCACCTTGATTTGAAGCAAGGTGGTGATAATTACAATGGACATATTGCTTTGCCAAAACACTTTGAGGAAATGAAATCCTTAGCAGAAAAGATTTCTGCAAATATTCCGCATGTAAGAACTGATTTCTATGAAATCAATGATAAGGTTTATTTTGGCGAGTTAACCTTCTTTGATTCAAGTGGCTTTGCCAAATTTGAACCTGAAAATTGGGATGAAAAGTTAGGAAAATTAATTGTTCTACCCCCCCTATCGCGGATATCTGATAGAAGGTAATGGCTTCATGTTGTGCATTCATATTGCTGAAGAAAAAAAAGAATGCGTTTTGACGGACTATAAATTCTTTTGCTTTGATGGCGAGCCGTTTATGATGTATGTTTCTCAAGATCATGCAGAGCATGCTACCACAGATTTCTTCGATATGGATTACAATCTTCTTCCTATTCGGATGAGAGATCCTAATTCTGAAAATCCTCCAGCCTGTCCTAAAGAGTTTGAGGAAATGAAGCAATATGCTAGAATGCTATCTAAGAATATTCCTCATCTGCGAGTAGATTTTTATGTTATTAATCACCATGTTTATTTTGGTGAGTTGACATTCTATCATAATGCAGGTTTTTCTTTGGTGAAGCCACATGAATGGAATGTGAAATTAGGTAATTTGATTAAATTGAAATCATAGTTCTCTATTGATTTTAAGCAAATTTTAGATGAAAAAAGTAGTATATACAGCTTTAACGGGTAGCTATGATTCTCTAGAACAACATAAGTATGTTAATCCAGAGTATGATTATATTTGTTTCTCCAATGATTTTGGAGATAAGAAGAAAATAGGGATTTGGACAATTAGAAAGATTGATTATCCTTCTGATGATAAACAGCTACAGTCCAGATATCCTAAATTACAACCACATGAGGTGTTGCCTGAATATGATATCAGTCTTTATGTAGATGCTAATGTCAACATTTTAACACCATATCTGTTCCGTCGTATAGACGAACTAGTGAAAGAGGGCGTGAAATTAGCTGGAGTAAAACATCAGTTTCGTGATTGTCTCTATGAAGAAGGATATCGTGTATGGATAAGTGGCGTTGATAAAAATATTAATGTTATTAGAAGACAGCTGAGCTATTATAAGCAGGATGGTTTTCCACGTCATTTTGGAATGTATGAGGCAAATGTTATTTTTCGTCAACATAATGACCCTCTAATTATCAAACAATGTAATGAATGGTGGAGATTGCGTTTGAATTATTCTAAGCGAGATCAATTGGGATATAGTTATACTTTATGGAAATATAATATTCCTTTTGTATATCTTTTGCCTGAGGATCAATGGGCAAGAAATAGCAAGGAGGTAACTTGCAGAGTAAGACCTCAAAAATACCCATATTTTGAGCAAAAAGTTGTCAATGCATATTACAAGTTTTATATTCCGTTGAAGCAAAAAATTGGTTTTCCTATCTTTTATAAAGCTCTTTAGTTATGTCCTATACTTTCACCATTATCTTAAATGATGCGCAGCCTAATTCTTGGCCAGACATCGTATGGCGTGATGCTTTATCTTCCGGAGCCCGTGTCCTTCTCGATAGCTGCATTCCTTTGCCTGCTCCTTTGCGCCACCTACGAAAGGCGCATTTCGCCAACCCTGCCAACAGCAAGGTATGGTTGCCGCTAAAATGTCTATGGGATGGAACCAATACACTTCGACTGTCAGACCTTGACCCATCTAAGCGGAACTTTATCATTTTCCAAACAGGAATTAAGTTCTCAGCTCATTATATTGAACGATTGAAACGGGAGCGCAATGCTTGTATTGTTCTCTATATGCCGGATAATATTAGAACAATGAAAATAGCACAGAATAAGGATGAGTTTCAGAGATTCTGTCGTCATTATCATGTAGACCAGGTATATTCTTTTGATAAGAAGGATTGTGAAGTATTTGGGGCAAAGTTCTTTGACTTCTATTCTATGTTGCCTATCAAGAAAGAACCCATAAAACAAGTTAATGGTAAGATGAGGGTACTTTATGTGGGAGGATGTAGAAGCATGGAACGATTGAAAACGCTTCATGCTATATATGATAAGTTGAGGGATATAGCTAGTTGTACATTTTATATAAATGGGGCAGACAAGGAAAATGCTACTAAAGAAGGTATCATTTATAATCACCCATTAAGTTATGCTGAGGTTGTAGAGTTGGTTCAACAAAATGACATTATTGTTGAAATAATCAATGGAGCGCAAACCGGTAATACGTTGCGACTCAAAGAGGCTGTTTGCTATAATAAGTGTTTGTTATCAAATAATAAGAATATAATCTCTTCACCTTATTATAATCCTGCCTATATGCAGATGTTTGATAGTGTGGATGAGATTAATATTAATATATTTAGTAAAAATGTAAACTATAACTATCGAGGAGAATTTAGTCCAAAACTTCTGATGAATATAATTGTAGAAGAAGATTTAAAACGAAAAAATGAATAATATCGTGAGCAAAATAGGAATATTAACCTATCATTCAGGTTTCAATTATGGGGCTTGTTTGCAGGCGTATGCTTTGCAGACAACTTTGAAGAAGTTAGGGTATGATAGTGAGATTATAAATTTTGAGACAGATGCCTTTGTGTCTAGTAGAGAAATGTTTAGCCGCAAGCCAAGGCGTTTGAAGGAATTTATCAAGAACATCACAAGATTGCCTTATTGGAAATCTTTGCATGAGAGAGAGAGAATGTTTAATAGCTTTACGTTCGATGTATTGAAATCTACTCCACGCTATAAAACAGAGGAAGAGGTAAAGCAGCATGCCGAGGACTATGATTGTATCATTTGTGGAAGTGACCAAATTTGGAATCTAACCCATGTGAAGGACGATCCAGCCATCACTCCTTTGTTCTTCTTGAACTTTCCGAAAAAGCAAAGAAGAGTGGCTTTCTCAGCTTCCTTTGCTAGTTTTACGAAGATAGCTCATCTACATGAGGAGGAGTTTATGCCTTGGATCAAGGAGTTTGATTCGATTTCTATTCGAGAGCAAGATGGTTATGAATACTTGAAATCCAAAGGAATTGATTGTGAGTTAACCTTGGATCCAACAATACTATTGGACAAGGAGGACTATGAGCCGATATGTAAGCCTCGTCTTATAAAGGAAAAATATGTATTGATGTTCGGTTGGAATACCAATTCTGATTTGGTAGAGGCGGCAAAGCAAGTTTCAAAGAAGCTAGGTTTGCCAGTATATAATATAGTACCACCACCACGTAAGATGTTTTGTGGTATTCCTAGAAATGATTATATCGGATTAAATGTACACCCTGTATCGCTTTCAAATGTACAGCCGCTATCGGATTCAAATGTACACGTTTACGATAGCGTCACTTGCGTGCGCAA
>Ga0256871_1000183_pt1 | contig 22708 bp, 21 predicted proteins | sample RumenRJG_07RNA_FD_185439 | JGI IMG/M metagenome (GOLD analysis project Ga0256871, IMG submission 185439) | Metatranscriptome of bovine rumen microbial communities from Lethbridge, Alberta, Canada - Rumen RJG_07 (Metagenome Metatranscriptome) | ecosystem: Host-associated > Mammals > Digestive...
AAAGGGCCGGAAGGAAACATCGAGTATCTCTGCCTTCTGAAGAAAAACGGAGGCGCCCCGGCTGTGGATGAGGCTTTGATCCGGAAGACCGTGGCGGAGGCGCACGCGGCGCTTGATGTGTGAAGACGGGAAAGGAAAATGCCAGATGAAGCAGATAGAACGGTTCGGGATCATCCGGAATACGGGCATTCCGGAGGCGGAGCGGACGGCGGAGATGATCTGCGCTTATCTGGCGGACCGGGACAGGACCTGCGTCGTCTCGACGACGGGCGCGGAGCTTCCGGACGGAACGGAATGCGCGCTGGTGCTCGGCGGGGACGGTACGCTGCTCAGGGCCGCCAAGGTCGTGATCGACCGTCAGATTCCGCTTCTCGGCATCAATCTCGGGACGCTGGGATATCTTGCGGAAATCGAGCGGGACGGCCTCACCGAGGCGCTGGACCGGCTGATCGGGGGCCGGTATTCCATCGAGAGCCGGATGATGCTCGAAGGAACCGTGTACCAGCGGGGCAGGGCGATCTTTCATGACGTCGCGCTCAACGATGTTTATATGAAGGGACTTCGTCCCCTACGGTCCTACCGGTTTCTCAACTATGTGAATGGCGCGTATCTGAACCGGCTGACCGCGGACGGCATCATTCTGTCAACGCCTACCGGCTCCACCGGATATGCCCTCTCGGTCGGAGGGCCTATCCTCTCTCCGGAGGGCGAGATGATCATGATGACGCCGATCGCGGCGCATTCGCTGGTCGCCGGACGGAGCATCGTGCTCCCGGCCACGGACCGGATCCGTGTGGAAATCGGAGAAGGCAGGACCGGGGTTGTTCCGGGCGCGGCGAGGGTGCTTTTCGACGGCGCTCATGAGATGCGCCTGAATACCGGTGACGCTGTGGAGGTCAGGCGTGCGGACCGCTGCACCAGGATCATCCGCGTCAACAACATCAGCTTTCTTGAAGTGCTCAGAAAAAAGATGGCGGAGTCTTAAGATGAAGAACGCAAGACAGGAACAGATCCTGCGCCTGATCGCATCCGAGCAGATCGAGACGCAGGAGGAGCTGGCTTCCCGGCTGAACCGGGCGGGGTTTTCCGTGACACAGGCCACCGTATCCCGCGATATCCGGGAACTGAAGCTTCGGAAGGCGCAGGGGGCGGACGGGCGGCTGGTCTATACATCGAAGACGGACGAAGAGGAGGACCGCAGAGACCGCTATCAGAGGGTGCTGCGGGATGCCTTCGTCTCCGCGGACAGCTCACTCAACATGATCGTGATTCATACAGCCTCCGGAATGGCGATGGCCGCGGCCGCGGCTCTTGATTCCCTCGGGTGGAAGGAACTGCTGGGGTGCATCGCGGGCGACGACACGGTGATGGCGGTAGCTCGGTCGGCGGACGGAGCGGCGGCGGTTGTCCGGCGCATCAGGCTCATCACGGGGGGATAAACGGAATGCTCAGAAATCTTCATGTCAGAAATCTTGCCCTGATCCGGGAAATCGATGTGGATTTTACTGAAGGCCTCAACATTCTCACCGGAGAGACCGGATCGGGCAAGTCGATCATTGTCGACGCGATCGGGCTTGCGCTCGGCGGCCGCATCTCGCGGGAACTGGTCAGCGGGGGAACGGCGCTGACAGAGCTGACGTTTGAGGTAAGCCGTCCGGAGACGCTTGCGGAGCTGCGCGGACTGGATGTGGAACCGGAGGACGGCCAGATTCTGATCGCGAGGAAAATGCAGGACGGACGGAGCACGATCCGGGTCAACGGAGAGACGCGTCCGGCGGCGGAGGTACGGCGGATTGCCTCACTGCTGTTGGATATTCACGGCCAGAGCGAACACCAGAAGCTTCTGAGAGAGGATGTTCAGCTCTCGCTTCTTGACGCCTACGGCGGCACAGAGATCGCAGCCGCGAAGGACAGGGTGCGCGGGTGCTACGGTGTCTGGCACCGGCTGAAGAAGACGATCGGGGCCGAGACGATGACGGAGGAGGAACGGGCGCGGCGCATATCCTTCCTGACCTTTGAGACAGACGAGATACGAAACGCGCGTCTTCAGGAGGGAGAGGACGAGGCGCTTGAGAAGGCGTACCGGAAGCTGGCCAACGCCCGGAGGATCGCCGAGGCCGTGACCGCGGTCCATGAGGCGACGGGGTACGACGAACCGGAAGCGGCCGGAGAGCGGATCGGGGAAGCGCTGAAGACGCTGGAGGGGGTGGCGCAGTACGACGAGGCGCTTGCCGGCGCGGCGGATCAGCTGAGCAGCATCGACAGCCTTCTCAACGACTTCAACCGGAGTCTCGCCGACTATGCCGACGGGCTGGAGGACGGCGGCACGTCGCTCGAGGAGACGGAGGAACGTCTCAACACCGTCAATCGCCTGAAGAGCAAATACGGCCGGACGGTCACGGCGGTCCTCGATGCCTTAAAAGAGAAGGAAGAGGAACTGGAACGGCTGAACGCCTATGAGGAGCGGCAGGCGGAGCAGCGGCGGGAGCTGGCCGCCGCGGAGAAGGAGCTGGCCGCGGCGTCTGCGGCACTCACATCTGTCCGCAGGAAGTGGGCGGTTCCGTTCGCGCAGGAGGCGTCGCGCCAGTTCGCGGATCTGAATTTCGCGAGGTCGGATTTTGCGGTTGAATTCCGCGAGCCGGGCGCCTATACGGAGAACGGGCAGGATACGGTGGATTTCTGCATCTCGACGAATCCGGGCGCGCCGCGCCGGCCACTGCGCAGTGTGGTGTCCGGCGGAGAGCTGTCCCGTCTGATGCTGGGAATCCGCACGATGTTCGCGGACACCGATGCCACGGATACGATCATTTTCGACGAGGTGGATACGGGAATCAGCGGCCGGACCGCCCAGAAGGTGGCTGAGAAGCTCGCATGTGTCGCGCGGGCGCATCAGGTTCTCTGCATCACCCATCTGCCCCAGATTGCGGCGATGGCCGACACGCATTTCTGCATCACAAAGGAAGTGAGCGACACAGCGGCGATCACGAGGATCGAGCCTCTCGGCGAGGATGCTTCCGTGAGCGAACTGGCCCGTCTGATCGGAGGAGCAGAGATCACGGAGAACACGCTGAATTCCGCGAGGGAGATGATACAGATGAGCCGGGAGTTTCGCCGTCTTTATGCAAAATGACGTGTAAAGAACGCCGAAATTGCGCCGCTCTGTCGACATTACACAGAATCTGTGCCATAATAGGGACAACAAAGAGAACGTGAAGGAGGCTTCCACACCATGAAAAATATTCTCTTCGTCGCATCCGAGAGCGTGCCGTTCATCAAGACGGGCGGACTCGCCGATGTGGTGGGCTCTCTGCCGAAGGCTCTGGACTCCCGCTACTTCGACTGTCGCGTGGTGCTGCCCTACTACTCCTGCATGGCGCAGAAGTGGAAGGATCTGCTTCAGTACAAGACCAACTTTTATATGGACTTTGACTGGAACAGCTGCTATGTCGGCATCTTCGAGTGCGTCTATGAGGGCGTCCACTTCTACTTCATCGACAACCAGGACTATTTCACGTCGGACAAGCCATACGCGGGCATGCCCTGGGATATGGGCCGGTTCGCCTTTTTCAGCAAGGCGGCGCTGTCGATCCTTCCCACCATTGACTTCCGGCCGGACGTGATTCACTGCCATGACTGGCAGACGGGACTGGTGCCGGTGTATCTCAACGCTTATTTTCAGGACAATGAGTTCTACCGCGGCATCAAGACGGTGATGACGATCCACAACCTGAAGTTTCAGGGCATCTGGGACGTAAAGACCATGAAGGATATCGTGGGGCTGCCGGATTACTACTTCACACCGGATAAGATGGAATTCCGGCGCGACGGCAATCTGCTGAAGGGCGGCCTCGTTTACGCCAACGCGATCACAACGGTTTCCCGCTCCTACGCGGAGGAAATCAAGATGCCTTATTACGGCGAGGGGCTGGACGGACTGATGCGCGCCCGCGAGCACGATCTCCGGGGCATCGTGAACGGTATCGACTACACGGTCTTCAATCCGGCTACGGATCCGAACCTGTACCAGAATTACGACGCGCGTACTTTCCGCAAGGAAAAGGTGAAAAACAAGACGGCTCTGCAGGCGGATCTCGGTCTCAACGTGGATCCGAAGACCATGCTGATCGGCATCGTTTCCCGCCTGACCGACCAGAAGGGCTTCGATCTGATCGCCTATGTGATGGACGAGATGTGTCAGGATTCAGTTCAGTTCGCCGTGCTCGGAACCGGTGACGAGAAGTATGAGAACATGTTCCGGCATTTCGCCTGGAAGTACGGCGGCAAGGTCTCCGCTCAGATCTATTACAACGAATCGCTGGCGAACAAAATCTACGCCGGCTCCGATGCGTTTCTGATGCCGTCTCAGTTTGAGCCCTGCGGGCTGAGCCAGCTGATCGCGCTCCGCTACGGCACGCTGCCCATCGTACGCGAGACCGGAGGACTCCGGGATACGGTGCAGCCCTACAATGAATTCGAGGGAACCGGAACGGGCTTCTCATTCAGCAATTACAACGCGCACGAGATGATGGGGACGGTCCGTTACGCGGAAAAGATCTACTATGACAAGAGACGGGAGTGGAACAAGATGATCGACCGCGCCATGGAGCAGGATTTCTCATGGGAGCACTCCGCGCTCGAGTATCAGGAGCTGTATGACTGGCTGATCGGCTGAGAGACGGCCGGTCTGAAGATAAGACGGATATGGGACTGCTTTCTCCTTCAGGAGAGGGCAGTCCCACATGGTTTCGGGGGAAACGGTGGATCTTGACGGAAGCGTGACAGAAAGAAACGGTACGGAGGAGAGGAGGAGGGGGGAGAGAGGCATCGTTGACAGGAAAAATGGCCTGTAGTAGAGTACAGAACAGCAAATTGTTCGGCAGCAGCCGATCCCAAGAAGGAGAAGAGAATTGAAAAAAAACGAGATGCCGAAGGAAGGCACCCTGAAGGAAGAAAAGGAAAAGGCACTGGAGGCGGCGATCGGCCAGCTGGAGAAGCAGTTCGGCAAGGGTTCCGTGATGAAGCTCGGCGACGCCAGAGCCAGCATGAATGTGGAGACGGTGCCGACCGGCTCGCTTTCGCTTGATATCGCCCTTGGCGTCGGAGGCGTCCCGAAGGGACGCATCATCGAGATCTACGGACCGGAGTCAAGCGGCAAGACCACCATCGCGCTTCATATGGTCGCTGAGGTTCAGAAGCGGGGCGGCATCGCGGGCTTTGTGGACGCGGAACATGCGCTTGATCCGGTCTATGCGAAGAACATCGGCGTGGATATCGACAATCTCTACATCTCCCAGCCGGATTCCGGCGAGCAGGCGCTGGAGATCGCCGAGACGATGGTCCGGTCCGGCGCGGTGGACATCATTGTCGTGGATTCGGTGGCGGCGCTGACGCCGCAGGCTGAGATCGACGGAGACATGGGCGACTCGCACGTGGGCCTTCAGGCCCGTCTGATGAGTCAGGCGCTCCGCAAGCTGACTTCCGCGGTGAGTAAGACCAAGTGCATCGTGATCTTCATCAATCAGCTCAGAGAGAAGATCGGCGTGATGTTCGGCAACCCGGAGACGACCACAGGCGGGCGTGCTCTGAAATTCTACGCTTCGGTCCGGCTCGATGTGCGCCGGGTGGAGGCGATCAAGGCCGCCGGTGAAGTCACCGGCAACCGGACAAAGGTGAAGGTCGTCAAGAACAAGGTAGCGCCGCCATTTAAGGAAGCGCAGTTCGACATTATGTTCGGCCGCGGCATTTCCCGGTCCGGCGACATTCTGGATCTGGCAGTGGAGAACGGACTGATCGACAAGAGCGGCGCGTGGTTCGCGTATGAGGGCGAGAAGATCGGACAGGGACGCGAAAACGCGAAGCTCTTCCTTGAGAACCATCCTGACGTGATGAAAGAGGTGGAGCAGAGAGTGCGCGGCGCGTACGGACTGCCCGTGGAGGAGACAGCCGATGAAACGGCACAGCAGCCGTCCGCGGAGACGCTTCCGGACGAGATGTGATGGACCGGGAAACAAGGCTCCGGGCGAGAAAGAAAGCGCTGGCGCTGCTCACGGACATGGACCGGACGGAGGCGCAGCTGACTGAGAAACTTGCCCGGGCGGGCTTCGATGAGGAGGCCGTCCGCGACGCGGTGGAATATGTGCGCGGCTACGGCTACATCAACGACGCGCGGTACGCCGATCACTACATCGAGATCATGAAGGAAAGCCGCAGCCGGCGCAGAATCGTGCAGGATCTGACGATGAAGAAGGGGCTTTCGGGACATGAAGTGGAGGAAGCGCTGTCCCGGACCGGCGGGTGGGATGAGCGCCCCCTGATCCTTCGTCTGGCAAAGAAGAAGCTCCGGACGCTGCACGGAGACGCGGAGGAGCGGAGGAGAAAGACGGCGGCGTATCTTATGCGTCAGGGATTCGCCGCACCGGATGTGATGCGGGTGCTGGAAATGCTTTCCTTCGGAGAAGAAGAGTGAGCCTGAGGTTCCGGCACATCCGTCAGAGGGGGAGGAGCAGGATGTGCCGGCTTTCACGCGCCTGTTTCTTCCTTGACAGTCATTCGCAAAAAAGCTATAGTTTATTTGTTGTATATCTGAATCTGAATGTACAATGAAAACTAAATAAGGAGGTGCTCCTATGACACCATTCGCAGTTGTACTTATGGTGTTCGTAGTCATTCTCGCTGCTGCGCTACCGGTTACATGGAAAGCGGCCATTGCCAGAAAAACCCAGATCGATGCGGAGAAAATCGGCACCGCGGAGGAAAAGGCAAGAAGCATCATCGACGACGCGATCAAGGCGGCCGAGTCGAAGAAACGGGAGGCTCTTCTTGAGGTAAAGGAACAGACTCTCTCGATGAAGAACGATGCGGACCGTGAAATCAAAGACCGGAGAGCGGAGATCTCCAAGCAGGAGAGACGGATCCAGTCGAAAGAGGATACGCTCGACCGGAAGACCGATGCGATGGAGAAGCGGGAAGCGGATTACGCGGCAAAGGAAGCGGAGCTGAAGAAACGGCTGAGACAGATCGCGGATACGCAGGCACAGAAGGTCGCCGAGCTGGAGAAGATTTCCGGCATGACATCGGCGGAAGCGAAGGATTTCCTTCTGAAGTCCGTCCAGGACGACATCAAGGCGGATGCCGCGAAGATGTACCGTGAGGCGGTCGAGCAGGCGAAGGATGAGGCGGACAAGAAGGCCCGCGAAATCGTCGTGAACTCGATTCAGCGCTGCGCGGTGGATCACGTGGCGGAGTCAACGATTTCCGTCGTCCAGCTGCCGAGCGATGAGATGAAGGGAAGGATTATCGGCCGGGAAGGCCGGAACATCCGGACCATCGAGACGCTGACCGGCGTGGACCTGATCATCGACGATACGCCGGAGGCCGTGGTTCTGTCCGGATTTGATCCTGTCCGCCGGGAGGTGGCCCGGATCGCGCTGGAAAAGCTCATCGTAGACGGCCGGATCCATCCTGCCCGCATTGAGGAAATGGTGGAGAAGGCCCGGAAGGAAGTCGAGACGCAGATCCGGGAGGACGGCGAGCAGGCGGCCTTTGAGGTCGGCGTACACAATCTCCATCCGGAGCTGATCAAGCTGCTGGGACGGATGCGGTTCCGTACCTCTTACGGTCAGAACGCGCTTCGTCATTCCGTGGAAGTCGCTCAGCTGGCGGGCCTTATGGCCGGCGAGTGCGGGTGCGATGTGCGGCTTGCCAAACGGGCCGGACTTCTGCACGACATCGGCAAATCCATCGATCATGAGGTCGAAGGGTCCCATATTCAGATCGGTGCGGATCTCTGCAGAAAGTATAAGGAAAATGCGGTGGTCATCAATGCGGTCGAGAGTCACCACGGAGACGTGGAGCCGACGTCACTGATCGCCTGTCTGGTACAGGCGGCGGACGCGATCTCGGCGGCCCGTCCGGGCGCGCGGCGCGAGACACTGGATACCTATACCAACCGGCTGAAGCAGCTGGAGGATATCGCCAACAGCTTCAAGGGCGTAGAGAAATCGTTTGCGATCCAGGCCGGACGCGAGGTGCGCGTGATGGTGGTTCCGGATCAGGTCAGTGACGCCAACATGGTGCTCCTGGCGAGGGATATCGCGAAGCAGATCGAAGCGGAGCTCGAGTATCCGGGTCAGATCAAGGTGAATGTGATCCGTGAAAGCCGTGTGGTGGATTACGCAAAATGAGCATGCATGCCAAAAGAGGGAAGAGAAATCTTTCCTCTTTTTCTTTTTTTATTTTTTTACCAGATTTTGATTGACCGGAATCCGATCGGACGAGATGTTGCGCTTTCATGCTCCGAAAAGGCCGGAACAGGGGGTCAGGGGACGCTTTCAGGGGCTTCGGATCATTTGATTTTACGCTCATTCGGGCATATAATTACGTTCACGCATCATAAAGGGGAAGGCAACGCGTAAACGATTTATGAAGGGTGAATTGCTTTCTTACCGTAAACATGAGGAATGGCGGCACATCGTTCATGGAGAATGCAATTTACGATTTTATCCGTTATATACACAGGACAAAGCATGCCTCGGCCAATACCGAGGTGTCTTACGAGCGTGATCTGAAGAAGCTCTGCGCCTTTCTGGAGGAACGGCAGGACATTCGCAGCTGGCAGGATGTGACGCCTACGCAGCTGAACGCCTATATGCTCGATCTGGAGGACCAGCACTACGCGGCTTCCTCGATCTCGAGAAATGTGGCGTCGGTCCGGGCCTTTTTCCAGTATCTCAGGAGACAGAATCTGGTTTCCGCTGATCCGGCGGAGGATCTCCGTCCTCCGAAGGCGGAGAAGAAGATGCCGGAAATCCTGACGGTCTCTGAGGTCAGCGCGCTGCTCGCCCAGCCGGACCTGCGGACGGACAAGGGAATCCGGGACAGCGCGATGCTCGAGCTGCTTTATGCCACGGGAATCCGCGTCTCTGAGCTGATCGGACTTCAGGTGGAGAACGTCAATCTGAGGATGGACTACATCACCTGCGTTGACCGGACGAAGGAGCGGGTGATTCCTTTCGGGAATACGGCGAGGCAGGCCCTTCGGCTCTATCTGGAGCAGGCACGGGACCATCTTGCTCATTCGAAGGAGAACCGTTTTCTCTTTCTGAACTGCCAGGGACGTCCGATGAGCCGTCAGGGCTTCTGGAAGATCATGAAGACATATGCGAGAGAAGCCGGCATCGAGGCGGATATCACGCCGCATACACTGCGTCACAGCTTCGCGGTGCATATGATCGAGAACGGGGCGGATCTGCGTTCCCTTCAGGAAATGATGGGGCATTCCGACATCTCGACGACCCAGCTTTATCTCAACATGAATCTGAACCGGATACGCGACGTGTATGAGCATGCTCATCCGCGGAGCTGAGCGATCCGGCCGGGAAACACCCTCACCGGCGGTATGGGCGGCGCGCGGGCCGTTCCTGCCGCCGGGTTTGACTTTGCACCGCGGGTCTGGTATAGTATCGACGAAAACAAAGTAAAATAGTCGACTTTATCCGGAGCGAAACGGGCAATGAAACTATCTACAAAAGGAAGATACGGACTGCGGGCTATGATCGATCTCGCCCTTCACTGTGAATCGGAGCATGCCGTGTCCATTCAGAGCATCGCCGAGCGGCAGCAGATATCCGAGAGTTATCTGGAGCAGCTCGTGAGACGGCTTCGTACGGCCGGACTCGTCAAGAGCGTACGCGGGGCGGGCGGCGGCTATCAGCTGGCCCGTCCGGCGGACGGGATCTCGGTCGGAGACATATTAAGAGCGCTTGAAGGAAGCATCGATGCGGTGACTTGCGGCGGGACGGATCACGACGGAAGCTGCGGCCAGGCGGATCTCTGCGTCACCCGGATCGTCTGGGAACGTGTGAACCGGGCCATCGAGGAGTCGGTTGATTCCATCACGCTGGATCAGCTGGTGGAGGAGAGCCGGGAAAGGCAGCGGGCCGGCGTCGTCGACCGGAAAGAGTGCGCGAATTGAACGGGCGGATCTATCTGGATTATGCGGCGACAACGCCGGCCGCGCCGGAGGTGAAGGCGGCGATGCTGCCGTATTTCACGGACTCCTTCACGAATCCGTCGGCCATCTATCAGAGCGCGGCGGCCGCGAGGGCCGCCGTTGACCGCGCAAGGGGCGAGGTGGCGTCCCTGATTCACGCATCCCCTTCCGAGATTTACTTCACTTCCGGCGGCACGGAGGCAGATAACTGGGTTCTGACGGCGATATGCGGCATGCAGCTGGCGGAGAGAGGAAGCTGTCATCTGATCGTTTCCTCCGTCGAGCACCACGCGGTCCTTCACACCGCCCATTATCTTGAGGAGAAGGGAGTCGATGTGACGGTTCTGCCGGTTGACAGAGAAGGACGGGTGAATCCGGCCGACGCGGAGAGCGCGATCCGCCCGGATACCGCCCTGATCTCGGTCATGACGGCCAACAATGAGACGGGGACCATCGAGCCGGCAGGCGAGATCGCGGAGATCGCCCGCGCCCGCGGCGTGCGGATGCACACCGACGCGGTGCAGGCGTTCGGCCATATCCCGATGGATGTACGTTCTCTGCCGGTGGATTTCCTGAGCGTTTCGGCGCATAAGCTGAACGGGCCGAAAGGCATCGGCTGTCTGTACATACGGAGCGGCGTGCCGATCCGGAGTTTTCTTCACGGCGGAGCGCAGGAGCGGGGAAGGCGGGCCGGCACGGAGAACGTGCCGGCCGCGGTCGGCTTCGGTACGGCCGCGCGGATCGCCGCGGAGAAGATGACGGAGCGGATCCGCAGTACGTCTTCCCTTCGTGACCGTCTTGAGAGGCGGCTGCTTGAGCGGTTTCCGGATGCTGCCGTCAACGGGGGAGGCGCGGATCGTCTGCCGGGACATCTGAACATCCGGATTCCCGGCGTGGACGCGGAATCGCTGCTGATCGCCATGGATATGCACGGCGTGGAGGCTTCGGCCGGATCGGCCTGTGCGGCCGGTTCTCTGGATCCTTCCCATGTGCTCCGGGCGATGGGCCTGAGCACGGAGGAAGCGATGAATTCCATCCGTCTTACGGTTTCGCACGAGACGAGGGAAGAAGAGATCGACGCGGCATCTGACATCATCGCGGAATGCGCTGCGCGGCTGCGGAACGCCGTCTTTTAAAAACGGGATCCGTTTTCCCGGAATACACGTCAGAGGCGGGCCGCTCCCGGGAAACATCTGACGGAAGGCAGGAAGGACGGCGAAGAAAGGAGCGTATCTTGGGGAAACGGGTGATCGTGGGCATGTCAGGCGGCGTCGACAGCTCGGTGGCCGCCTATCTTCTGAAACGCCAGGGATATGAGGTGATCGGCGTCACGATGCAGATCTGGCAGGACGAATCCGCCGCGTGCGTCGAGCGCCGGGGCGGCTGCTGCGGGCTGAGCGCGGTGGACGACGCGCGGCGGGTGGCGGGCATTCTGGGCATTCCCTATTATGTCATGAATTTCCGCAGGGAGTTTCAGTCCTCGGTGATCGATTACTTTGTCCGGGAATATGAGGCGGGGCGGACGCCCAATCCCTGCATCGCCTGCAACCGGTTCGTGAAGTGGGAGAGTCTTCTGACCAAGAGTCTTGCGCTCGGAGCGGACGCCATCGCGACCGGCCACTACGCAAAAGTAGTCCGTCTGCCGGGCGGCCGGCGGACACTTCACGCCTCGGCCGGGGATGAGCGCACGTCGAAGGACCAGACCTACGCGCTCTACAGCCTTACGCAGGATCAGCTCGCCCGCACGCTCATGCCCTGCGGGGATTACACGAAGAGCGAGATCCGCCGCATCGCCGCGGAGGCCGGGCTGCCGGTCGCGTCGAAGCCGGACAGCGAGGAGATCTGCTTCGTGCCGGACGGCGATTACGCCGGCTTCATCGAGCGGGAGACAGGGCGGAAGAGCCGCCCGGGTCACTTCGTGGATACGGAGGGCCGCGTGCTCGGCGAGCACCGCGGGATCATCCACTACACGGTGGGGCAGCGCAGGGGTCTCGGCATCGCGTTCGGACGGCGGATGTTCGTCCGTGAGATCCGGCCGGAGACGAATGAGATCGTGCTCGCGGATAACGACTCGCTGTTTGCGGACCGGGTGCTGGTTCATGACGTCCGGTTTATGGCGGTTCCGGAGCTTCGGGAGCCGATGGGGGTGAAGGCCAAGATCCGGTATAACCACCGCGCCGCACCGGCCGTCATCGAACCGGCCGGAGACGGAAACGTGATGCTTACGTTCCGCGAGAAGCAGCGCGCCGTCACGCCCGGACAGGCGGCTGTATTTTACAGAGACGGGTATCTGATTGGCGGAGGAACCATCTGAGATGATAGCGGATATACATGTGCACAGCCGGTTTTCGGCCGACTCTGAGGCCGATCCGGACGAGGTTGTGAGAAAGGCGGCCGAAGCGGGTCTTCCCGCCATCTGTTTCACGGACCATATCGACTGGGACTATCCGGTGGAAGGACTGGTCTTTGATTTTGACACGGACGACTATTTCAGAACGATGGAATCGGTCCGGCAGCGCTGGGGGGGGAAGATACGCGTGCTCATCGGCGTGGAGCTGGGCCTTCAGGCGCATCTGGCTGAGCGCTATCACGAGCTTCTCGCCTCCAGACCGTTCGACTACGTCATCGGATCGCAGCACCTCGTGCGCGGAATGGACCCTTACTATCCCGAGACGTTCGAGGGTGCAAGCGAGACGGAAATTTACCGGGCGTATTTCGAGGAGACGCTCGCCGATCTGCGCGCATTTCACGAATTTGACAGCATGGGTCATCTCGACTACATCGTCCGATACGGGAGAAAGCTCGGCCGGCCATACAGCTGGCGGGAGTACGGCGATGTGATCGATGAGATCCTGAAGCTTCTGGTGCGGTACAACATCGCGCTTGAGGTGAATACAGCCGGCATCCGCAAGCAGCTCGGCTTTCCGAACCCGCACCCCGAGATCATCCGCCGCTACCGTGAGCTCGGAGGCACGCTGGTGACCGTGGGATCAGACTCGCACAAGCCGTATTCGCTGGGCTTCGCCTTTGAGCAGGCCCGGGATCTTCTGCTTTCCTGCGGGTTCACCCATTACGTCTGGTTTGAGCACCGGGAGCCGAAATTTGTAAGCCTCCGGGGAAAATAGAACTTGTATTTTATCAGGCCTTTATGTACAATATCTATGGGTTATTCTGTAACACTTATGTTAATAACTATATACAGGAGGATTCAGGATTATGGCAGTAAGAGTCGCAATCAATGGTTTTGGCCGTATCGGCCGTCTGGCATTCCGTCAGATGTTCCAGGCAGAGGGCTTTGAGATCGTCGCGATCAACGATCTGACCTCTCCGGAAATGCTTGCATACCTTCTGAAGTATGATTCTTCCCAGGGCCGCTATGCGAAGGCTGATACTGTCAGTTTCGGCGAGAACTACATCGTTGTCGATGGTCAGAAGATCACGATCTACAAGGAAGCAGATGCTCACAACCTTCCGTGGAAAGATCTTGACATCGACGTCGTTCTCGAGTGCACCGGCTTCTATACCTCCAAGGCGAAGGCTCAGGCTCACATCGACGCAGGCGCCAAGAAGGTCGTGATCTCCGCTCCGGCCGGCAATGATCTTCCGACAATTGTCTATAACACGAACCATGAGACGCTGACGGCTGATGACAACATCATCTCCGCGGCTTCCTGCACCACCAACTGCCTCGCTCCGATGGCCAAGGCTCTGAATGAGCTGGCTCCGATCCAGTCCGGCATCATGGTTACCATCCATGCCTACACCGGCGATCAGATGGTTCTGGACGGCCCGCAGAGAAAGGGCAACTTCAGAAGATCCAGAGCAGCGGCTGAGAACATCGTCCCGAACAGCACCGGCGCTGCGAAGGCCATCGGCCTCGTTGTTCCGGAACTGAACGGCAAGCTGATCGGCTCCGCGCAGAGAGTTCCGGTTCCGACCGGTTCCACCACGATCCTGACGGCTGTCGTCAAGGGCAAGGTGACGGTTGACGAGATCAACGCGAAGATGAAGGCCTCCACCACCGAGTCCTTCGGCTACAACGAGGATCAGATCGTTTCCAAGGATATCGTCGGCATGACCTACGGTTCTCTGTTCGACGCGACCCAGACCATGGTCCTTCCGGTCTCAGATGACCTCACAGAGGTTCAGGTTGTTTCCTGGTACGACAACGAGAACTCCTTCACATCCAATATGTGCAGAACGATCAAGTATTTCGCCAAATTCCTGAACAAGTAATCTGACGAATGCAGACCTGGAAAGGGTCCGGTCTCCAAGGACCGGACCCTTTTTGAGCGTCAGGCTGTCGGAAAACAGCCGGCGCCGGACTCAGAAACAGGAGGTATGAAAATGGGACTGAACAAAAAATCCGTGGATGACATCAATGTCAAAGGACAGCGCGTGCTTCTTCGCTGCGACTTCAACGTGCCGCTGAAGGGCGGCCAGATTACCGACGAAAACCGTCTGGTGGCGGCTCTCCCCACGATCAAAAAGCTGATCGCGGACGGCGGGAAAGTGATTCTCTGCAGCCATCTGGGCAAGGTGAAGACAGAAGAGGACAAGAAGACCAAGACGCTTGCGCCGGTGGCAAAGCGCCTCAGCGAGCTGCTCGGTCAGGAAGTGAAATTCGTTCCGAGCCCGGTCGTGGTGGACGACAGTGTCCGCGCGGCGGTCAGCGGGATGAAGGACGGGGATGTGATTCTCCTTGAAAACACCCGGTTCCGCCCGGAGGAGACGAAGAACGAGGACGCGTTCTCAAAGGACCTTGCCTCCATCGCGGACGTCTTTGTCAACGATGCGTTCGGCACGGCGCACCGTGCTCACTGCTCAAACGTCGGCGTGACGAAATTCGTCAAGGGACCGCATGTGGTTGGCTACCTGATGGAGAAGGAGATCGATTTCCTCGGCAAGGCAGTCGAAAATCCGGTTCGTCCGTTTGTCGCGATCCTCGGCGGAGCCAAGGTGGCGGACAAGCTGAACGTCATCAACAATCTGCTTGAGAAATGCGACACGCTGATCATCGGCGGCGGCATGGCCTATACCTTCGCGAAGGCGCAGGGCTATGAAATCGGCACGTCGCTGTGCGACGACACAAAGGTGGACTACTGCCGGGAGATGATCCAGAAGGCGAAGGATCTCGGCAAGAAGCTGCTTCTGCCGGTTGACGCCGTCACGACCGCTTCCTTCCCGGATCCGATTGACGCGCCGATCGAGACGCAGACTGTCGACATCGACCGCATTCCGGCCGACCGGATGGGCATGGATATCGGACCGAAGACCATCGCGCTCTACAGCGACGCGGTGAAGAACGCGAAGACGGTGGTCTGGAACGGACCGATGGGCGTCTTTGAGAATCCGATCCTCGCGAACGGCACGAAGGCTGTCGCTCAGGCGCTGGCTGACACCGATGCGACCACGATCATCGGCGGCGGCGATTCCGCGGCGGCCGTTAACCAGATGGGCTTCCATGACAAGATGAGCCACATCTCCACCGGCGGCGGCGCTTCGCTTGAATTCCTTGAGGGCAAGGAACTTCCGGGCGTGGCTGCGGCGGACGACAAGGACTGAACAGATACTTTCGCCTCAGGCGAAAAGGAGGGATTAAGTATGGCAAGAAGAATTCTCGCAGCCGGCAACTGGAAGATGAACAAGACACCGTCCGAAGCGGCTGCTACGATCGAGGCAATGAAGGCGACCTGCGCGAGCGACACCGTCGATGTGCTGCTCTGCGTGCCGGCGATTGACATCCCGGCGGCGGTGGCCGCGGCAAAGGGCTCCAATATCCAGATCGGTGCGGAGAACGTTTACTTCAAGGACAGCGGCGCCTTCACCGGCGAGATTTCCGCGGACATGCTTCTGGATGCGGGCATCAAGTACGTGATTCTCGGCCACTCCGAGCGCCGCGAGTATTTCGCCGAGACGAACGAGACGGTCAACGCGAAGATGCTTCAGTGCTTCGCAAAGGGTCTGATCCCGATCATGTGCTGCGGCGAGACGCTGACGCAGAGAGAGCAGGGCGTCACGATGGACTTCATCCGTCAGCAGGTCAAGGTCGGATTCCTCGGCCTTACCGGCGAGCAGGCGAAGCAGGCGGTCATTGCCTATGAGCCGATCTGGGCGATCGGAACAGGCAAGACGGCGACCTCCGATCAGGCGGAAGAAGTCTGCAAAGGTATCCGTGATCTGATCCGCGAGCTGTACGGCGACGAGGTGGCGGAGGAGATCCGGATCCTGTACGGCGGATCCGTGAAGCCTTCCAACGCAGCGGAGCTGTTCGCGAAGGAGGATATCGACGGCGGTCTGGTAGGCGGCGCGTCCCTCAAGCCGGACTTCGGCGAGATCGTGAACTACAGGAAGTGAAGCACGGCCTGACCGCGCGGTGCGCGGATTCAGGTGAAGGGAAAGCCACCTGGTGCATGCTCATCAAAATGAAGCGGCGCCGGGTGGCCATTATAAGGTAAAGGAACATCTGAATGGATAAGAAAACTTATGTCATCATGATTCTCGACGGCTACGGACTGAATCCGATCAGAGAGCACAATGCCGTCGCGCTGGCGAATACGCCTGTCATGGACCGGCTGGAGGCCGAGTATCCCTTTGTGAAGGGCGCGGCGTCGGGCCTTGCGGTCGGCCTTCCGGACGGTCAGATGGGCAATTCCGAGGTCGGCCACACCAACATGGGCGCGGGCCGTGTGGTCTATCAGGAGCTGACCCGGATTTCCAAGGCGATCGACGACGGCGATTTCTTCGAGAACGAGGAGCTGCTGGCCGCGGTCCGGAACGCGAAGGAACATGACAGCGCGATCCACTTCATGGGACTTGTCTCACCGGGCGGCGTGCACAGCCATTCCGACCATCTGTACGGTCTTCTGGAGCTCGCGAAGCGGAACGGCCTCAAAAAAGTGTATGTGCACTGCTTCATGGACGGCCGTGACACGCCGCCGGATTCAGGCAAGGGCTACATCCATGACCTCGAGCAGAAGATGGCGGAGATCGGCGTCGGCGAGATCGCGTCTGTGTCAGGCCGTTACTACGCGATGGACCGGGACAACCGCTGGGAGCGTGTCGTCAAGGCGTACGACGCGCTGGCAAACGGCCGCGGCGACAAGGCCTCCTCAGCTGAGGAAGGAATGCAGGCGTCCTATGACAAGGACGTGATGGACGAGTTTATCGTTCCCTTCGTCGTCGAAAAGGACGGAAAGCCGGTGGCGACGATTCAGAACGGCGATTCCGTCGTGTTCTTCAACTTCCGTCCGGATCGGGCGCGGGAGCTGACGCGCTGCTTCTGCGACGACGCCTTCGATCACTTCGACCGCGGCGACCGGGTGAAGACGACCTTTGTCTGCTTCACCGACTATGACGTGACGATCGGGAACAAGCTGGTGGCGTTCAAGAAGCAGGAGCTGCACAACGTGTTCGGCGAGTGGCTGAGCAAACAGGGCATGACCCAGCTCCGGACCGCGGAGACCGAGAAGTACGCCCATGTCACCTTCTTCTTCAACGGCGGCGTGGAAGAGCCGTTCCCGGGCGAAGACCGGATTCTGGTTCCGTCCCCGAAGGTCGCCACCTATGATCTCCAGCCGGAGATGAGCGCGCCGAAGGTCTGTGACGGGCTGGTGGACGCGATCCGCAGCCGGAAGTATGATGTGATCATCATCAACTTTGCCAACGGCGATATGGTCGGACACACGGGCGTCGAGTCCGCGGCTATCAAGGCGGTGGAGACCGTAGACGAGTGTGTGGGCCGCGCGGTCGAGGCCATCAAGGAGGTGGACGGCACGATGTTCATCTGCGCCGACCACGGAAACTGCGACCAGATGGTGGATTACAAGACGGGCGAGCCGTTCACGGCTCATACGACGAATCCGGTGCCGTTCATTCTGGTGAACGCAGATCCGAAGTACGGCCTTGCGGAAGGCGGCCGTCTCTGCGATATCGTTCCGACGATGATCGAGCTGATGGGCAAGGAACAGCCGGCCGAGATGACTGGCCACTCCCTTCTGATTGAGCGGTGACGAACCGTTCCGGACGGCAGGGAGCGGGCGACCGTACCTCATAGCCGGCCGGGCGGCCCTTTTCCGGAAGAGCGCCTGCGGCTGCTTCTCCGGGAAAGAAAGCGCGGAGAACAACACGCTTGCGCCGTTCAATCCGATGTGGTATAATATTTCCAGTTTTTTGGCATACTGTTTCTGTTTCGGAGGTAAGGTCTGATGGGTGTTCTTCGAACCATACTGACCATCGTCTATGTGCTGGACTGCATTGCCCTGTCTGTGATCGTTCTGATGCAGGAGGGGAAGGACGCCGGACTCGGCGCCATCGCCGGTGCGGCCGACACGTACTGGGGTCAGAACAAAGGCAGGTCGATGGAAGGCGGACTGGTCAGGGCGACGCGGGTCATGGCTGCGGTGTTCTTCGTTCTGTCGATTGTTCTTTCGATGAATTTCTTGAGCAAGTAAAGAGAAGAGCCTCTGCCGAAGGGCAGAGGCTTTTTTCTTCGGGTGAGACACTGCGTGACGGGAAGAACGCGCGGTCAGCGTGCGGCGGCAGTCTGTCATCCGAACTGAGTATGACGAACGGGCAGCCAGACCGGCTGTCCGGAGAGGACGGAACATGAGCAGAAGACATATCAGACTGAGAATGAAAGACGGAAGCGGACCCGGAAAGATCACGGACGTCGCACGTGACGGTTCTCCCGTCGTGAGACACACGCGTCCCCTGCGGAAAAAAGGCGCGTCATCCGGCCGGATCGTGACGGGCGTCTATATGGCGAACCTCCGCGGGTACGGTTTCGCAAGGCCCGTGGATGAGAACTGGAAGGACGGCGATATCTATATCAGCCGGGACTGCACGAACGGCGCCTGGGACCGGGATACGGTGGAGGTCCGGCTGCTTCCGAAGGTACACGGCAGAAAGCAGTCCGGGACGGTCACCCGGATCCTCTCCCGCGGTGTGAACGAAGTGATCGGAACCGCGGAGCGGGACGGTCACGTGATGCTCGTGATCCCGGACGATCTGAAGCTGAACCGGACCGTGCTGATTCCGGACGAGGCGCGGAACGGCGCGAAGGACGGAGACAAGGTACTGGCGGAGATCACGGATTACGGAAGAGGAAGACATGCGAATCCGGTCGGAGCGGTCCGGGAGGTATTCGGGCCGGCCGACGCCCCGGGGGTGGACATTTTCGCCATCGCCCGAGGCGAGAACCTCCCGATGGAATTTTCGGAGAAGCAGCTGCGGCAGGCGGAGAGATGCCCGGATCATGTGCTGGACAGTGACTTCGAAGGCCGGAGAGACCTCCGGGACTGGCAGCTGGTGACGATCGACGGTCCGGACGCGAAGGATCTCGACGACGCGGTTTCGCTGACGGAGCATCCAGACGGGTACACGCTGGGCGTTCACATCGCGGACGTATCGAACTATGTCCAGGAGAGCTCTCAGCTGGACTGGGAAGCGCTGCGCCGCGGCACTTCCGTCTATCTCGCCGACAGAGTGATCCCGATGCTGCCGGAGGCGCTCTCGAACGGGATCTGCTCGCTGAACGCGGGGGAAGACCGCCTGGCGCTGAGCGTGATCATGGAGCTGGACCGCGGCGGACGCGTGACGGCACACGAAATCGTGGAATCCGTGATCCGGGTCGGGGAGCGGATGAGCTACCCGGACGTGGAGAACATTCTGGAGGAAAACGATCCGGAACTGTGCCGCCGCTACGGGAACTATGTACCGCTCTTCCGGCGGATGGAGACCGTCTCGGGATTGATCCGGAAGCGCCGGATGAAGCGTGGCGCCATCGATTTCGATTTCCCGGAAGCGAAAATCGAGCTGGACGAAAAGGGAATCCCGACGGCGATCCTCCCGGAGAATGCCACCGTGGCGACGCGGATCATCGAGGATTTTATGCTGACGGCCAATGAAACCGTGGCGGCGGAGTACAGGAAACGGTCGCTGCCCTTTCTTTACCGCGTGCACGGAGAGCCGGATCCGGACAAGGTCGAGGAGCTGATTGCCTTTGTCCGGAAAAACGGCGTTGAGATCGACAAGAAGAAGCAGAAGATCACACCGAGGGAAATCCAGCAGGCGCTCCTCCGTATCAAAGGTCAGCCGGGCGAGGCACTGATCAGCCGGGTTATCCTCCGGACGATGCAGCAGGCATGCTACGATGTGACGCCGAGGGGACATTTCGGACTGGCGGCAAAAGACTACTGCCACTTTACTTCGCCGATCCGCCGGTATCCGGATCTTCAGATCCACCGGATCATCCGGGACGATCTGCGCGGACGTCTGAACGACAGGAAGATCGGCCACTATCGGGAAATCCTTCCGGATGTGGCCCGGCAGACGTCGATGACCGAGCGGCGTGCCCAGAACGTCGAGCGGGAGACGGAGAAGCTGAAGAAATGCCAGTACATGCTGAGCCATAACGGGGAGATCTTCGACGGCGTGATCTCGGGCGTGACCGGCTGGGGACTTTATGTGGAGCTTCCGAATACGGTGGAAGGGCTTGTTTCCGTTTCTGGAATGTGCGATGATGACTACAGTTTTGATGAGGAAAAGCGGGCGATGACGGGGCGCCTCTCACGACGCAGCTATACGCTGGGCGATCCGGTGCGCGTGCGTGTGCAGGGAGGAGACTTGCGAACAAGGACCATTGAGTTCGAACTGATCTGAGCCGGGCGGGAGAGGCCGGAAACGCCGTCCGTACCGGCGCGCGGAGACTGAGGACATTTCATGAGCAGCGATTCGATCAAGATGATCGCCAACAACAAGAAGGCGTATCACGATTATTTTATACTGGAAAAATATGAAGCCGGCATCGAGCTGTACGGCACGGAGGTGAAATCCATCCGGATGGGACACTGCTCGGTGAAGGAAGCCTACATCGAGATCCGCCGGGGGGAGATGATCGTGAACGGCATGCACATCTCACCCTACGAGAAGGGCAATCTGTTCAATCGGGATCCGGTGCGGCCGAGGCGTCTTCTGATGCATGCCGCCGAGATCCGGAAGCTGGAGCAGAAAATCAAGGAGAAGGGATTCACGCTGGTGCCGCTGCAGGTTTACTTCAAGGGAAGTCTGGTCAAGGTTGAGGTCGGGCTTGCAAAGGGCAAGAAGCTCTACGACAAGCGCGCTGATATCGCGAAGAAGGACATGAAGCGCGAGGCGGAGCGGGATTTCAAGATCAGAAACTTCAGCTGACGGAGGCGGGATTCGGATGAACATATGGAATAATATGCACCGGACGGCGGTTTTCGCTCTGGCGGCTTCTGTCTGGCTGAGCACGCCGGCTGCAGCCGCCGGAAGCAGAGAGAAGCCGGCCGACAGAAAAGCGGCGGAGCGGGCAGCGGCCGCCCAGTCCCCGACCGGCCCCGTCCGGGCTGCCTCGGCTGCGGAAAGCGCGGAGGATGCGGAGGGGCTTGCCGGCCATGTCTCCGGAATCAGGGATTTTTCCTTGATCGAGGGCATGAACCCGGATCTGACGGCCGGAATCAGCTGGGATGACAGTGTGAAGAACGTGGCCGCTGACGCTTCCGGGGCTGATTTCACTACGGCGGGAAGCTATCCGGTTACGTATACGATTCAGGGCGCGGACGGCACGGAAGCGCGGAAGACGATCACCGCGACTGTTCGCCCGGATCTGGAGCACTATCTCTACGGAATGGAAGGAAAGGTGGAGATTCCGCTGAACGGTACCTTTGATCCGATGGAACATCTGGTCTGGGAGGATGAGATCAGCTCCGTCACCGCCGATACCAGCACGCTTGACACATCAAAGCCGGGCGACTATCTGATCACCTATACGCTGACCGCGCCGGACGGCCGGCAGCAGAAAACGGTGCGTCAGGTGACGGTGACCGACGGAGATGCGGCGGAGAGCGGGACGTCCTCAGGCGTTTATTCCACTGTGACGGATCTCGGGCTCTGGCGCCTCACCGCCTACATGGATACGCCGGCGGATCAGGGTCCCTATGTGGGACAGACCGCCAGCGGAGCGCCTCTCACCGCCGGACGGACGGTGGCGGTGTCCGCCGCGACCTGCTCCCGGCTCGGACTTCAGTTCGGAGACCGCCTGATGATCGACGGTCATATCTATGTGCTGGAGGATCACGGCGGAAGTCCGATGGAAAACCAGAACTGGGTCGACATCTATGTGGACAATGAGGCGGACGAGTACTCGGACCAGTTCAATCGTTACTCGGAGGTCTATCTGCTCCGGTGAGGAGCGGATCGCGGAACGATGCAGGGAAAGACACATCTGGTGATCGGGGTGGCTCTCTCGCTGGCGGTGATGCGCCCGTCCACGATGCCGGCACTGGTGGGCGGAGCCGGCATCGCGGCCCTGGGAAGCGTGATCAGCGACATCGACGCCGGGCAGTCCGGCGCCGGGCATGACGCGACGAAGGTCGTGGCGTCCATCGTGATCGCCGGCGTGCTGGTGCTGCTGGCCGACCTCTATTTTCATCTCGGGCTGTACGCCCGCTTCCTCAGGAGAGGGAGGGAAACGGGCTTCATGCTGCCGCTGCTGCTCTTCATCCTCTTCGCGGCCATCGGGATGCTGACCCGTCACCGTTCCTTCATGCACTCACTGCCGGCGATGATCCTCTTCACAGCCTGCATATGGTTCATGCAGCGGGCGATGGCTCCGTATTTCGCGATCGCCTACGCCTCCCATCTTCTGCTGGACCTCACCAACCGGAGAGGCATGCGCCTGTTCTTTCCGTCGAG